>Ga0194048_10001033_pt1 | contig 13787 bp, 14 predicted proteins | sample JunL225m_MetaG_FD_161685 | JGI IMG/M metagenome (GOLD analysis project Ga0194048, IMG submission 161685) | Anoxic zone freshwater microbial communities from boreal shield lake in IISD Experimental Lakes Area, Ontario, Canada - Jun2016-L222-5m | ecosystem: Environmental > Aquatic > Freshwater >...
CGATGGTTTATGGATTACGAAAAATTTTGGTGCGCCCGGTAGGACTCGAACCTACAACCGAGCGGTTATGAGCCGCCAGCTCTAACCAATTGAGCTACAGGCGCACCGTGCCGGGCAATTTGGCCCCAGCTGCGGCAGTGCGCAAGGCTGCTATTTGCGTCGGGACGACTGTTCTGGCATACGCCGCTCCACTTCCACCCTGGTCGGGGCGGATGCGCTCGCGCGTGCCCGTCGCACCGGCTGCAATAACTGATTCGATAAGAGGAAAACCTCGGATGCAATCGGCCCAAATCGCGATCCTTGCCTGCGGTGTGCTGGCATTGATCTACGGCCTGATCACTGCCAAGCAGGTTTTGGCGGCTGACGCCGGCAATGCCCGCATGCAGGAGATCGCGGCCGCCATTCAGGAAGGCGCGAGCGCGTACCTGAACCGGCAGTACACCACCATCGGTATCGTCGGCGTCGTGATCGCCGTCGTGTTGCTGGCGCTTCTGGGCGTGAAAACCGCCATCGGCTTCGTCATCGGGGCGGTATTATCCGCCGTTGCCGGCTATGTCGGCATGAACGTGTCGGTGCGCGCCAACGTGCGCACGGCGCAGGCGTCGCGTCAGGGCCTCGCGGCCGGGCTGGACATCGCGTTCAAATCGGGTGCGATCACCGGGATGCTCGTCGTGGGCCTCGGCCTGCTCGGCGTTGCCGGCTACTTCTTCGTGCTGAAATCCGGCATGGCGCCGGGTGCGGACATGCGCCCGACCATGGAAGCGCTCGTTGCGCTGGGTCTGGGCGGCTCGCTGATTTCCATCTTCGCCCGTCTGGGCGGCGGTATTTTCACCAAGGGCGCCGATGTGGGCGCCGATCTGGTGGGTAAGGTCGAGGCTGGGATTCCGGAAGACGACCCCCGCAACCCCGCCGTGATCGCCGACAACGTGGGCGATAACGTGGGCGATTGCGCCGGTATGGCCGCCGATTTGTTCGAAACCTATGCCGTGACCATCGTTGCCACCATGCTGCTGGCAGCCATCACCTTTACCGGCGCAGCGCAAGCCAATCTGTTGATGCTCCCGCTCGCTATTTGCGGCATCTGCATCGTCACTTCGATCGTCGGCACCTATTTCGTGAAGTTGGGCGCCGATAATGGGATCATGAAGGCGCTGTACAAGGGCCTGATCGTAACCGGCCTGTTGTCCGTCGTGGGCGTGGGTGCGGTGATCTCGCAAACGGTCGGCTTCGGCGAAATCCAGAACGGCATGACCGGCATGCAACTGTTCGTCTGCGGCTTGGTCGGATTGGCCGTCACCGGCCTGCTGGTGTGGATCACCGAATATTACACCGCGACGGAATATCGTCCGGTGCGTTCGATCGCGCAAAGCTCCACCACCGGTCATGGCACTAACGTGATCCAGGGGTTGGCGATCTCCATGGAGGCGACAGCCGCCCCGGTGATCGTGATCTGCATCGGCATTATCATCACCTACATGCAGGCCGGCTTGTTCGGCACTGCGATCGCCGCGACGACGATGCTGTCTCTGGCTGGTATGATCGTAGCGCTCGATGCGTACGGCCCTGTGACCGACAATGCCGGCGGCATTGCGGAAATGGCGGAGCTGCCGAAGGACGTGCGCGTCACGACCGACGCGTTGGACGCGGTGGGTAACACCACGAAAGCGGTGACCAAGGGCTATGCCATCGGTTCCGCCGGTCTGGCGTCGTTGGTGCTGTTTGCGGCCTACACGCAGGACTTGCAGCATTATTTCCCGAAGCTGAAGGTCGATTTTGCGCTGCAAAACCCGTATGTCGTGGTCGGCCTGATCGTCGGCGGTCTGCTGCCGTATCTGTTCGCGGCGATGGGCATGACAGCGGTGGGACGCGCGGCCGGTTCGGTCGTCGTGGAAGTTCGCCGTCAGTTCCGCGAAATCCCGGGCATCATGGCCGGCACTGCTAAGCCGGAATACGGCACTGCGGTCGATTTGCTGACCAAAGCTGCGATCAAAGAGATGTTGATCCCGTCTTTGCTGCCGATCGGTGCGCCGATCGTGCTGTGGATCGTGATCGATGTCATCGCCGGCCGGGCTGCGGCGTTTGCGTCTTTGGGCGCGATGCTGCTGGGCACGATCGTGACGGGGCTGTTCGTCGCGATTTCCATGACCTCGGGCGGCGGCGCTTGGGATAATGCGAAGAAGTATATCGAAGAAGGCAACCACGGCGGCAAAGGTTCCGACGCGCACAAGGCGGCGGTGACCGGCGATACCGTTGGCGACCCGTATAAGGACACCGCCGGCCCGGCGGTGAACCCGATGATCAAGATCACCAACATTGTCGCTCTGCTGTTGCTGGCGATTTTGGCGGGGATTTTGAAGTAAGCTTCTGCCGATCGGCGGATGGGAAACGGCCCTGGGCGCAAGCTTGGGGCCGTTTTTCGTTCGGGCGATATATCGTGTCGAGCGGCTTCAGCGTCGCGCGTTTGCCACCGCACTCAGCGGCCACAGCGCCGCGCGCCAATGGAAAGCGATTGCCAAGGTTAGCACGAAGCCTCCCGCGCAGTACCCTACTGCCAGGGCGGTGAATCCGATGCGTTCGATCAGCCATCCCGCCGCCAGCAGGCCCATCGGAAGGCCGTAGACCGCCATCATGCGGACGCCCATAACGCGCCCTCGATATCGTTCTCCGGCGACGCGTAGCAGCATAGCGAAGAGCGGGACTTGGCAAAAATTCTGGGCGATGCCGGCCAGGATCAGGAAGATACCTGCGCCGATCGGGTTGGGCATGAAGATGTAGATTTGCACCATGGTGCACCAGGCCAGCACCGCCGCGATGAAGGTCCGCGCGGCTGGGAGCCGAGACCCCAAGAATCCGACGCCAATCGACCCGCAAAACGCTCCGACGGAAAAACAGGCCAATAAGCAGCCCAGGCCAAACCGATCCAAATGGTAAATATCCCTGGCGATGTATGGCATCAGCCCACCGGTCAACGGGATCACAGTGACGTTGACTAGCACGGCAAGCCACATGCCGGCGTGTAGGCACGGGGTCCGCCGAACGTAGCGCAATCCGTCCCCTACCTCTCGCACGAACGACGCCTGTCCGACGCCCTCGGCACGGCGGTGTGCCAAATCCTGACCGCCCATCGCGGTTAGTATGGTGGCCACAGTGTAGGCGGCCGCGATCGCGAGAAAAGCCGGACCTAGGCCCGTCGCCGCGACGAAGGCGGCCCCGGCCAGGGGTCCTACAATACGCGACACGTCCGATGTCGTGCCCGCTGCCCCCATCGCGGTCATCAGTTGCTCGGGTGGCATAATCGCGCCGATCAAAGCGTTGCGCATCACCAGATCGGACGGTTTGACTATTCCGGCGAACACGGCGGCAATGAAGATCGGGATGGGGCCGAGTAAGCCGGCGAAGGTCAGCACGGTCATGATGGCGGCGGTTGCGGCGTAGCTGGCGCGCATCGCGCATAACAGCCGCCGATGCCCGAACCGATCTCCCGCCATGCCGAACATTGGCGCGATCGGGGTGCCGAGGTAGCGCAGCGCTGCGAAGACGGTCAGCAGCAGGACGGACTGGGTTTCGGTCAGGATGAACCAGCCGAGTATCGGGACTTCCATCTCGATGGCGCAATTGGTGAGGAGGTCGGCGGGCCACTGGAATAAGAAGCCGCGCACTTTGAACGGCGCAGGAATCACCGAGCGGCGTTCCCTTGCGCGTCGAGGGGCCAGACCGCGCGCCACCACCAACTCAGGATCGCGGCGGCGGCGGCGAAGCCGGCCACGCAGTAGCCGACGGCCATGGCGGTGAAGCCGACCTGCCCGATCAGCCAGCCGGCCAACAGCAAACCCATTGGCAGGCCGTAGATGGCAAACATGCGGACGCCCATGACTCGGCCGCGGTATTGTTCGCCGGATACACGCAGCAGCATGACGGCCAGCGGCACCATACAGAAACTCTGGCATATGCCGGACACCACCAGCATCGCGCCGCCGCTATAGGGGTTGGGCATCAGCACGAAGGCCAGCACGGCGATGTGCCATACGAGCGTCGATAGCAGCATGACCCGCGCCGCCGGCATGGCTTGGCCGACAAGGCTGACCCCGATCGACCCGATCAGCGACCCCACGGAGAAGCACGCGGCCAGCACGCCGAGACCGATGCGGTCCATGTGGTAAACATCGCGGGCGATATAGGGCATCAGGCCGCCTGTCAGCGGTAGCACAGTGGCGTTGACCAGCACCGCCAGCCACATGCCCGCATGCGCGCAGGGGGTGCGCCAGACGAAGCTCACGCCCTCCATGACCTCTTTCGTGAATGATGCGTTGCCGACACCCGCTGCTTTTCGGTGAGTGAGGCCAGCGCCGCCCATGCCGGTCAACGCGCCGCCGCCGATGTAGCAGGCCGCGATGACGAGATAGGACGTGCCGATGCCGGTCGACGCCATCAGCACGGCGCCGAGCAGCGGGCCGAAAATACGGGAGAAATCGGCGGTGGTGCGTGCCACGCCCATGGCGCCCATGAGTTGGTCCCCCGGCATCATGACCGCGACCAGCGCGTTGCGCATGGCCAGATCGGACGGCCTGACCAGTCCCGCTAGGGTGGCGGCGATGAAAATGGGGATGGGACCCAGCAGTCCGGCGAAGCCCAAGACGGTCATGCAGGTGGCAAGGGTGGCGTAGGTGCCACGCATCGCGCACAGCACGTTACGATGCCCGAGCCGATCGCCGGCCATGCCGAACAGCGGCGCGATCAAGGTGCCGAGGTAGCGTAACGCGCCGAAGACGGTGAGCAGCAGGACAGACTGGGTCTCGACCAGGATGTACCAGCCGAGGATGAGGATTTCCATCTCGATCCCGACATTGGTCAGCAGATCGGCCGGCCATTGTATCAGGAAGGCTCGTACCCGGAACGGGGACAGCAAGGAGTGGCGCGCTTGGACGTTCATTGCGCAGCAGGGTCCGGGTGTTCCCGCGCTGTGTCAAATCCAGCCGATTGTGGGACATCTCTTGACGCAGCGCAGCAAACGGCCAAATACCCCGTCATGCGCAACTTCTCCGATCTGACCGAACGCGAAGTCCTCGCCCTCGCCATCGCCAATGAGGAAGAAGACGGCCGCATCTATGTCGATATCGCCGAGGGACTGCGCGGCGAATACCCTGGCAGCGCGGCGATGTTCAGCGAAATGGCCGCCGAGGAAGCCGATCATCGGCGTATGCTGCTCGACCTCTATCGGGAAAAATTCGGCGAGCACATCCCGTTGATCCGCCGTCAGGACATTCGCGGCTTCATCCATCATAAACCGATTTGGCAGATCCAGCCGCTGCAACTCGATGCCGTCCGCGACATGGCCGAAAGCATGGAGGGGGAGACCCAGCTCTTCTATCGCCGCGCCGCCGCCCGCAGCGAAGACGTGTCTATCCGCAAGTTGCTCGGCGATCTTGCCGACGCCGAAGTGCGGCACGAACACATGGCCGAGGGCATCCGCGAGCGCAATCTGCCCGAAGACGTCCGCGAACACGAGGACGACCATGCCCGACGGTCTTTCATCCTCCGCGTCATTCAGCCAGGCCTTGCCGGATTGATGGATGGGTCGGTGTCGACCTTGGCGCCGGTTTTCGCCGCCGCTTTTGCCACTGGCAAATCCTGGGACGCGTTCTTGATCGGTCTGGCGGCATCGGTCGGTGCCGGTATTTCGATGGGCTTCGCCGAGGCGCTGTCGGACAACGGTAGCCTCACGGGCCGAGGCGCGCCCTGGATTCGCGGCCTGATTTGCGGGCTGATGACCATGGCAGGCGGTATTGGGCACACATTGCCGTTTCTGATCCCCGCGTTTTTTACCGCGACCGTGGTCGCGGTGGCGGTGGTGGTGCTCGAACTGGCCATCATCTCTTGGATTCGTTGGAAATACATGGACACGCCCCCCTTATCGGCCGCGATGCAAGTCGCGTTCGGTGGCGCGCTGGTATTCGCCACCGGGGTGCTGATCGGCTCCTCGTAATTCGCATTTGTGCGACGCCACGCCGACCGGCTACCAACACGCCCATCGTGAAGCATGCTCCGATTCGGAGCCGAGGAGACGATCATGAAGCCTTGGACCATGGCCTGTCTGGCCAGCGTGGCGCTGCTTGCAGCGTGCGGTTCGGATAGCAATGCGGACAAGAATGGCGCGGGTGGTGCCAACGGGTCTGGCGGTTTCGGCGCAGGCGGAGCCGGTGGCGCGGGTGGCGGTGCGGGACGGGCCACGCCGGGCTCGCAAGAAGACCTAGTGCAGTTGGCGGGCGACAAGATTTTCTTCGATTCCGACAAAAGCACCGTGAACGAGAAGTCTCGGGCAACGCTCGATCGGCAGTCGAATTGGCTACAGCAGAACCCGAACGTGCAAGTCTGGATCGCTGGCAACTGCGACGAACGCGGCACCGAGGAATACAACCTCGCCCTCGGTCAACGTCGCGCCAATGCCGACAAGGCCTATCTGATGGCGCACGGCGTGACGGCGGCTCGGATGGAGACGATCAGTTACGGCAAGTCCCGCCCGGTCGATCCCGGCACCGGCCCGGAGGCCTACGCCCAGAACCGCAATGCCATCACCTCGGTGAAGTGACGTCCGACGTCGTCACCCGTCGTAGATCGCGTGGATAGGATTCATCGAACGGCATACCTCGGTGCAACGTGCATCGGTTGTCCCACACGACCAGATCGCCCACTTGCCAAGCGTGGCGGTAGACCAAATCGGGTTTGGTCGCCGCCTCGATCAGGTCGGCTATCAAAAGACGCCCTTCGGCGATGGGCATGTCCAAGACGTGCGACGCGTGGGACGCCACGTAGATCGCCTTCCGCCCCGTCGTCCGACTGACCGACACCAACGGATGCACCGACGGCGGCAACGCCGCGTGTTCTTCGGGCGTAAAATCCGCGAACCCCAGCGTTGCTCGGGAATGCATCAGCGAATGCTGAGCCTGGAGGCTATCGATTTGCTGCTGCGTCGCGGCGGGCAGGCGGTCGTACGCGGTGCGGCAATCTCCGTACTCGGTCTCCCCGCCCGAAGGCGGCACCGTGTGCGCATACAGCATCGATAGGGCACCGCGCATTTGCTTGAACGAACTATCGGTATGCCATAGCCGATTACCAAGATTCACCATCCGGTGGCGGGCGTGACGGTCCTGCGGTTTGCCGGTGGCGGCGTCCAAGTTGGACACATCCACCATCTCCGGTTGGCTCAGCCGCAATGCAATTCCCGGCCGATACGACAGTACAAATCGCTCGGGAGGTCCAAACAACCGAGCGAACGCTATTTGAGAGGTATCGTCGAGATGCTGACCGCGAAAGACCAGCACACCGTGCCGGTCGATCGCATCTTGCAGCGCCGCAACGGTTACCGCGGGCAATGGGTGCCCGAGGTCCAGGCCCAGGACCTCGTGCGCGAACCCTTTGTGCAATTCCCGTAGCGACAGCGGCAAGGTCGTTATCCCACGATGTATTCGCACTTGAACCCATTGCCCCAGCGCTTGACATAACCCCGGGACGGCGAGGGGAAATGGGCGAAACAGCACTGCGTGTCCGTGTCGCAATAGCGCTCTAGGAACGCCCGTCGGCTCGCCGCGCCTTGTGCGGGATCGTAATCGACGCGCATTGTCAGTTCCGGGTACAGCGCCTGCAACGGGGAATGGATCAGGTCGCCAGTGAATACCGCATCGTGCCGTCCCTTGCCGATGGCAACGGCGTAATGGTCGATCGTGTGGCCGGGGCTGGGCATCAGGGTCACGAGGTCGCTGAGTTGATGGTCGGAGGTGACAATGTCGCAGGCTTTGGCCTCGACGATCGGGATCACACTATCGACGATCGGCGGAATCGCACCCTTGGCATTTTCCGCCAGCCAATAATCCAGCTCGATTTTGGAGAATAAATACCGAGCATTGGGGAAGGTCGGGACCCAGCGGCCATTTTCGAGCTTGGTGTTCCAGCCGACATGATCGACGTGCAAATGGGTACACATGACGAAGTCGATGTCGTTCGGTGTCAGCCCGGACCGCTTCAACCCGTCCATGAAGGCGGTGTCTTTCTTCTTATTCCACAACGGGCGCGCGGCACGATCCTTATCGTTGCCGATGCAGCTGTCGACAAGGATGTTCTTGCCGCCGATTTGCACGACATATGACTGGAAGCACAGCACCAGATTGTCGTTGGCATCCATCGCGGCGGGTTGCAGCCAATGGCGATTTTCCTCCAGCACGTCTTTTGTCAGGTTCGGCAGGAATTCCAACGCCGGCGTAAAACCGCATTCCATCTCGATAATACGGTGAATGATGGCGTCGCCGGCTTTGAATGTCAGGCTCATGGTGCGGTCTCCCCTCTGGTCGTGTGCGTCTGGCCGATGTTAGCTTTACCCGAGGCCGCCGACAAACCGGGCGGCAACGGGGGATATCAAATGGCCGAGGCGAATTCGCTCAGTCCCGAGACCGTGATCGCGCAAATGAAGGCAAACGGTGTTACCGACATCGTGTGGCTGCCGGACAGCGAGACCAATTTTCTATACCTGCTCATGAGCTCCGATCCCGATCTGCGGCTGGTTGGCGTGACGCGGGAGGGTCATGCGATGTCGATCGCTGCCGGCTTGTTCGCCGGTGGGCGCAAGCCGATGATCCTGATCCAGAATACCGGCATGCTGGAGTCCGGCGATTCTATTCGCGGTTGGCTGATGGGGTTGGACGTGCCGATCGTGATGCTGGTCGGCTACCGTGGCTATACCCGCCACGGTGTCGTTACCGATACAGTCGCGCATTATACCGAACGCTTCCTGATGGCGTTCGATATTCCTTTCTACTTGGTGGAGAACGACGACGATGCGGATCGTATTTCGACCGCGTTCGAGGTGGCGGAGAAGACGAAAAAGCCCGTCGTCGTATTAGTCGGCGACGAGTTCCACGGTTTCAATCGCTGAGGAAAATTCACAATGATGAACACAGCCGATTTGATCGAAGCGTTCGCTAAGCACCGCGGCGACGCCATTGTTATCTCCGGCCGCGGCGGGCGGCATTGGATCCAGCAATCCGATACCGCGCTAGACATCCCGCTTGGCGATCCCGCCATGGGCGGGCATGCCGGCTTCGGACTCGGTTTGGCCTTGGCTCGGCCGGACAAGCGTGTGGTGCTGTTCGACTCCGAGGGCGACATTCTCATGAGCCTGGGGCAATTGCCGACGATTGCCGAACAGGCGCCGGCGAATTTCTATCATTTCGTGCTGGATAACGAGGTATACGCGACGACCGGCGGACAGCCGGTGCCGGGTTCGAAAGTCATAGATTACGCGGGTATCGCGCGGTCGTCCGGCTACCCGAGGGCGATGAATTTTTCCGAGATCGACGAATTCACTGCGGCGCTGCCGGCAATTTTCGCGTCGCCAGGGCCGGTGTTCGTCTCCTGTAAGGTCTATCCCGAGGTCGAGAACACGCCGATCAATCAACGGGTGCGGTGGCGGAAGAAGTCGGCCTCGCAGGTGGTGCGGGAGTTACGCGGGGCGCTGGAGGTTGGGTGAGGAGGCTCTCCTCTTCGCCGTAACCGTCCGTATTCCTCTGCCGGGCGTGCGCGCGTTTCAGGAGTACGAAGCGTGTGTCTTGTCTTTGCTTGCCGAACATGGCGGCGTGCTGCAACGCCGTGTTCGGACCGAGGACGGTACGATGGAAATCCACTTGGTCGCATTTCCGTCGCAAGCAGTATTCGAGGCATATCGATCCGATCCAAGGCGTACGGCGTGTGCGCCGCTTTTGGTCGCGTCCGGGGCAATATCGGAATTGTCGAAGGTCGACGATGTCGATCCGCCAACGTTGGACGAAAGGACCCGACCGATGGCGTGTCGTTCCGCCGTTCGATGTTCCGGCGTGGCCTAGCCGTAACCTTTGGCAACACGCCGAACCCTTCCGTCGACTGCCCCCCCGTGCTACCGGCGCGCGGATGAAAGCGCTGCTTCGGCACCCCACCGCACAGGCCATTTTGGCCCGCTCGATCGGCTGGTATCTCAGCCTCGCGCTCCGCACCACGCGGTGGACCTTGGTCGGGCGGGAGAATATCGCCCCGCGTGCCCTCGGGGTGCCCGCCGTTATCGCGTTCTGGCATGAATATCTGCCGTTGATGTCGATGCTGATGCTGATGGCCGACGATCTGCCCGGCGGTCGCCCGGTCGTGCATACCCTTGTCAGCTACCATCGCGACGGGCGTTTCATTGGGGAGGTCGTGCGTCGCTTCGGCATCGCACCAGTGTTGGGGTCGTCGTCTAAAGGCGGTGCGAACAGCCTACGCGCTATGCTGAAATTGCTGAAAAAAGGCGACATTATCGGAATCACGCCGGACGGCCCGCGCGGCCCCCGGCGGGAGGCCGATGCCGGTGTGGCGCAACTCGCGGCGCTCGCGGGCGTGCCGATCGTGCCGTGCGCCGCACGCACCAACCGCAACATTGTCCTGAACACCTGGGATCGTATGCGCGTGCCGTTGCCGTTCGGTCGAGGGGTCATGGTGTGCGGGCCTGAACTGACCGTTCCGCGCGACGGCTGGCGGGATTCCGTCACGGACATCGTGGCCGCCCTTAACGATGCGGCCGACTGCGCGGACCGGCTTTGCCCCACCTAACCCCGCCCTTCCTGGCTCGACTGTGGGCGGGGGCAACGACGCTGGCAGTTCCCGTGTTGCGTCTGAGCCTGCGACGCCGCGCGGCGCGTGGAAAGGAAATCGCCGCCCGCTTGCCGGAACGGTGGGGGGACGATGCGACCCCTCGGCCGGCGGGCCAATTGCTGTGGCTGCATGCCGCGAGCGTTGGGGAAACCATTTCGCTGCTGCCGGTTTTGTCCGCCCTGGCCAAAGCGGATGTGGGGATCTTGATGACGACCGGCACCGTGACCTCGGCCGATTTGTTGACACAACGTCTGCCCGAGCTCGGCTTGCAAGACCGCGTGCTGCACCGTTTCGTGCCGCTGGATGTGCCGGCTTGGGTCGCTCGATTCCTCGATCATTGGCACCCCGACGCCGTCGCCTTCGTCGAGAGCGAGTTGTGGCCCAATCTGCTCGGTGCCTGCCGGGTGCGGCGCATTCCGACCATGCTGATCAATGCACGTATCTCCGCCGGCAGTCTGCGGGCATGGCAGCGCGCGCCGGCCATGGCGCGATCGATCTTAGCCGGTTTTAGCCGCATCCATGCGCGTGGGCGGGAAGACGCGGATCGCCTGCTCTCCTTAGGTGCGCGCGACGTGACTAGCCCCGGCGACCTGAAATTCGCCGCCCCCGAACTGCCTGCCGAACCTTCGACCCTGGCGCGGCTGCGAGGGCTAATCGGCGACCGCCCGGTCTGGGTTGCCGCCAGCACCCATCCGGGGGAGGAAATCGAGGTCGCGGCAGCCCACCGGACCCTAATTGCCGATTTCCCGAACCTGCTCACTATTGTCGCCCCCCGCCATCCGGATCGCGGCGCCGAACTTGCGACGGCGTTGCAAGCACCGAGGCGTGGAGCCGGGGAACCGCCGCCGGAAGGGGCTGGTATTTGGATCGCCGACACGATGGGCGAACTGGGTCTATGGTACCGTCTGGCCAATGCCGCGTTTGTCGGGCGTAGCCTGTTGCCGCCCGGCGGCGGACAAAATCCGCTAGAACCGGCCCGCCTACGCTGCCCGGTTGTCGTCGGACCCTACACCGATAATTTCACCGATCCGATCGCCCGCTTGCGGGACGTCCATGCCCTCGTCGAGGTCGCCGATGCCGCTGGGCTAGCGGCCGCGATCGCGGTGCTGTTGCGCGATGGCCCATCTCGCAGCGCCCAAACGCAGCGGGCTTGCGACGCTGTCCAACTCTACGCCGGCTTACCCGGCCACACCGCCGAAGTACTGCTCGGTCTCCTGCCCCGATGACTCGCGTCCCCGATTTTTGGTTCCGCGATGGGTGGCTACCGCAATTGCTAGCCCCCCTCTCCGCGATCGGTGCCGCCCTCACCGCCCACCGCGTCGCCCGGCCCGGCTGGCGTGCGGCCGTGCCGGTGATATGCTGCGGTAATGTAACGGTAGGCGGGGCCGGTAAGACCACGGTCGTGCTGGACCTCGCGCGGCGGCTCATCCTTCGGGGGGAGGCAGTGCATGTGTTGCTGCGCGGCTACGGTGGGTCTTCGCGCGGCACCCATCGCGTGTTGCCCACCGACACTGCGGCCGAGGTCGGGGATGAGGCGCTGTTGTTAGCCGAAATCGCGCCGACCTGGACCGGTGGAGATCGAGCGGCGAGTGCCAAAGCAGCCGTGGCGGCGGGGGCGACGGTGTTGCTGATGGACGACGGTTTGCAGAACCCATCGCTGGTCAAAAACCTGTCGTTGCTGATCGTCGACGGCGCCACCGGCTTCGGCAACGGCCGTGTTCTGCCGGCCGGACCGTTGCGGGAGCCTGTGGCGACCGGCGCGGCGCGCTGCCAAGCAGCGGTGGTTATCGGTGCGGCGGTGGCGCTGCCGCCGGGGTTGCCGGTGCTCCGAGCATCGTTGGTCCAGGGGCCGGAGATTGCGGCGTTGCGCGGGCGCCGGGTCCTGGCCTTCGCCGGCATCGCCTATCCCGCGAAATTCTTTGTCCCACTGGCCGAGGCAGGGGTGGAGGTCGTGGAGCGGGTTCCGTTCTCCGACCATTTTGCCTATGCGCGGCGAGACCTGGACGGATTGTTGGCATGGGCTGCGCGCCTGGACGCGATCCCGGTCACTACCCCAAAGGATGCCGTTCGCCTGCCGCACGATATCCGGACCAAAGTAACCGTCGTCGGTGTTGGGTTGGCTTGGTCCGACGAAGCGGCTTTAAATGCCCTGCTGGACGGCGTTGTCCGACCCCGCCACACTGGTGCCCAAGACAGAGGATAATCCAATGAAAATGTTCGATATCTCCGGCAAGGTCGCGCTGGTTACCGGGGGCAATGGCGGCATCGGCCTTGCTATGGCGCTAGGCATCGCGTCCTGCGGTGCCAATGTCGCGATTGCCGGGCGCAACGCCGAAAAGGCCGTCTCCGCCCTGGAAGCTCTGCGCGCTTTGGGGATCGAGGCCGAGTTCATTACCGCCGACGTTACCAAGAAGGCAGATTGCCAGCGTATGATCGCCGAGACCGAGGAGCGCTTCGGTCGTCTCGATATCCTGGTCAACAACGCCGGCACCTCGATCCGTAAAATGCCGCAGGATTATTCCGAGGACGAATGGCATCAAGTCCTGGACACCAATCTTACGAGTGCGTTCCTGTGCTCGCAGGCCGCCTATGCCGCGATGATCAAGGTCGGCGGCGGCAAGATGATCAATATCGGTTCGATGATGTCGCTGTTCGGTGCGCCCTACGCCACGCCATACGCATCCAGCAAGGGCGGCATCGTGCAGATGACGAAATGCCTCGCGACCGCCTGGGCGAAGGAGAATATCCAGGTAAACGCGGTGCTGCCGGGATGGATCGATACGGAACTGACGGTGCGGGCGCGGTCGCAGGTCGACGGTTTGCAAGCCAGCGTCGAAAAGCGCACCCCGGCCGGTCGTTGGGGCGCGCCGCCGGATATGTCGGGTGTCGCTGCGTTCCTTGCGACCCCGGCATCCGATTTTGTGACCGGCACCGCCATTCCGGTCGATGGCGGGTTCTCGATCGCGATGTAAGCCAATGGTTCGGGAAGCACCTTCTTCTGTCTTCCAGCGTGCCGTCGTACTGTACCAGCAACGGCGGCTGGAGGATGCAGAGAAGCTTCTCGCGCAGATATTGCAGCGCCACGCCGCAAACGGGGATGCGTTGCATCTGCTCGGCGCGATCGCGCAAGAGACCGGCCG
>Ga0194048_10001034_pt1 | contig 13785 bp, 10 predicted proteins | sample JunL225m_MetaG_FD_161685 | JGI IMG/M metagenome (GOLD analysis project Ga0194048, IMG submission 161685) | Anoxic zone freshwater microbial communities from boreal shield lake in IISD Experimental Lakes Area, Ontario, Canada - Jun2016-L222-5m | ecosystem: Environmental > Aquatic > Freshwater >...
TACTCGGGGGAACGTTGAAGGATTCGTTCGCTCAGCATCTGAACACAAATGGTTAGAAATGCATGGCATAGAACATTGGACACATTTTTATACCGATTATGGCCGGACTATGCAATTGAAGTTTTTTAACCACTTCCTCAAAGGTGAAAAAAACGGCTGGGATCAGCAACCTAAAGTATTGTTAAATGTACGCCACCCTGGTGAGAAATTTACACAGCGTGCGGAAACAACTTGGCCACTCGCATCAACCCAGTGGACCAAGATGTACATTGATGCAACAAGTACGAACATGGGGACTGGCGCTGTCGATAAAGAAGGTAAGTTGACTTATAAAGGTTTATCAGAAGGCGTTACTTTCTTAACGGCGCCGCTTGAGCAAGAAACAGAGATCACTGGACAGCTTGCAGCTAAATTATTTGTTTCTTCGAGCACTGTTGATGCAGATATGTTCTTAATTATGCGAATATTTGATGCGAACATGAAAGAGATCACCTTTCAAGGTGCATTAGATCCGAATACGCCAATTGCACAAGGTTGGTTACGTGCCTCGCATCGTGAGTTAGACCCTAAGTTATCCGTACCTTATCGTCCATACCATCCGCATACGAAAAAAGAACCACTAAAGCCAGGTGAAGTCTATGAACTCGATATCGAGATTTTGCCGACCAGTATTGTGGTACCCGCTGGATACAGAATTGGTCTTACAGTAAGAGGTAAAGATTATGTATATCCTGGCGCAACTGGAGCTCGGTTATCCAATATGAAATATCCATTTACTGGCGTAGGACCATTTACCCATAATCACCCAGGAGATCGTCCCCCTGAGATATTTGACGGTGAAGTCACACTGCATACGGGTCCTGGACATCAATCTTACTTATTATGTCCTGTTATCCCTAAAAAATAAGAACTCAGTTTTTACTCACAAAGCCAAGCTTACGTTGTAAGCTTGGCTTTTTTAATTTCATATCTATGACATACAATTGAAAAATATTCAATTTTAAGAAAATCACGCATTGAAAGACACTCTTACCGAAGAAGTTGCTCCACAAATGCAATGGGTAGTTCATTCGCCTCAAAAAGCTAAATTAGTTTTAAGTGGCTATATGGACACGCAATCTATTTCAGGTATTTGGAATGAGGTTAAAAAGCGTCAGGCGACTTGGCTCAAAGGTAACTCTTCCGCACAAAAAGAGTTAAGTGTTGATGCTACTTCGATTCAATATCTCGACGGTTCTGGAGTTGCTTTTTTTATTGATTTGCAACACGAGCAAGAGACTCATCAAGGCACATTAGAACTGATTGGATTGGACCCAAAGTACCAGGCTTTATTGCGTCGCTTTCATCCAATTGATCCGCTGTATCCAAGTCCACCAATCAAAGAAAAAGAAGGCTTTGTATCTTCAGTTGGTAGAGCATGTGTTGAAGTGTATCAAGACGTAAAGAATATGGTTATTTTCATTGGCAAAGTAACCGCTGGTTTTTTTTGGGTCTTACGTAAACCAAACGAATTGAGATGGAGTGACTTAGTCAAAGTAGCTTCTCAAGCGGGTATATTTGCACTACCTATTATTACCTTAGTTGCATTCTTAATTGGTGTGATACTTGCTTTTCAAACGGCGGTGGGACTAATGCAATTTGGAGCCTCTTCCTATGTGGCACCACTCGTATCAAAAGGAATCTTTCGTGAATTAGGCCCGTTGATTACCGCCATCTTATTTGCAGGTAGATCTTCAGCAGCATTTGCTGCTGAAATTGGGACTATGACAGTCAACAATGAAGTTGATGCCTTAACCACAGCGGGTATTAATCCCATCCGGTTTTTAGTAATGCCTCGAGTAATCGCAGGAATCATCGTTGTACCGATATTGACCATATTCTCAAACCTAATTAGTGTGACAGCGGTTGTACTGACCATGACACTTTATAAAATCCCGTTAATCACATCCTATAACGGATTGATTAACATGGTTAACCTCAGTGATGTTTATTCCGGATTAGTTAAATCTGTAATTTTTGGTATTGTGATTTCTAGTATTGGCTGTATGCGTGGCATGCAAACAGGCACTGGTGCGGCAGCAGTTGGTATTTCAACCACCAGATCCGTTGTGAGTAGCATCGTGTTAATTGTATTTGTAGACGGTATATTTGCTTTTATCTCTTACAGGACGGGCTTCTAATGTATCCCATTGAAGTGATTGACCTGACTGTAGGATATGGCAATCGTGTCCTATCAAAAAACTTGAACTTTGTTGTAAATTCAGGTGAGATATTTGTGATTTTAGGTGGTTCTGGCTGTGGTAAGTCGAGTCTATTAAAAAATCTCTTTGGCTTATATCAGCCTCTCAGTGGCAAGATTTTGATTCAAGGTAAAGATTTAACATTGGCGCAGGGGCAAGAGCGTCAAGATGTCATGTTAGATTTTGGGGTGATGTACCAACAAGGGGCATTATTTGGTTCGATGACCTTACTCGAGAATGTCAAACTAACCTTGCAGGAATACACCAAACTATCTGAAGAGCAAATGAACTTAATTGCACGATGTACACTTGATTTGGTGGGCCTATTGCCATATGAAACTATGATGCCAAGTGAAATTAGCGGTGGTATGCAAAAACGTGCAGCCATTGCCAGAGCGATGGCCCTAAATCCAAAAATACTATTTTTAGATGAACCGTCTGCAGGATTAGATCCAGTCACATCGGCGGGTTTAGATCAGCTTATTATTGATTTAGCACGTAATTTGGACATTACATTTGTGATTGTGACGCATGAACTTGCTAGTATTGAGGCTATAGCAGATCGCGTCATTATGTTAGATAAGGATGCGCAAGGCATTATTGCCCAAGGAGATCCAAAGGTATTAAAGACGCAGAAAGAAAATCAAAAAGCCTATGAATTTTTTAACCGAATTAACACGAGCACATCATGAGTCGACAAAATGAAAACTATTTCCGCTTAGGCTTATTTGTCTTAGCCGGCATTGCATTATTAATTGTGCTAACACTTATCTTTGGGGCGGGCAACTTCAATAAAAAAACGACCATTGTAGAAACCTACGTATCAGGCTCTGTAACAGGCCTTGAGGTGGGTGCGCCAGCGCGTTATCGTGGCGTAAAAATTGGGAGTGTTTATTCAATAGCACTATCTGGCCCGATTTATGAAAAAAAAGTCCCAGTTGCCAATCAAAAACAATATGTCGTGATCCGTATAGAAATTCTGCGACGTGATGATCAAGGTCCTGACGACATTGCTTCAGAGATTGAAAATCTTGTTGAGAAAAACTTAAGGGCAAGGGTCAGAGCTGCCGGCATTACAGGGGTTAACTATATTGAGTTTGATTCACTAGCCGACGCTGAAAATTATCCAGAGCTAGCATATGATTGGAATCCAAAATATCCCGTTGTACCATCACTTCCTAGCCAGGCAGATATGGTCTTTGCGGGCATCCAAAAAGCATTGCATATTGCTGATGATGTGAATTTAGCTGCGACACAAGAAAAACTCAATCTACTTATTACGAACTTAAATAAATTGGTTGTTGGTGACGGTAAAAACCAGCGAGGCCTTGTGCAATCAGTAGCAGACTTAGATCAGTTGATTAAGAATTTAAATAAAATAACATCCAATAAAGACCTTGATATCCTGACCCAACAGGCCTCTAGTAGCGCAGTTGCTCTGCGTCAAAAATTAAATAGTATTGAAGGGGATTCGCAGATATCGATGGAGCAAATCAAGCAAACGGTAGAGCAGTTAAATGATTTGTCCAGAAATTTAAGTCGCAACCCTTCTTCGGCGGTACTTGGGTCTCCCCCAGCCAAAGTGAACTTACCTGAGGTCGTAGCCAAATGAAAATAAAATATAAGCTCATAGGATGCCTATTCCTATTGCAACTCTTAGCGGCATGCTCAATTCAACAAGCGCCCCTTGAAATCGGGCACTGGCGATTAATGCCTGAACGAGTCAGTGCAGCTAAAAGTAATCAAATTAAATATTGGTTAACTCAAGGGACAATCAATGTAACCTCGCCATTTGATACCAAATCTTTTGTTTATCGTATGGATGAACAAAAATATGAAAAAGATTTTTACAATGACTATGTGACTTTGCCTAGTGACATGATTGCTAGTGCAACGCGGCAGTGGTTAAACGATTCTGGTATCTTTCAATTTGCGGTTGGAAACTCAAATGCTTTATTGCCGATGTATTTATTACAGGGCACTATCGATGAAATGTATACAGATTTTCGTCCCGGCCAAACCCCTTCAGCAGTATTTACTATTGAATATTATTTAAGTAGCTCTGACGGTCTGAAAAAAAATAATGTTCTGTTTCGGAAAAAATATCATCAGAGTGAGCCTATTAAAGATAATTCAGCAAAAAGTATTGCTAAATCTCAACAAATTGCTCTAGGGAAAATCTTAGCTCAACTTGAAGAGGACTTAAATAAAGAAGCCCCTCAATTTAGCAAGCCCTAAAGCTCACATGCTTAAGTGGTTATTAAGCAGTTTTAACCCGAGGGTGATAACATTGCACTGTAATAATTTTGCAACTCATTGAGTAAATTAGATATGATTTTTATTAGAAATGGCGTGTATTCCCATTTTCTTGCCTTGTTTTCGGTTTTTCTATTGGTTGCGTGTGCTGCGGGCCCTGACTTTGAACAGCCAAGTCTATCTAATCAGGCGAAGCTTACCCAAGGCCCCTTATCAGAAAAGCTAACAACCGTACCTAACATCGTTGGTGGCAGCTTACAAACCTATGTTGATGGATTAAACCTACCGTCTAATTGGTGGACTTTATTTCAGTCATCTGATTTAAACCAAATTGTTGAAACCGCATTACATAAAAACCCAAACTTACGGTCTGCTGATGCAGCTCTTCGCACTGCGCAAGCTTCAGCACAAGCACAAACAGGTATATATTACCCATCCGTGGGATTGAGTGCTGGTGGTGTTCGGCAGCAAGTCCCTGCTGCCTATTATGGTCAGGCCGGAGGTGATCTGGCGCCTTATAACTTATACAATGCCAATGTCAGCGTATCTTATAAAGTAGATCTGTTTGGCAGTTCTCGCAGGTTAGTAGAGAGTGCACGAGCACAGGCTGAATATCAGCAATTTCAGTTAGAGGCGACCTATCTGACTTTAACGACCAATGTGGTCAATGCCGCGATCCGTGAAGCTGCGCAACGTGAGCAACTTGAAGCAACGCAGACCATCTTACAGTCACAGCAAAATTTAGCCAAACTCATTGAGCAGCAATTTGCGATCGGTACGGTCTCAAAAATTGACACGAGCTCACAAAATACATTGGTGGCAAACTCGCAATCCCAACTCTATAGTTTTGATAAAAACTTATCAGTGACGCGTAACATGTTAGTAGCCTACACGGGAAGTTATCCAGGTTCTGCCAATCTGCCGCAGTTTCGACTCGCCAGTCTTCAATTGCCTAGTGAGATACCAAAGATTATTCCATCTGACCTAGTGAGACAGCGTCCCGATATACGCGCCGCTGAGGCCGCCTTAAAAGCCTCTAATGCTCAGGTTGGTGTAGCTACAGCTAATTTATTGCCGCAGTTAAATCTGAGTGCGTCGTATGGATCACAAGCGCTTACAACAGCCGCTTTGTTCGGGCCAGGATCGACCATGTGGACATTGGGAGCTAGTATTTTTCAGCCTATTTTTCAGGGCGGAACATTACGCGCTCAACGCGACGCTGCAAAAGCAGCCTACGATCAAGCTGCGGCTAACTATGAAGGCACTGTCGTCAACGCTTTTCAAGAGGTAGCCAATGCTTTGAAATCATTAGAGGTTGCTGCCAACACATTAGCTTCTGCAGCTTCAGCAGAAAAAAATGCTGGAATTAATTTAAATTTAGTTACACAACAATATAAATTAGGTACCACGAATTATCTCGCGGTTCTAAATTCTCAAACCCAATATCAACAAGCAAAAATTAACTTAATACAAGCGCAAGCCGATCGTTATACCAGTACATCAGCCTTATACGCTGCAACTGGTGGAGGTTGGTGGAATCGGACAGGTCCCGCTTATTTAGGTAGTACCTCATCATCTAAATCATCCACAGAAAAAGTAGAAGTGAAATAAATATGAATATATTGAAAAAACTGACATCTTCTGATGCTTCTAATGGCAATAAATCTCCGTTGCGTAAAAGAATGATATGGATGCTCATTGGCGTATTCGTTTTGATGGGATTAATTATTGGTTTTAATCTATTTAAAACGATCATGATTAAAAAATATTTAGCAGGTGCTGGATCACCACCTGCAACTGTCACAACCATGGTCGTTGGTGACGATGAATGGCAACCTCAATTACTAGCTTCAGGAAGCCTAAGAGCCTATCGCGGTGTAGAACTTAGTACAGAAGTCAACGGAATTATAAAAAGCGTATTTGTAAAGTCGGGCATGGATGTAAAAGAGGGCACTTTACTTATGTCTTTGGTTCAAGATGCTGACCTTGCGCAATTACACGCACTGCAAGCACAGGCAGACTTAGCAAAAGTGGTGAATGAACGCGATCGTCAGCAATTGGCAATTGAAGCGATTAGTAAAAATGCCTATGACTCTAGCTCTGCAGATTACAAGGCCAAAGCGGCACAGGTAGAGCAGCAGGCCGCTTTAGTAGCGAAAAAGAATTTGAAGGCACCGTTTTCAGGCAGAGTTGGCATTGTGTCGACTAACCCTGGACAATTTATTAATAGTGGCGACAAAATCTTAACGCTTCAGACTATTGACCCTGTATTTGTAGATTTCACACTACCGCAAAATGTTACTGCGCAAATCAAAAAAGATCAGGTAGTCAATGTTGTATCCGATGGTTTTGGAAATCAAATCTTCAAGGGTAAGATTACAGCGGTGAGCCCTAAGGTTGATAGCAATACACGAAATATTCAAGTGGAAGCATTGGTGAGTAATCCAGATAAAAAGTTATTGCCCGGCATGTTTGCGAGTTTAAAAGTGGACCTGGGTGATAAAGTTCGTTACATCACAGTACCCCAAACTGCGGTTACCTATAACCCTTACGGATCAGTTATTTATATTGCCAAGCAAGGGACTGCAAAAGATGGCAAACCCAGTACAGAAGCGCAACAAGTATTTGTTACGACAGGCCCAACCCGAGGTGATCAAGTTGCGATCTTAAAAGGGATTCAGATTGGAGACACAATTGTCACTAGCGGTCAATTAAAGCTAAAAAATGGCACACCATTGATCGTCAATAACGACGTAATACCAGGCAATAATCCTAATCCAACGCCACAAGAATAAATACACCATCATGAGATTAATAAGTAATTATTTCGAGGAGCTTTTGTATGAAATGGACTGACATTTTTATACAAAAACCAGTTTTATCTATTGTGGTGAGTCTTTTAATCCTATTGTTGGGATTTAAAGCAGTAGGTTCCTTACCTGTCAGCCAATACCCAAAAACTGAAAATGCTGTCGTCACGATTACGACAGCGTATTACGGAGCAGACCCAGCTACGGTTGCAGGCTTTATTACACAACCATTAGAAGGCGCGATTGCACAAGCTCAAGGTATTGACTATATGTCATCAACGAGCATCAGTGGCTTATCGACGATTGTTGCCACACTGCGCTTGAACTACAACTCAAATGCCGCCTTAACCCAGATTAATACCCAAATTACATCAGTTAAGAATCAACTCCCTCCGCAGGCACAAGCATCTGTTTTAACTGTGGCTGTGGGTCAGTCAACAGCAGCCATGTACATGGGTTTTGCAAGTGATGTATTGCCAAATAACAGTATTACGGATTATTTATTACGTGTTGTTAAGCCGAAACTAGATTCAGTAGAAGGAGTCCAAACCGCTGAGATTTTAGGTGGTAGAAAATTTGCTTTGCGGGCATGGTTAGATCAAAACAAATTAGCTGGCTTTGGACTTGGCGCTGGCGATGTCTATAAAGCCCTGTCAGCTAATAACGTTCTTTCGACCGTGGGTTCTACCAAAGGAGAAATGGTAAGTGTTGATTTGGTTGCAGGTACAGATTTACACAGTTTGGATGAGTTTAAAAAATTGGTCATTAAAAGTAATGGCTCAGATATTGTTCGCCTAGAACAGGTTGCAACAGTTTCTCTTGGATCAGAAGACTACACAACAAATGTAGCTTTTAGTGGCAAGCAATCTGTATTTGTGGGTATCAAAGTAGCTCCAGAGGCTAATTTACTGGATGTGGCAAAGCGTGTCAGAAATACCTTGCCTGATATACAAAAGCAGCTCCCTGTAGGACTCACAGGAGAAGTTGTCTATGACTCCACTAAATTTATTACTACATCGATTGATGAAGTAGTGAAAACTTTAATTGAAGCATTAATCATCGTCACGGTCGTTATCTTTTTATTCTTAGGAAGTTTTCGAGCGGTGATCATACCGATTATTGCGATGCCATTATCTTTAATTGGCACTTTCTTTATGATGCAAGTGCTTGGTTACTCGATTAATTTGCTCACACTACTCGCTTTAGTATTAGCTATAGGACTCGTAGTTGATGATGCCATCATCGTAGTGGAAAACGTTGATAGACACTTAAAAGAAGGTAAAACCCCTAAAGAAGCTTCAACCATTGCCGCGCGAGAATTAGGAATGCCCATATTGGCGATGACTGTTGTCTTGATTGCGGTTTACATCCCGATTGGATTTCAGGGTGGATTAACGGGCGCACTCTTTACTGAATTTGCTTTTACATTAGCCGGATCAGTAGCGGTATCCGGAATTGTTGCGCTTACTCTATCGCCAATGATGTGTTCGCGCATCTTAAAACATGAACAAACTCCCAGTAAATTTTTACAAAAAATTGATTCTATCTTTGGGAAAGTTGAAAGTGGGTATAAGCGAAGACTGACAAGTGTATTGTCAACATGGCAAGTAATGATTGTTATGGGAGCCTTATTGCTTTGCAGCGTAGTTTACTTATTCGCGACATCTAAATCAGAATTAGCGCCAACAGAAGACCAAGGTATTGTATTGATGCAGGCATCTGGACCACCGAATGCAACAGTCAAGCAAATGCAAGGGTATGCAGATCAAATTTTTCAGATGTCGAGTAAAGAGTCCGAATATCAACAAATGTTCCAAATTACGAGTCCATCAAGTAGTTTTGGTGGAGTCATTTTAAAAGATTGGGATGAGCGTAAAAAAGACGCCACCACTTTCCAAAAAGAAATGCAAGAAAAATGGAACACGATTGCAGGAGCAAGAGTTGCGGCATTCCAATTTCCGGCCTTACCCGGTGCGCAGGGTCTTCCTGTTCAGGTTGTTATTAATACGACAGAGTCTTATGAAAACCTCAATGAGGTATCTCAGATCGTATTAGATAAAGCACGTAAAAGTGGTATGTTCTTTTTTGTGGATACAGATTTAAAAATTGATAAACCACAAGATGTGTTAGTGATTGATCGAGATAAAGTAGCAGCACTAGGCATGACACAGCAAGACGTAGCGAATGAATTATCAGCCGCTATGGGTGGTGGATACGTTAACTACTTCTCTGTCGCAGGACGTTCGTACCGAGTTATTCCTCAAGTACTTCAGGTCAATCGTTTAAATTCAAGTCAAATCTTAGATCAATCTATTCGTACACCTAGCGGTAATTTAATATTGGCGCGTAATGTAGCACACATTGAACGTAGAGTCGTACCTGGATCAATTAATCACTTTCAACAGCTCAATTCAGCGACGATATCAGGAGTTAAAACTCCCTTCGTATCGGAAGCCGAAGTCATTGACTTTATTAAGAATGCAGTCAAAGAAGCAGGTCCTGTCGGATACTCGGTTGATTACGCAGGTCCGTCTAGACAGTTTGTGAAAGAATCTGGTGGTTTTGTTGGCACGATGTTTTTTGCCATCATCATTATTTTCTTGATATTAGCTGCTCAATTCGAAAGCTTTAGAGATCCTATCGTCATTTTGGTATCAGTACCAATGGCTATTTTTGGTGCACTCATCTTTATTAACCTTGGATTAACCAGTATTAATGTGTATACCCAGGTAGGTATAGTGACCTTGATGGGCTTGATTAGTAAACACGGTATTTTGATGGTGGAATTTGCTAACCATTTGCAGCAGACTGGAAAATCAAAATTAGATGCCATTATTGAAGCGAGTACAACACGACTACGTCCTATATTGATGACGACTGCGGCGATGGTATTTGGTGTAGTGCCACTAGTCATTGCATCTGGAGCAGGCGCTGCAGGTCGTAAATCGATGGGTATCGTGATTTTCACAGGCTTATCGATTGGTACTTTATTTACACTATTTGTTGTGCCTGCCATGTACTACTTTTTGGCGGCAGATCACCATACGCGCAAACAATCCAGTGAGGGCGATGCATCACACGGTAATCAAGCGCCAGAACCAAGTACAGTCATATAGCGAAGTAGAGAGAGTTTCTCACTTCGCTTAAAATGACGTATATGGAATCCACACAAGCAATACGTCGTGACTTTGCCGCAGTCCTTATTTACCGAATAGGAACAACGATCAGCTATCAAATGCTGATGGTTGCCATTGGCTGGCATTTATTTAACATCACCAATAGTGTCTTGTCCCTTGGATTACTGGGTCTTGTTGAGTTAGTCCCCTACTTTTTTTGCTCGCTATTTGCAGGCCACATTGTTGACACATATTCTCGACGGGGGATTGCCACCATCGCTTGCGTCTTACATGTGTTGATGGGAATCTTTTTGATGTATGTTGCAAGGGATATATTTGAACCCGCAGAAATATACATCTACGTATCTGTGGCTATTTTAGGCATTGGAAGAGCATTACTTCGCCCTGCATATCAATCGATTTTTGGGCAAGTCATACCCCGAGCTCTGACTCCTAAATATTCTGCATATGCCTCATCTGGATTTCAGGTATGCGTCGTCTCTGGTCCGGCATTAGCCGGGATATTGATTGCTGCCATTGGTCTGGACTACACCTATCTCATTGCCGGTTTATTTGCGTTGTTTGGACAATACGGTGTATTTGCGGTGCACTTAAAAAACTTAAAAAGAGATAAAAATACAGCGCCTTTTTGGGAAAGTTTTGTAGAGAGTATCCACTTTGTAAAAAACCATAAACTCTTATTGTCGGCTATGAGCATTGATATGCTCGCTGTATTATTTGGTGGTGCTGTATCGATGTTGCCAGCATTTGTGAAAGAGATCTTACATGAAGGGCCTGAGACTTTAGGGCTCTTGCGAGCAGCGCCGGCAGTTGGGGCAATATTGGTAGGTATTTATTATGCCAAACACCCAATTTTAGTAAACTCTGGAAAATATCTAATGTTTGGAGTGGCTGGATTTGGTTTGGCAACGATTGGATTTAGCCTATCGACAACCGTATGGATGAGTGCATTTTTCTTATTCCTAACGGGCACCTTTGATTCTCTTTCAGTTGTAGTTCGCGTCGCAATATTTCAACTTACATCACCTGACCATATGCGCGGCAGAATCAGCTCAATTAATGGCATTTTTGTAGGATCATCTAATGAGTTGGGGGCATTAGAATCTGGAGTTGCAGCAAGCGTGATGGGACTAGCTCCATCAATAGCCTTTGGAGGAGTTGTTACTGTCTTTGTGGCGATGGGATTTTATCAATTTGCTACACAACTTCGTAACTTACACATCAAAGATATTATTGGAAATGAGGTAAAAAATGACTGATCTAAAAAGAACGTATTGGGAAGAAGTAAAAGAACCAAAGTTACGATTGCCGGCATTATCCTGTGATGCCCATTGCCATATTTTTGGTCCTGCAGATCGGTTTCCTTACGTGGAGGGGCGTAGTTTTACTCCCGTAGACGCTCCAAAAGAAAAATTATTTGCTCTGCATCAAACTCTAGGTATCGAGCGTTGCGTGATTGTACAAACGGCACTTCATGGCTTTGATAATGCGGTGGTGGTTGATGCGATGCAAGCAAGGCCAGGTTCTTATCTAGGGGTTGCGCTGTGCTCAGCGAAAACTTCTAGTCAAGAACTTGAGTTGATGTATCAACAAGGTTTTAGAGGCGTTCGATTTAACTTTATGGCGCACTTAAAAAATAGCGACAGCATGGAAGATATCTTAGATTTAAGCAAAAGATTAAAACCCCTAGGTATGCACTTGCAAGTCCATTTTAGTAGTGACTTAGTTCATGAATTAGGGCCTCAACTAATGCAATCCGCAGCCCCAGTCATGATTGACCATATGGGACGTGTTGATGCAGCAAAGGGGGTTAATCATGCTGATTTTCAGGCTTTACTTAAACTTTTGGATCACCCTAATATGCATGTGAAGGTTAGTGGCATTGACCGCATTGCAAAAGATAGCGATTACACACAAGGTATTGAACTAGCCAAAGTGTTAGTAGATCGATTCACCGAAAAATGTGTCTGGGGAACGGACTGGCCTCACCCGAATCATCACCATATGCCGCATGACGAGATCTTAGTAGATGCGATCAGCCAAATTGCAGATTCGGGAAGCAAACTGGAGCATATAATGGTCAGTAATCCTGAAAAATTCTACAGATTTACAAATTAAAAAAATAAGAAAAATAAGAAAAAACAACAAAAGAGACAAAAAGCTATGTCAAATCGTTTGCAAGGAAAAATTGCTTTAATCACAGGTGCTGGTTCCGTAGGCCCAGGCTGGGGTAATGGTCGTGCGATGACCGTTCGATTTGCACAAGAGGGTGCACAAGTCTATGCAGCCGACATTGACCAATCACGATTAGACGAAACACTCAGCTATGCCGGAGATGCCAAATCAAATATCACAACAGGTATTGTAGATGTGATGCAATCCGCATCGATTGAACGTATGGTTGCAGACTGTATGAAGAAGTTTGGACGCATTGATATATTGGTCAACAATGTTGGTGGCTCTGCTAAAGGCGGTCCAGTAGAAATGTCAGAAGAAATTTGGGATACACAAGTCGATTACAACTTAAAAAGTGTATTTTTAACTTGTAAATACGTCCTCCCCGATATGATTGCACGTAACTCAGGTGCAATTATCAATATGGCATCTACCTCTGGAATGCGTTGGACCGGTTCTGCACAAATAGCCTATGCCGCAACCAAAGCAGGCATCATTCAGTTTTCAAAAGTATTGGCGGTTCAATACGCTAAACAAAGTATTCGCGTAAATACGATCGTACCTGGGCAACTCCATACTCCAATGGTCGAAACACGACTTGCAAAACAACGTACCGGTGGAGATGTCTCAGCCATTTTGGAACAACGCCAATCAAGAATTCCACTACCTTTTATGGGTGATGGTATGGATACCGCAAATGCAGCAGTTTTTTTAGCGTCTGATGAAGCGCGATTTATTACGGGAACAGAAATTGTTATTGATGGCGGCATGTCTGCTAAATGTGATTAATGAAGAGAAAGAACCAATGAAAATGAAAAATATGATGAAAACTAGAATCAGCAAAATATTCCTACTGGCCATCAGTATGGTCTTTTCACAGTTAGCGTTGGCACAAAACACCTCCATCAAAATGTTGGTTGCATTTCCACCCGGAGGCCCAGTTGATTTTGTGGCAAGAACGATTGCAGAACCACTAGGTAAAGAATTAGGTGCTCAGATCATTATTGAAAATAAACCAGGAGGTAATGGCGCTATTGCTGCAGAGTATATGATCAATGCCCCAGCCGATGGCAAAGTACTTTGGTTCACAAGTGCTGGCGCCGTTGCCATCAACCCTGGACTCTATGAAAAACTCTCGTACAATCCCCTGCGTGACCTGGCACCTGT
>Ga0194048_10001035_pt1 | contig 13776 bp, 17 predicted proteins | sample JunL225m_MetaG_FD_161685 | JGI IMG/M metagenome (GOLD analysis project Ga0194048, IMG submission 161685) | Anoxic zone freshwater microbial communities from boreal shield lake in IISD Experimental Lakes Area, Ontario, Canada - Jun2016-L222-5m | ecosystem: Environmental > Aquatic > Freshwater >...
GCCCGCGATTTTGAAGCCCAGCGTGATGACCGATTGCGCCAGCGCGATGCCGATCCAATCGAACTCCATCCCGCTCTGCGGCACCGCGTTCTCAACGCGGACCATTACCTTCTGCGGGCCGACGCTGAAGCCAGCGGTGCCGAGAAGCAGCGTTTGAACGTCCTTGTTTTGCGTGTCTACGTCGAAGTCGATGCTGGACGACTGGAGCACAGGCACCGCGTTGACAGTGACGAAGCCCGGTCCTGAGTAAATCGTTGCCATGGTCAGAGGCTCGCAATCTGCCGGACGTTCCCGGCGATGATGTGCAGGCCAGAAACCGGCTCGCACGGAATCTCACAGTTGAGGCGACCCGACACGATGGCGTCGGCCTCGACCACCAGGAGCGAGAGGTTGGCCGTCACGTCGCGCAGAATGCTCCTCGCCTCGTAGGCCGAGAGGCGATCGAGGATGACCGCGCGCACAAGCGACGGGGTCGTGACGCGGGGCGACAGCGGCGGGTTGCCGTTGGCCGAGTCCGCGCCCAACTTGAAGCCCGCGTAGGTCGTCGCGAGGTAGCTCTGAAGGTCGTCGGCAACGTAGTCGCACGCCGTCACGAACTCCGTGTCGATGACCGCGAAGTTGGGCACGCCGTTGGCGCTCGACCGCGATGTGACCGACCGCGCGAGGGCGCAGAACCCCGGGCGCGCGTTAGAGGGGACCAGCACTGCGAGGCCGTTATTGAGTGCCGACTCGACCTCGGTCGCCGTGGGCTGATCGAGGGCCGAAGGCTGCGCGAGGACGGTCGCGAGTTGGCATCCGTCGAGGTTGGCCGCGGGGTCCGCGGACTCACCGACAAGCGACCCGCCGACGCTGCCGTCACCCGCGAGCCGCGCCGCCGCAAGGGTCGCCGCGACCTCTGGCCCCGGCACCTTGGAGGCGTAGTGCCATCCGACCTGGAGCCGCGATGCGTTCTCGGCCAGTGCCAGCGCGGTCGCGTTTGCAAGCGTGTCAATCGTAGCGGAGACGCCCTGTTGACGGAGGCCCACAGTGACTCCCGCAAGGGAGTCGAGGTGCGTGACCAGCCGGGTAAGGTTTGTCGAGTCGTTGGAGGCCACAACGATGCGGTTGTACCGCTGTGAGGCGATGGCCGTGATGACTCCCGCGATGCTGTCCGCGGTCGTCCCGCTGGTCAGCGGGAACTCGCTACCGATGGTCGCCCCGATGTCGGTCCACTGGCCCGTGGTCGCGCCGGGGGAGTTTGTCGTTGACCCGATGATGCGGTTCGTGACGGTGCCAAGTACGAAGTACGCGTCCACGATGAGGCTGTCGCCACGCAGACCCGCCATCTTGGCGGTGATCGTGACCACACCCGCGAGGTTCTGGGCGTAGTAGGGGAGGTCGGCGGCGTCATTGATCGCCGTGGCGACCGCGATCGCGATGGCCGTAGCGGTGTCGCCGGTCGAGACAGGCACCTCGAGCACCTGGTCACAGAGGAGAAGCCGCACGCTGAATGCCGAGGTCGCAGTCGTCGCGAAAGTCAGTTCCGCCACGGACGCTGCCCCGGCGCTTACGGCGTTGGCTGCGAGGTAGAGGGACGCCGCGGGGTACTGCGCGAAGACCGCGCGCGCCATGCGGTGCAGCTCCGACCCTTGTCCGCACAGGGTCAGCGCATCGCCGACCGACGCGCAGAACGTCGGCGTGGCAAGCGGCATAAAGCCAGGGCTGACCGACACCACAGGAGACGCCCCACTGATGGGCGATTCCAGTTTGTTGCCAATGAGTAGGATCGACTCCGGCGCGGCCCCGGCGCTAGTGCCTGGGCCTCCGAGAATCACACTGAGATAGACCGCGGGCGTCTTGGTGGACGCCGACAGACCGGGGATGCTGATGGTCATGAGTGCTCCTGCTCGGCGACGAGCTTGATGTCACCGCGCAGGATGGCGCGGCGGTAGTGTGTGTGGTCGCGGACAAGCTCCCCGCCGGGCATGGCCGCGCCGCCCTTGTCTCGCGCCGCAAAGCGGCCGCGGACTGCGTGGCCGCTAGCGTCCACCAGCGAGAAGAGACGGCCGTCAACAGCCTGGATGAGTAGCGTCATGGGTTGGGCTCCGAGGTGAACGGCGAGAGAGGGTTGGACGTGTAGCCGGTGCCGATGAGGTTGACATCACCGACGATCGGGGAGAGCGGCGTCAGGTTGATGCCGGGGTCGGGGTTGGCGACCAACGGGAGGTCGCGCATGGCCTCGATGCGGGCGGCATACGCGTAGACCACGCCAGCCTCGACAAGCTCCACCGCGGTCGATGTGACCCGCGCTGGGCGTTGGTTCCATAAACCGTCGATCAGCAGCCCGTTGACCGCTCCCATCGCCACGTCGAGCATCTGCAGGATGCCCGGTGCGCCGACCGCGGAGGCGTTGATGGCGTCATCGATCTCGCGCGGCTCCTCGCTCACCACGATGGCCGACCACGTCGCGATTCCGCGGTCCTCGACGCCCGCGAGCAGTGTGTTTACGATGCGCGTCGGAACCTCGCCATCGAAGCGGAGCAGCGCCGCGGGGTACTGCGAGCCCAGCACGCGAGACAGCCCCTCACGGGTCACTGGACCCGCGTAGCGAGTCGCGACGGCGAATGGTGCGAGCGCGGTCTGCGGCGTCGCTACGCACCCCGCCAGAGCGGTCAGGAGGGCGGTGTCGATGCTGGCAAGCGTGGCGATGGTCATAGGTTCTCGATCGCTCCAACCATCGACGCTTCCACGATGCGGGCGACCGTATCACCCTCTGCGGCCCATGGTGGGGAGACGCGATAGGAACCCTGTCGGGTCTTGTCCGAAAGGAACGGATACGGCCGATTGGGCCTCCCGGTCCTGTGATTGATCGACGTGCCCTGGTCCACGTAGGACCCGTAATGCATGCCGCCATCGACGCGGATGGTGTAGCCGCCCTCAAACGATCCGGCAGTGAACTGGTACTCCGTGGCACCCTGGAGGCGATACGTGCGGTTGGTGTATGGGTGGTTGGCGCGCGCGTACCACGCTACCAACCGTCCGCCGGCTGCAAGCGCCGGGGGAAGCGAGCGCACGACCGCGGAGCGCATCGCCTCGATGCTGGCGGTGAGGCCGATCATCAGAACGTGCCCGTGTCCTTGTAGTCGGCAAGGCGGTTCCAGACGTTAGTGTAGGCGTTGACGCCCGTGGTCGCGTTGTTGACGCGGGCGCGCGGGTTGGGCGGTGCATTGGTCGAGCCCGCGGCGCGTGCATCGGCATCGCGGTTGAGTTGCTTGATGAGCTCGCGGGCGCGCTTGCCCTGCTCGGCGAATGCGCCCGACTCATCCCAGACACCGTGACGCCGCGCGGCGATCTCGCAAGCGAGGTCCACCACGCACCCGATCATGGCCGGGTCGAGGGTGTCGGTCGTCGTGTAGATGCCCGACGGGAAGGCCACGCGCGTCATCGTGCGGAAGAGGCTGTTGGCCTCTGCCAGACACAGGTCGCGGAACGTCGTGTCGGGGGTACCGCCGCCGTTCTTGGCGAATAGGCGCGCGTACATGGCGGTAGAGAGCCGCGCCGTCAGGTCAGTGGAGGTCGCGATTGCAGTCTGTTCAGCCACAGTCGTACTCCCTGCCCTGGACGAAGCCGTCTAGTGCCACGCGCTCGGGGATCTCTTGCCCCGGCTCGTAAGTCACGCCCGCATGGATGGTCACGCGAGCGAAGTATCGCACCTGCGCCAGAGGTGTCTCGACCTCTGGCGCGGGCGCGACGACAAGCGCCGCCACTGGCTGTGCACGGCGCTTACTCATCAGGACACGCAGGTCGTGTACAGGTAGCCGGTGGTCGCGCCGCCGATGACGAACTCCGAGTCGGAGTGGCTGGTCTTGATGAACACGCCGCCGCGGACGCCGCGGAGGTTGTCCACGATTTCGCGGGTCTCCATCGTGCCGAAGCGGAACGTGTACCCGAAGGTACGCGTGGCGCGAGGCGAGGGGGTCTTCTCCACGCGGATAAGCGCGGTCGACTTGCCCCAGAGGTAGTCGCTTGAGGCGCTGGCGCCTTCGCGGGCGCTGTTGTACTTCGCGCGGCCGATGACCACGTTGTCGAGCCCGAACGCATCCGCGAAGAGCTGCTCGTTCACGCGCAACGGGACATCGCCCATCGTGGTGGACGCGCGGCTCAGGATGTACTGCAGCACCTTCGGGTGGTTGCGGAGCGCAATCCAAACCTGCGCGCCGATCACCATGGTGTTCGGGCGGACGAAGCACGCCTCGATGGCGTTCTCGATCTTCTGGATGGGGTCGCTGGTCGCGACGTCCCAGCGGTCCGCGCCGCTCAGGGCCGCGGTGTTCGCGCCGTAGTTCGCGCTGTTGAACGCGACGTTGGCGACCCGCTGCTCGCGTGCGAGCATCAGGAAGTTCATCACGATGTCCTGCGCGTAGATCTTCGGCTGCAAGGGGGCGTCGGCGTTGGCGATCTCGTCGTTGGAGACGAAGTCCATCAGCGCGTAATCCGACACCGAGTAGGTCAGGTCGCTAGTGATGTCGTACTTCACCTCACCGGGCATGCCACGGGGAGAGGCCGCGGCGCTGGCCGAGATCTCCTGCATCGTGGTCACGGGGAAGGCGAAGATCTTGTCCGAGCGGTGCTTGACGCTCAGGACCGGGAGGACTGAGTCCGCGATGTACTCGCGGTTGTTGTACTGGACGGCGAGGTTGGTCAGCGCGCGGTCGATGTGGACGGCGCTCGGGGAGAGCGACATCAGGTGGGCGGCTTCGGCAGCGCCGATGCCGTGCGACGCAAGCATCGCGGACTGGAGGTTTTGGAGGTTGCTCATGGTCGGTTCCTGTCAGCCCTGGAAGCTGCCGATGCGGATGTCGATTGCGACGCGTTCGCCGGTCGAGGCGGACTCCATCGCGTAGCCAATGACGCCGACGTTGGTGCCAGCGGCGGGAGCCGCGGTCTTTACGCCGCCGCTGGTGTCAGCGATGGTGAGGAGTGCACCGCGGGTGATGCTCGCGGCGGCGATGCCGGGGTAGATGCCCGAGGTCACGACGTCGGCACCGGTCTGGGTCGATACGATCGACTGCAGCGCGATGCCCACGATTTCGACCGTGAGGGGGTTGGGGTCGGCACCTACGGGGAGCGCGACGGTGTTGTCCGCGCTCGACAGGAGCGTAAGGACAGCGCCTTCAGCGGCGGTGAGAGACACCACCTTGAAGGGCGCGACGAGCTGCGGAATGCGGCGTGACGTGGTCATGAGGTTCAGCCTCCGAGAGCGGCGGTGAGTGGGGCAAGAGCCTCATCGCGGAGGTCGCGCGAGGCACGAAGGAGGGCGTCCTTGTAGGACAGGCCGTGGTCCGACATCAGCTTCGCGGCGCGGTCGTCCGCGGCGTCAGCGTGGCGGACGGGGGCGACGACGCGCGACGCCGGAACGCCGCCCTGAGGCGACACGCGGGCGCTCATGAGCTTCGCGTCGGACGCCGGCGCTTCGAGCGTCGGGAAGAGCGCGTCGAAGGTGCCGCGGTCGGCGCGGCAGAGCTTGGCGAGGCGGTCGCGCGAGGCGGCGGGGGCGCGGCCCTCGGTGATGACGCGGTCGCTCATCTGAGCGGCCTCGGCCATCTGGTTCTGCTCGAACTTCTCGAGGAGGGATTCGATGGCTGCGATGATCTCGTTCTCGGCCGCTTCGGGGTCCATCCCCATCTTGACGGCGAGACCCGCAAGCGGGCTCTTCTTCTCGTTTTCCATGGTCGTCTCTTTCTGGACCGCCGCGGCGGTCGGTACGTGGACGCTCTCAGGTGCGAGAGACGCCGTCACAGGATCGCGCGCGGTCAGCGCTGCCATGCCGTCCAGAAACGGCCGATTGGTCAGCGCAACAGAGGTCAGCTTAGGCCCTATGGCCTCGCCGGATGCAGGGTCGATGGCACCGAACACCACCGCGGGCGAGCAGTAGGCGTACTGGCCCATGCGGATGCGCTCGACGGCCTGCGGGTCCACCCAATCGACGTGCGCGTAGAGGCCCGCGTCGCCACGGTTGTCGAGGTGCACGACCCACCCCACGGCGGGCGCGCCGTGCTGCATCACGCCGGGTGCCGTTGGCATCTCGCTGGCGTGCTCGTAGTCGATCGGGACGCGCTTGTTCTCAGTCGCCTCGAAGTTGCGGATGATCGCGTCGAAGGTCGCCGGGTCGAAGGCGAAAGCGCCCTGCGAATGCCCATCGTAGGTGCCGCATCGCGCGACCTGGATGATGGACTGCGAGACGGGGTCCGCGGTCATCGTGATCGGGCAGTTCATCGCGGCACCAGGAGGGTATCGCCCTCGAGCGGGTTGGGTAGTTGGAGCATCTCGCGAGCATCGCGCTGCGAGACGTTGACGCCCGCCCGCACGGCCACGTCGAGACGCTTGGCGAGCTCGGTCAGGTCTTGCGCCGGGTCGGTCGCGAACCGGATCTGAGGCACAGTCGTTCCGCGCCCGAACGCGCGCTCGACCATCGGGCGCAGCAGGTCGCGCCGCAGGGTGCCCGCAACGGCCTCGGCATCGCCGCGGGCAATCATCAGCGTGACGCGTTCGTGCACCTCACCCAGCGCCCGGTTGCCGCCGCTCTCGCCCACCTCGGAGGTCAGCGTGCTACCGACGATGGCCTTCGACATCTCGCCGTTGCAGAGCGCCACGAGGTGCTCGTGGAGAGCGTTGACGTTGGGGGCGTCCAGCACCGTGAGTTTGGTGGTGTCGGGGATGACGATGGAGACCGTCGAGGACATGGCCTCAATGGCCTCTTGCAGCGCCGCCACGTCCTCGGGAGAGGAGCGCACCGGGCTGTCCGGCGTCGACCCGCTGGAGTACTCCCCGACGCGCAGGCCGCGACCCGCCCACTCAGTCAGCGCGAGGAGGTCGCGCATCCCAAACTTTTTAAAGAGGGCGTACCAGCACACCGTGCGCCCGATGCCCTCGCGGGTCGGGTAGCCGCCGCGGATGCGAGGGCGATGCACGATGAACTTCCCGCTCGGGAACATATCCAGCGGGATGCCGGGGAACGTCGCGAAAGCACGCTCGGCGTCGGTCTGCGGCGCGCCGATGGCGGTCCCGCTGCCGGTCGCGTCCCACAAGTGGATTCGCCAGTCGGTCGCGTATGCGAGCCGCCGCGGGTGGACGAACTCGATGGCCTCGGGGCGCCGACCGTCCGGCGACCACACGACCTCGGCGCACGATCGGCCGTAGTAGACCGCCGTCTGCATGTGGTGCAGGAGGTCGGTGAATGACAGCGCCATGTCGCCGCGCGATTCGAGGTCGGCGAGGGTCCGCGTCACATAGTCGTTGACGCGCTCATCGTCGCCCACGATCTGCCACGGCGAACCGGCGACGAGGGCCTCACGCTGGTAGAGCGACGCGTGAAGGTGCGGGTCGGTCTCCCGCAGCTCGTCCAGCACGTCGATCCATTGGTACATGTAGCCGATGTCCGCCTGGCGCTGGACGTTCGACAGTGCCTGCGGGGTGAGGTTGCTCCCGAGTCGGTACTGGAATCGGTCGTTGTACGGCGCGCGCGCAAGGAACGCCGACGGCGGTGCCTGGAGGGCGGCGTACTCTGAGCGGGAGATGGGGGCTACCATGCGCGGCCTTGCGACCGTACCAGCATCGGGCGCACTTGCAAAGGAGGGAGCGGGCGGTCCACGACCAGATCGGTGAGCGCCCACACAAGCGCGTCGAGCCGGTCGGGGCTCGAGGTGTCCGTCGCCGGATCCCATCCGGCGCACTGGTCCTCGAGGCGCGCCAGCAGCCCGACGTGAGAAACGCGCCCCTGCTCGTAGAGCGCGGCGACGGGCTCTGCCCGCAGCGCCTTGCCGCGGCTCGCACGCACGGCCACGACGTGGCAAGCGGGGTCAACCGTGCGCAGGACCGACGCCACAAGGTCACCGCCGTTGTTGACCTCGGCCACGATGCGATCGGCCTTGTGTCGGCGGTACGCCTCGACCGCGCGGCGCGCCCACTGCTCCGCGGGGTAGACGCCAGAGAGATCCTCGAGGACGTAGGCGCGCCCGTCGAGGCCGACGCCGGCCACGATGATGCCCGTCTCATCGCTGCCCTCATGCGCGGTTACTGCGGGGTCGATCGCCACGACCACGCGCCTCATGGCGGGCGCTACGTCCACGCGAGAGGCGTCGAACATCGCCAAGCGCCAGAGCGCGCCGGGGGCATCGTCGAGGATCTCACCATCGAGCTCTTGCCGCCCCAGGCGGGTCGATCCGTAGCGCGCTGTGAGCGTCGCGACGACACCGGGCGCGAGGTTGTCCGCGTTGTCGGCGGTGCGACCTCGGGTGATGGCCGTGGTCGCCGATGCGGCCAGCGCCCGCACTAGCGGCGTCGGGCGCGGGGTGGTCGTGACGCAGACCCTCGGGTCGGAGCCGAGTCGCAAGCCCATCTGAAGCTGGTCCCACGCATCAGGGTAGCGCCACGCCGCAAGCTCGTCGCACCACGCTGCGTCGTGCTGCGGGCCGCGTAGCTGATCCGGCTCCTCGGCTGAGTACGTCGTGGCGATCGCGCCGTTGGGCCACGTCAGACGGCGCTTGGACGGCTCCCAGATAGGCCGCTCGGAGTCAGGCGAGCACGCGAGGATGCCCGACTCGCCCTCGATCAGAACGTCGCGCACGTCCGCGGCGGTGCGAGCAACCAGCGCCACGCGCCGCGCCTTGCCTGATGCGACGATGCTGCGGACCCACTCCGCGCCCGTGCGGCTCTTGCCCCAACCGCGACCCGCGAGGATCAGCCAGGTGCGCCACTCCCCTCGAGGGGGGAGTTGCTCGGGTCGCGCCCAGTAGCGCCACAGGTGCATGGCGCGCGACCGCTCGGCGGGGGAAAGCTCCCGCCGAAGGTCAGCGACCCGTAAGGCGGTTGAGCTTGGCGAGCAGGGCGTCATCATCGACCTCTACCGCGACCTTCTCGGCAGCGTGCTCCCCGGTGAGCTTGGCGAGCGCGGTGCGAGCCGTGCCAGACGCCCTCGACGTGTCGTTGACCTGCGCCACCGCGCCCTGCGCGACCTTAGCGTCCTTGTCGGCCAGCATCGGTCGCAGCATCCGCAGGGCCACGCGTTGGAGGCGAGCGGCTTCCCCCATCACGGATTCTAACTCTCTCGCGTAGACTTTACGACGATCTACCTCGGAGTGATTGCGCCGCAGCGCCCTCGCCACTGCCCCGATGTTGCGCCCAATGGCTCCAGCCGCTTGCGTAAACGACCCCGTGCGGAGGTACACGTCCAGCGCGGTGGCGAGCTCGGTGGGGGTGATCGGTGGTCCAGGCATCTAGCGCCTCCCGTCCTCGGGCCAGAGCACGCCCCATCGGTGCCGCTCGCGTCGGGTGACGCTGGCGAGGTGAGCCAGAGTCGTCGTGACGTGCACCTCGAGCTGCTCATGGTCCCGGTCGGCACGTCGCAGAGGCATGCCCTGAGACTGCGCGGACCCGTTGCGGGCGTCAAGGATGTGGCGGGAGGCCGCTACACCGCTACGCCCGCTACGCCCGTTTTCCCTCGAGGGGGGGCACATTCTCACAGCGCCCTCACAGTGCACCCTACATAACTCCCCTTATACATACGCAGGAGGGTGTAGCGGTGTAGCGGTAGTGTTGGAACGCTTGCGGCGTAGCCGTTTGGGCCGCTACACCCTACGCCGAGAGCAGGTGTAGCGGGGTGTAGCGGGTGTAGCAACATCACAGACCGCGCTGCCAGATGCGAGCGTTGCGCCCGTCGATCTTCAACACGTGGCATCGGTATCCAAGGCGGCGCATGATGCCTCCGAGACGGTTGCTCTCGCGCTGCCCTGCGTGAGCCAGTTCCATCGCCAAGGCGGCTGTAAGGATGCGGATGGAGGTTAGCTCCTTCGCCCCGTCGCCCGCCCGCTCTGGGGCGTCTAGCCACTCTGCGACTCGCGCCTCCCACGGATCGACCGTGCGGAACTCCTCTGCAGCCTCTTGCCTCGCGGCTTCGCCGCCGGGGTTGAGCCACCACGATTCGCCCTGGCGATACGTCGCCACAGCTTCGGCCCAGAGTTGGTCCCTATCGCGTGCGAGCGCGATGTGATCGATTGCAGTCGGGACGCGGACACACCAGAACCTGCGATCCCCGGTCGGGTCGGAGAGGAACGCGTCTTCGTTGGTTGAGCCGACGATGACGTTGCATCGTGGGTGACTGCTCACAGCGCGAGCATAAGCGGCGCGATACTTGTCCACCTGCGAGGAGACAAACGCCTTGATGCGCCCTGCGTGCGCGCGCCCCGTAAGGTGATCAAGCTCGCCGAGCTCGTAGATCCACGCGTGATTAATCTGCATCATCGCGTCTTTGCTCTCAAGATCGACCGCGGTGTCCGCGAACCAAGCGCCCCCAAGGATACGGAAGAATGTGCTCTTGCCGACGCCTTGCGGCCCGACTAGGACCAAACACGTATCGACCTTGCAACCTGGTTGCAGGGCGCGCGCGACCGCGGACACAAACCATGAGCGCAAGCACGCCTCATTGATGTCTGTGTGTGCCGCGTTGAGGTACGTAGGGGCCACCGATCTGAGTCTCATGACGCCGTCCCAAGTGAGCCCTTCGAGGTACTGGCGCACGGGGTGATAGGCCCGTTCGCTTGCGACAGTGAGGAGCGCTTGGCAGAGAGAATCGTTCGCTGGGCTGAACCCGTAGCGGTTCTCCATCTGTTCGCGGATGCCTCCAAGACGAGCGTCGGACACCGCAACCACGTCGAGTTCTGGCGTGACGGTCATGTCGTTGAACCGCAGCGTTGTGTACTCGGGCGCGCGCCGTAGGATGCAGCAGATGTTGGCGAATGTGTTTTTGATCACGCCCTTGGCGGTCCTGTGGAGTTTGTCGTGCCACTCGACCTCGGGCTCTGCGTCCTTGTCGGGTGGCGTTTGGAGCACATCCAGCATCGTCGTCAGGACAGCGGGGGGTGACACCTCTACCACCGGGGATGGCCGACGGGCCTTCGCGGCGTACTCGGGCGAGAGTCCCGGCGCGACGGAGCAAGAGCTACGAGCGATGGTGGCTACCTCCGCGTCGTCCAAGGGCGGCGCGCAAGCGGAATCGTTGTACGACCTGAGCATCGCGAGGACCGTGTCCGCGTCGAGCCCCTTCGCGCGGAGCGATCGACCAAGCGAGAACACCGCGTTGTTGCGACCTCCCTCACCTACCGCCACGTTGGTCGGCACCACTGCGCTTTTCCCCTCACGTTTCGGAGGATCAATGCGAGCAAGCCACGCCTCAGAGATCATCCCTAGAGGCACGCCATCCGTAGGGTCGCTCGATGCCTCCCATGCGTAGATGCCGTGTGTGACGTGGTTGGACGGCGCGGCGACAACGTACCCGCCATCGCCCCGCACGTCGATGCCAGGGCCAAGTTCGCCCGCCGAGTTCCTCACCGACTGACCTTCGGGGAGCGCGAGATAGATGTGTCGCCCGCCGCCGCCTGTAAGGGCTTCGACGGTGTCGGGCCAACCGCCGATATCGGCGCGCAGGGCATCGATGCTCTCATCCCCACCGTGTCGTGGATCGATATCGATAACAACCAATCCTTTGCCCGTCGCGATCCCGACGTTGGCGGTAGGCCATTGAGTCCACCAGCGCCGAATCTGTGCCGTATCAACGGATGCCTCCTTGAGCCCGGTTTTCGTTCGAGGGTGCTTGCCTGGAGATGTGCACTTGCGATTCCCGCAAGAGCAGTTAGTCCCAGGCCACCGACATTCGTAGACCGGGAAGACACGCCAGCCTCGCGCCGCGTAGCTGAGAGCGTATTCGAGAGGAGTCATTTCACATCCATTGCATCGCAGAGCCACGTCACGATGTCGGCCAGTTCGGACTCTCGAATCGATACCTGCTTGCCCTTCTCGGGCCACAGGCCATCCCAGATCGCCAGTCGGTAGTACGGTCGCCCGTTGTATTCGTGCTTTGACAGCCGCAGCTCGCCCTTGTCGGGTCGCTTGCGGCGTCCAATGACGATGCCCTGCTCAGGCTCTTGACGCGCCGCGGCAGTGGGGTGCTGTTCCGCGTACTTCGCTGCGATCTCGCGCGGGGTCATTTCGCGGACCCCTTCGCGGGAGCCGAGAGGTGTTCGCGGATCAGTCGTCGGATGATGGCGGCGCGAGACGTACCCAGCCGCTCAGCTTCGGCACTGAGGCGGTCACGGTCAATCTGGTCGAGGAGGACAGGCGTTGGCTTCATGCGCTAGACCTACGCCGGACCTGTGTAGGATGTCAACAGGTCAACGAAGCCACGCCTTGATGGCTTCGACCGTTTCGGGGCGCGCGATGCCTGCGTAGGCAGCGGTTTCGAGAGCGATCTGGTCCACGCCGATGCGGCGGCACATCGTTGCGATGCCGTGGTCGCGAATGGCCCTGGCGATCGTGTCCGACACGCCGGGATGCAGTCTCCAGCGGTTGCCGTAGCCCTCCCACGCGATCATCGGCGCGCCTCTGCGATGGCGGCTCGCGCTTCGACCACGGATCGCACCGTCGCCACGTAGCCGCCGCGGGCGCGCACCAGGTCGGCCCAGCGCCGCTGGTCGGGCGCTAGCCTCCCGGTCGGCGTCTTCACCTCGAGGGCCACAAAGCGCCCGTCGAGACACCCGATGAGGTCAGCCGACCCGATCGCGAGTCCGTAGACCACGCGCGCGCCGCGGTGTTGCGCCACGCCGACGTTGTTGCGCCACAGCACCAGCCCCGGCTCACTCGACAGTGCCAGCCGGATCTCGTCTTGAATCTGTCCCTCGCTCATTGTCCCAATCCTTTCGGCCAGAACCCAAACTGCTCCTTGAACCTGACCCCGACCCACCCCGGCTTATACCCTCGCGCCCTCGCCGTCGCGGTCAGCGCGTCTAGCGCGGTCATGCGCTCTCGCCGGGTCGCGACCGCGGCGACTGCTACCACGGGCCTCGACTCGATGGCCGTCGCCGGGGGAGGGGGCCACGGCGCTCCGCAGCGGCACGCAGGGCCACGCGCCACACCACGCACGACCGCTCCGCAGGTGCGGCATTGGCAGAGCCACTCCCGGTCGTCCTTGGCCTTGCGGTGGATGCCGTCGAGGGTGAAGTCCCGGTCCTCATCCGGCATCCCATGCTCCCTGACCACGCCCGCGAGATCGACCACCAGGGCACGCTCATCGCCGTGGCGTCGCAGGACCCGCCCGACCATCTGGAGGTAGGTCCCCTCCGACCCGCAGCCGCGCGCCAACAGGCATACCTTTGCTCGAGGTGCGTCCCATCCCTCAGTCAGAACATAAACATTCGAGAGCACGACGAGCTCTCCCGCGGCAAACGCCTCTAGCGCGGAGTCGCGCTCTCTCGAGTGCGTCTCGCCGTCGATGTGCGCGGCGATCGGCCCGAGTCGCGCCGCGAATTCCTTACTCTCGGCCACCAGCCTGTGGAAGGCAACGGTCGGCCTCCCGCTCGCGTACTGCTGCCACGCCTCAACCGGGTCCATCGCCAGCGCCGACTCGCGCGTGGTGGCTGCGACCACGTCGCACTCCGCTAGGTAGCCTCCCGCCTGGAGTTCCCTGACGGTCGCGCCGACGATGATCTCATCGAAGGCGTCCCGCAGCCCGACGCCATCGGCGCGCTCTGGGGTCGCGGTCAACCCTAGATGCCATGCGCCGGGGTACTGCGCGGCGATCTCTCGATACGTTTCCGCGGCGCAGTGATGGGCCTCATCCCAGATGAGCAGATCGGCCGGCGGATGGGCCTCGCGTGCGACCAGCGTCTGGATAGAGCAGACCTGCACCGGGGCGTCAGTCCGCGCGTGACCGGACATCACGACGCCAGCGCCGGGGATGCGCCGCGC
>Ga0194048_10001036_pt1 | contig 13776 bp, 12 predicted proteins | sample JunL225m_MetaG_FD_161685 | JGI IMG/M metagenome (GOLD analysis project Ga0194048, IMG submission 161685) | Anoxic zone freshwater microbial communities from boreal shield lake in IISD Experimental Lakes Area, Ontario, Canada - Jun2016-L222-5m | ecosystem: Environmental > Aquatic > Freshwater >...
GATGTATCTCGGCCAAGAAGAATTTCGCGCAGGTGTGAGCAGGTACTTGCGTGCCCATGCCTATAGCAATACCGAGACAAATGACCTCTGGGATTCCATCGAAGCAAGCGTCAAAGAACACAACGGCGATGCCCCAGTGCGTGCGCTCATGGATTCATGGATCTGGCAACCCGGATATCCACTCATCTCAGCATCGCTGCGCAATAACCAACTGCACCTTAAACAACAGCGCTTTTCTTTCGACAACACGGCATACGACACGGTGTGGATGGCACCTGTTCACCTGCGCAACGGGAAGTCACGCGAGCACAGTGCCGAATCAAAAGTTCTGCTTTCCGCTCCAGAAATGCTTGTGAATCTCCCACATCCAAATGACCCCATTGTCGTGAATGCAGAAGGACACGGTTTCTATCGGGTTGCCTATTCATCTGAATTACTGCGCCGCCTTGATGCAACTACTATTCGCGGACTCAGCGTTATTGAACGATATAACTTGGTCGACGACGCATGGAATGCTGTTGTTGCAGGGCGACTCGAAGCAATTGATTTTCTCAACTTTGTGAGCGGCTTCACTGCAGAACGCGATCTTGCCGTGTGGCAGGCCATCGCCATTGGCATTCGCGGTTGCGGACGGCTCTTGCCTGGTCATCAACAAGGCCCTATTCAACAACGTATTGCCGCCCTTGCTGGTCCGGCATTAAACGACATCGGATGGGAACCCACGCATAACGAAGATGATCTTCGTGGCAAATTACGCGGTCTCCTCATTGTGCTTCTTGCCTGTGATGCCGGCAATACCGATGCCCAAAATACCGCACGAGCATTTTTTGCTCAATCAGAGGCCGGACAGCAAGTTCACCCTGAAGTGATAGCTGCAGCAACAACAGTGGTTGCATCAACAGGTGGTGAAAAAGAGTTTGAATTCTTCATTGATCGTTTCAAAAATGGAGCGCTCCCCCAAGACCAAGAGCGAGCGTTATACGCACTCGCCGACTTTCAGTCACCCGAGCTCATTGGCCGTGCATGTGCCTTTGCATTTTCTCCTGAAGTAAAGACACAAGATGCTCCATTTCTTTTGAGTCGCATCATGAACAACCGCGAACACGGAGAAATTGCATGGAACATAGTTCGTGAACGCTGGAGCGAGGCAAATGCGGCTTTCCCTGTGAGCACCATTGTGCGCATGGTTTCCCCGGTGCGCACCCTCAACACACCAGAACTACAGGCAAGTGCCGCAGAGTTCTTCACAAGTCACCCCATTCCCCAGTCGGTCAAAATGCTCGAACAAATTTTGGAAAGGCAACGAGTGAATACTGCATTACGTCTGCGCGAAGAAACTCGATTGCACTTAGCACTTACCACCTCGACAACTCCGTAGTTCACCCAGTGCGTCTCATTCCTGCAATACACCGCCGAGATGCAGGAATTCTGATTTCAGCACGCGCATTGCGAGGTTTTATAGATGGCCTTGTATCTACTTTATTACCCACTTATTTTGCCTTTATCGGGCTCAACAGTTTCCACACTGGCGCAATTATTACTGCCACCCTGTTTGGCTCTGCTCTCCTCACGCTCCTCGTTGGTCTCTTGGGTCATCGTTTGCAGAGGCTCACTTTGCTCCACATCGCATCAGCAGCAATGATTGCAACTGGCATTGGGTTCGCGTCAGTCACTTGGTTTTGGATGCTGTTTATTGTTGCAATTATTGGCACTATCAATCCATCGTCGGGTGATGTCAGCGTTTTTTTGCCGACAGAACAGGCTTTATTGCCGGCGACTGCTACCGACGAACAGCGCACTTCACTTTTTGCGAGGTATACATTGGCCGGCTTTGGCGCTGGCGCGATCGGTGCACTTTTTGTTGGAGTACCAAACGTCCTCCAACGTCATCATGTGATGTCTGAAGCATGGTCGTATCGGACTGTATTCCTTCTTTACTCGCTCATTGGGCTGGCGCTATATTTTCTCTATTCCCAGTTGAGCTCTCAATTGGCATCACACCCCATACACAAATCACTCCCTCTTGGCGAGTCTCGGAAAAAAGTGGTTTCTCTCGCGATCCTTTTCAGCCTCGATTCATTTGGTGGCGGGTTTGTCGTTCAAGCACTCATCGTCCTCTGGCTGCAACATCGATTTGAGCTATCGCTTGCTGTGACTGGAGCTATATTTTTCTGGACTGGATTATTATCAGGGTTCAGTGGACTTGTAGCGGTCCATATTGCACGTCGTATCGGTCTGGTAAAAACAATGGTTTTTACCCACATCCCGGCAAATGTTTTTCTCATTACCGCCGCATTGATGCCGAATGCTTGGCTTGCAGTTGCATGTCTTGTTTTCCGCAGTGCCCTGTCACAAATGGACGTTCCTATTAGAACGAGTTACGTCATGGCTATCGTCACGCCCCCAGAACGAGCAGCGGCGGCGAGCCTGACGAATGTTCCTCGCAGCTTGGCTTCGGCCTTGCCGCCTCTAGGTGCGGGATGGATGCTGCAACACAGCACATTTGGCTGGCCCCTCATTGCGGGCGGATCAGTCAAAATTATTTACGACCTCTTATTGCTGTACAAATTTCGTAATGTGCTTCCACCAGAAGAAATGTTCACGACCTAATTTTCAACGCGAAGCAGTTGCGACTAATTCACCTTTCACAAACATGTCTTGCATCTCGCGTTTGAGGAACTTCCCTGCAGCGTTTCGCGGCAACGCCTCTTTCATCACAATGACATGTGCAGGAATTTTGTAATTAGCAATCTTCCCAACGAGAAATGTCCAGATTTCTTCAGGAGTAAGTTCTGCTCCATCATTCGGCAAAATAGCAACTGCTACCTCTTCGCCTAATCGTTCGTGAGGAACACCAAAAACAGCAACTTCGTGCACTTTGGGGTGCTCATAAATGGAGCTTTCCACTTCGGCACAGAAGATATTTTCTCCACCACGCAGAATCATGTCTTTCACACGGTCTTCTACGTAGACGAATCCGTCTTCATCGACACGACCAATATCGCCAGAACGTAACCATCCATCGACAATGGTTTCTGCTGTGGCATCGGGGCGATTCCAATATCCACGAATGAGTGTTGGTCCGAAGAACCAAATTTCGCCGCGCTCACCAATTGGCAATGGGCGCAATTGTTCATCGCGCACTTCTAATTTCATGGGCAAACAAGTACGACCTGTGCTGGTGGGGTGCGTAATGTAATCAGCCCCTCTGTTGCCAGGACCAAAGGCATTCGTTTCGGTCATGCCATAGCCCAGTTGTGGGCCGCCACCTGTGAAACTCTTAGAGACTTTGTCAACAAGCGCTGCGGGTGCTGGCGCCCCACCGCCACCAATTGCTCTCATGCTCGACATATCGAACTCGTTGAAGCGTGGATGGTTCACAAGATCCCAACTTTGCGTGGGAACACCAACAAAATTCGTTACTTTCTCTCGCGAAATGAGCTCAAGAGCTTTCTCAGCATCCCACTTGTACATAATGACCAGTTTCAAACCAGCTACCCAACAACTCATCATGACTGGTATGCAACCAGTGACGTGGAAGAGCGGCACGATGAGAATGAAACTTGTAGGCAATGCATTGGGGTCTGGTTTTGACCCTTCACGCAGGTTGTCTACTGCAAGGCGCAACGAGAAACCCATCAGCGCAGAAATAATTGCCCGGTGTGTCGATACAGCACCCTTTGGTCGCCCCGTTGTGCCTGAGGTGTACAAAATAGTGGCGTCGTCATCGGGAGAAATGTCGGCTCCGGGGTGCGCGCTTCCTAATGGCAGGTCTTTTTCCCACTGACCTACGCCTGCCGGAACATCGCCTTCGGCGCGCACAAGCAACATAGCGATCTTTTGCTTTTGGCAAAATGAATACGCCAATGCGAGTCGTTGGTCGTCGCATATGAGCACCTTCGACCCAGAGTCTTCGAGAGCAAATTCCATCTCGTCGGCGGTCCACCAGGAGTTCATTGAAACCGAGACAGCCCCTACAGAAATAATTGCAGCAAACGACATTACCCATTCGGGGTAGTTACGCATGGCTACTGCTACCCGGTCGCCTTTTTTGATGCCGTAGGTGTTGACCAAAAGGCAACTCAAAGCATCCACTTGCTGCATTGCTTCTGTGAAGCTCACACGTTCGTCTTCGTACACCAGAAATGGTTTGTCGCCATGCTGACGCGCTGCACCAAAGACATACCCCAAATGCGGTGGCGCATTTTTAAACACCTGCATGGTGATGCCATTTACTGAAGCATCAATTAATTCAAATGGTTGCCCTGGCGCTGTAAGTACAGCACTTGCTTCATCCCACGTATTTCCCATGTCATCCTCCACCCCGATGAGATGAGGATAGCCGCCAAAAAAGTTCTAAGCGGCGCGGTAATAGTTGTGGCGATAGCGACGGTTAATTTGCTGCTGACGAATTTGCACCAGCATGTAGCAATAGCCAACAAGGCTTAAAAATGCTGCACCAAATAAAAGCGTCATCAAACTTGACCCGGTGGTGAATGCAAGGAATAGCGACACGCCATTCACACTGAGAACCCCGTACAAAACATTCGCACGACGACGGCGCAACATTTCACGACCCGACATTGGGGCGAAGCCCACTTGACCATTTACTGGGCGGGGAATTCCTTGCGATGCAGTGTGGTGATGTGACCGGCCACTAGTAGGCGCTGCAACGGGAGCTCCACCGAGGCTTGAACGGCGCGCGGCCGGAGCGGGAGCGAAAGGGCGTGCCATGGCGCGCATCGGAGCGGCACTGCGACCATAGGGAGAAGGGTTGCCATAGGCACCGCGCTGTGGCACTCCCGATTGCAAGGTGTGCAGCTGGCGACGGAAAACATCAACTGAAGATTGAGGGCGGTCGATCTTGGAGCGGAAAATGGGAGGCAAAAGCACAGCAGCCCACATCGCTGCAACGATCAACAAAATGACTGTGCTCATGTAACTAGTGCCCTGACGTTGGTGAGAGGTATTTCCGTAACGCCTCAAAAGTCTAGGAGGAATCGGGAACCTTGACCACCAACACCCCTATTTGAGGCTCTTGTCACGCCAAAATGTGATGTTTTGGGCACTTTTTGCTCAAAAGTGAGCAAAAAGGCTCTAGTCCTCGAGGCGCTGGTAGGTACCCGAGCGCCCGCCGGTCTTTTCCCACAGGGTGAGTTCGCCAATGACCATTGCCTTGTCGGCCGATTTACACATGTCGTAAATGGTGAGAGCGGCGACAGAACATGCATGAAGCGCTTCCATCTCAACACCTGTGCGATCGACCGTGTCGACCTGAACCTCAACTGCAACGTGATCGTCTGCAATGTTGAAGTTGACACTCACTGCACTGATGTAGAGCGGGTGGCATAACGGAATCATGTCGGAGGTGCGTTTTGCTGCCTGAATACCGGCTACTCGCGCCACAGCAAGTACGTCGCCCTTTTTCACTTCTCGGTTCGCCACGGCTGCAGTGGTTGCTGGCGACATGAACACCTTGCAACGGGCAACTGCACGGCGGTGCGTTGGCTCTTTTGGAGTGACGTCTACCATCCGGGCATGACCCGAAGGGTCGAGGTGACTAAAGGAGAGTTCCGACATGTGCAAAGCGTACAAGGGATCTCTCCTCTTCCTGACCGCTTCACCTCTGACAAGTATATACCCCTAGGGGTATATACTTGAGCTGCAGTACAACAACCGAGGACGCATGACTATCAACTTGAATTCCGATACCGATGTCATCAACACACCAGAGCTACTAGCCGCTGGTGCTTTGCTCATAGATGTTCGCGAACCCGATGAATTTGCCGCTGGCACTATTCCTGGTGCTGTCAATATTCCACTCCAAGAATTCCTTTACCGCTTACCAACATTCGACACGGCAGTTCCTCTCGCCATTTTGTGCCGAAGCGGTAATCGCAGCGGTCAGGCAACTGAAATTTTTCGCGAAGCCGGATTTCAGGCGGTGAACCTGCAAGGCGGAATGCTCGCGTGGGATGCACACCATTTGTCATCTGACACATTGCTGTGTCAACAGTTCTATCTCGACTGTCTCTCGCAAGCGTCGTACCTCATCATCGATAAAACAACTCAGCGGGCAGTTGTTGTTGACCCCACACGTGACGTTCAGCAGTACATCGACACAGCAAAAATCTATGGCGCGAAAATTGAGCTTGTTCTTGAAACTCATTTCCATGCCGATTTTTTGTCGGGGCACCTCGAACTCGCTCATGCCACTGGTGCCACCATTGGCTATGGCGCTCGTGCGCATCCCGAGTTTCCCACACACCTCTTTACAGACGGCGAAAAATACTCGCTCGGCAACGTTGAACTAGAGATTCGCCACACACCTGGTCACACACCAGAATCCATCTCTATCGTGGTGCGCGAACACGCCGGCGATGTCGTTCCCTATGCCGTTCTCACGGGCGACACCATGTTCATTGGCGATGTAGGTCGCCCCGACCTCTTAGTTTCAGTTGGGCACACGTCGAATGAACTCGGGCACATGCTCTACAACTCACTACATCAACAATTGCTAACACTTCCCGATGCAACGCGAGTTCTTCCCGCACATGGCGCCGGTTCTGCATGCGGCAAGAATCTCTCAACAGAAACAATGTCAACAATTGGCGAGCAAAGGCTCACGAACTACGCACTACTTGCACCCAATGTCGATGCCTTCATCGATATTGTCACCGAAGGCCAACCTTCAGCACCCAGCTACTTCATTTACGATGCACAACTCAATAGTCAAAACCATGCAGTTCTCGATGAACATGCTCCCCCACAGCAACTCTCGTTAGCAGAAGCACTGCGCCTCCAACATGAAGGTGTGAGTTTTATCGATACTCGAGATGCCCAATTTTTCGCAACTGGCTATCTCAAAGGTTCCATCAATGTTGGGCTTCAAGGTCGCTATGCGGAATACGCCGGTGCGGTCATTGCCCCGACGGAAAAAATGGTCATCGTGACCGAGCCGGGTCAAGAGTTGGAAGCAAAAGTTCGCCTTGCGCGCATTGGGTACGACAACGTAGTTGGGTGGCTCAGCATCAACGATCTCACTGCAGCGCCACAGCACATGCTGCAGGCATCTCGGCTCACCCCGCAGCAATTTCGTACCAGAACATCAACAATTCACCCACTCCAAATTGTTGATGTGCGCAGCGCCAATGAGTCGCACCTCGGGACCTTCGCCAACGCCGTCAACATACCTATCGCGGAATTACAACAGCGTTTGCATGAGCTCAATACAGCCAGCCCCACCATCGTCTTTTGTGCCGGCGGTTACCGGTCTTCCATTGCGGCAAGCGTGTTGCGCCGTGCGGGCTTTACCGATGTATCAGATGTGCTTGGCGGGTACGAAGCAATGCGCGCATAAGCGCAGCCTCACCCGCCAATTTGGCTCATGGTGCGCACAGGGCGAATGAAATTGACTTGACCAATTTGGTGGCCGGCCCATTTCGTGCCCACAGCACGGCGTATTTCAGCCGCAATTTCAACATCGCTTGCGCCATTACGTAAAAGCGACTTCATATCGAATTCTGTTGTGGAAAACAGACAGGTGCGAAATTGGCCATCGGCGGTAAGGCGCACACGGTCGCAATCGCCGCAAAATGGCTTTGTGACGGAGGGAATAACACCCACAGTTCCCTTACCGTCGAGATAGCGCCAGCGATCGGCTGGCGCAGCACCGCGCAATGGCATTTGCTCTAGTGGGTACACAGCGTGAATTGCTTGCACAATTTCGTCTTGGCTCACCACTTTGCTTCCCGCCCAACCTTGTTCGGCGTCGAGCGGCATGAACTCAATAAACCGCACTTCTACATTGTTCTCTCGCCCAAAAGTTGCAAGGTCAACAATTTCATCGTCATTTGTTCCGCGCTCGATTACTGCATTCACTTTGACAGGGTGAAAGCCAGCGAGTTGAGCTTCTTTGATACCCGCAATGACGTTATGAAATTCATCACGCCGTGTCATTGCTAAAAATTTCTCTGGCTGCAAAGTATCGAGGCTGACATTGACACGGCTCACACCAGCCATGAGGAGTTCATGAGCAACGTTGCGTAACGTTGCCCCATTAGTAGTGAGAGCAATATCGGGTGCTTGGCCGGCAAATGCAGAAGGAGCATGCGCAGGAAGGCGCAACGAAGCTAACTGTTTCACCAAAATGGGAAGGTGAGCACGCACAGTTGGTTCGCCACCGGTGAGGCGAATGCCATCAACAAAAAAATGCTCAACACAAATGCCAGCAAAGCGAGTGATTTCTTCGAAGGTGAGCACATCGCTACGGTCGAGCCACACCATGCCTTCTGCAGGCATGCAGTAGGTGCATCGAAAGTTGCACCGGTCGGTGACCGAAATACGCAGGTCGCGAACAGTACGCCCAAATGGGTCGACTAGCGCTTCGCCTTGCACCCCTGCAGTACTCATGGTTCTAGTCTATGCCTCTTCAACAAGGTCTGATAAAAGAAGAACTCGCACTTCATCCCCTGCGGCTACCCCATTGCCATCGGGTAAGACCGCTACGGCATTGGCTAATGCAGATGCAGCGAGTTGATGACTTCCTTGTTGGCTCACAGGAGCAACATGAATACGACCATCGCTATGGCTTTTGGCGACCACTCGTTGAAAGTGAACTTTTCCATCGGTTTTACGTGGAAGAGATGAATCGGCAACAGCGAGCAACGGTGCACGAAGTGCAGGTGTTTTGCCCATCATTTTGCGTAACGCCGGACGTGCCAATAATTCAAAACTGACGAGAGATGAAACAGGGTTACCTGGCAGACCGAAAATGGGAACCTGCCTATTTGGCGCAGACTCGCGCGGAGCATCGAGCATGCCAAAGGCAAATGGCTTCGCTGGCTTAATAGCAATTTGCATCCACGTCATGTGTGCGATGCGACCAAGAAGTGCCTTCACCACATCGTAGGCACCCATGCTCACGCCACCGCTGGTGACAATGGCATCGCACTCACTTGCTGCAGTTCTTAACGTCTCTTCCAGTGCTTGTTCGTTATCGCGCACAATGCCGTAATCAACAGCTTCACAACCAGCTTGTGTAACGAGCCCCATCAACATGGTGCGATTGCTTTCACGAATTTGCCCAAGTGCGAGCGGCGAGCCGTCATCTACTAGTTCGTCGCCGGTAGAGAGAACCGCAACACGAAGTCGCGGCGTGACAGAAACTCGGTACACATTGATACTTGCTAAAACTCCAACCGCAGCGGGGTGCAGCACGTCTCCAACACGGAACACCACATCACCAATATGCACATCATCACCGCGAGGTCGAACAGCTTGGCCTGTTTGCACAGAAGCATGTAGCACCACTTCGTGACGAGTTGTATCTTCGGTTGAGTCTTCCACCATCACTACAGCATCTGCACCATTTGGCATTGGGGCACCGGTCATGATGCGCGATGCCTCACCGGGGCCTACTGCAACATTCGGAATACCACCTGCTGCAATTTCGTCTACAACACGTAAAGTTGCCGGGGTATTTGCAACATCTTGCGCGCGCACTGCGAAGCCATCAACTGCGCTGTTTGCAAAATGCGGTACTTCTTCCTGCGAAACGATGTTCTCGGCAAGCACCAGACCGTACGCCTCTTGAATGGGCAACACCACAGGAGACGCTTGCTGTACTGCAAGCAGTACTTTTTCTTGAGCAGAAGCGAGTTCAATCACGTCCTGAACGGTACCTGTGAGAAGATGGGACCACATGATCTATCGAGCACTTCCTGCTAGCGGTCACGATGTCTCTTGGGACGTCGTCAACCCCAACCTCTCCGATGGCGGTCGCCCGCTCAGCACGGTGAAATTTCGTTGGGAAAATGAAGGCTGGACCCTCGATTGCGGACTCGGACCACAACGGTCTCAAGTGGCCATCCGCGTGTCTGCACAATGGGGCATCCAACAAGTGCTGTTGTTTCGCGATCTTGACGACCCCGATCTATGGCTTGCCACCGATGGCTCCGGCCGATGGGGCGAGGTCAATGGCGCCCACCGCACCGACCTCGACGGGTGTCATCTCGTTGCCATTGTTGGTTCGCCAATCACGCATTGCATCGCTATTCGCCAACTCCCCTTAGAGGTCGGCCATGGGGCCGAGATCAAAACCGCCATTATCGACCCCGAGAAGCTCTCGGTCGTTGCTGGCACGATGCGTTTTGAGCGCATTGCCGAACACCGCTGGCGCTATACCCGCCTCTCCCCTACAGACAGCTCGTTACAGGAACTCATTGAGGTCGATGTTGACGAATTTGGCCTTGTTCTCGATGAACCCGAACAGTTCATTCGGGCCCGAAGCGTCGCTTAGGCCCAGTCTCCCGATACTCTTTCCTCGCTGCACAGCCATTGTTTTCTACCTGCAGGAGCCCTTATGCCAACCTACGTCTACAAATTCGTTGACTCTGGTGAAACCATTGAAGTTCAGCAGGCCTTCACCGACGATGCGCTCACCGAAGTTGCTCACCCCAGCGATGGCAAAATGCGCCCGGTGAAAAAAGTCTTTCAACCAGTGGGCATCACCTTTAAAGGCGGCGGTTTCTACAAGACCGACTCCAAAGGCGGCAGTTCTGCAACCACCCCTCCAGGAACGAGCTCAAGCTCCTCTTCGAGCGACTCTTCTGCAGCTGCTGCTACCCCAGCTCCGGCTCCGGCTCCCGCTGCCGCGCCAGCTCCTTCTCCTTCTGCCTAATTCGCAAAAGAGTGGCACTGCGAGGGCCACAATGCACACATAGAGACATGACACTTCTCAGTAACTTGCGCAGCTTTATTGCACAACACCCCAAATCGCCGCAGGGAATTTCTGCATTATTTGCACTCACGGCAACACTCATTGTGTTGCACATCGTTCCATGAGAACGTAATTGGCTTATGCCCCGCTCATGGTGACGTCGTTAATGACCAGCGACATTCCGTTGGCCGACATGGGCAACCAGTCGACGTCGCCACCAATAGCAACAACATCTTGCAACATGCGCTGCAATGTAGAAGCAATAGTGAACTCGCGAATGGGTGCTCCAACTTGTCCGTTGGTGATGAGTAAGCCAGATGCGCCTGTAGAAAAGTCTCCCGAAATGGGGTTCACACCTGAATGGAGGCCCTGCACCATTTGAATGAGCACACCATCACTTACTTGTGCAATGAGTTCTTCTTGAGTGCCAGTACCCGGTACTAATTGCATTGCTAAACAACTCACGCCAGGTGTTCCACCCGTACGCACTGCACTGCCCGTGCTCTTTGTTTGACCGCGACGCGCACTGTATGAAGAGTGAAGGAATTGTTTCAACACACCATTTTCAATGAGCACATTTCGGCGTGCAGCCAAGCCTTCACCATCGATATCGGTTGCACTATAGGCAAGCGGATTTGTTGGATCATCGATGAGAGTAACAAGCGGGTTTGCTACCGACTCGCCTAAACGCTCAGCAAAAAAACTGCGACCTTTTTGCACATTCTCGCCGCTAAAGCTGCTCGACAACACACGCAAGAACTGTGCGGTGACATACGGGTCTAAAACAATAGTTGTTCGTTTTGACTGCGGCTTCGTGGCGCCCAACAGACGAGTTGCGCGGTCGGCTGCTTCACGCGCAGCGCGTGCCAAGTTGAATTCTGTTGGAGTGCGACCCACAGAAAAACCAAAACCTGTTTGAGTTTCATCGCCATCGTCAGCGAGTGTGCCAACGGAAACATAACAACCGTTTTCGCGCCCATGGGCCCGAATGCCACTGGTGGTGGCAAACGCTGTTTCACCATATGCATCGTCGTAGTTTGCATCGTCAATACGAATGCGGGAATCGGTTGCCAGCGTGAGTTTTTCGAGTTCTTTTGCAATGGCAATTTTCTCTGCTGTAGGGAAATGCGCAAGTTCTTCATTCCATAGTTCCTGTGGCACTTTTTCAACACCGTCTGGTTCTGCAAGACCAGCCCATTCATCGACAGAACCAAATTGAACATTGTCACGCGCTTCAGCAAAAACTTCGCTCAACACCGACTCATCAAGAGTTCCTGCATACGCATAGCCCGTACGACCCTCTTTGATGACCCGAATACCAACACTCTCCGACTGCGCTGAAACAAAGTGTTCCACTTCACCTTCATAGATGCGGATGGATGTTTCGCCACCTCGAGACACATATGCCTCGACCTGTTCACCGGGCTTTGCTTGAGCAACTATGCGATCGGCAAGATCTTGCAATGCATTTCCGGAACTCATGCTGCAGTTCCTCCAATGGTGAGCGACTTCACACGCAAGGTGGGTTGACCATCACCAACGGGCACTCCTTGGCCATCTTTTCCACATGTACCAGGGTTACCCATCGCAAAATCGTTGCCGAGCATGTCGATATCTCGCAGTACTTGTGGACCATTGCCAATGAGATTTCCTTCACGCAACGGTTCAGTAATTTCACCGTTCTCAATGAGGTACGCCTCTGTCATGCCGAACACAAAGTCACCACTTGCAGTGTTCACACTTCCGCCACCAAGTTTTGCAACGTACACACCGTTTTTCGTTGCCTTCACAATGTCGTCTGGTTCTGAGCTTCCGTTGATGACAAATGTATTGGTCATTCGCACCATCGGGAGGTGCATATAACTTTGGCGACGTCCGTTACCGCTTTGTCGATGGTTTTCTTTCCGTGCACGCAGGTAGTCCCACATGTAGTCGGTGAGAACTCCATTTTCGATGAGTGTATTTTTCTGGCTGTGATGACCTTCGTCGTCAATGCCAATTGCGCCCCATTCACCGCTCATGGTGCCGTCATCAATCAGCGTGACAAGCGATGATGCAACCATCTCGCCTACTTTGCCGCGATACACGCTTGCACCTTTGCCAACGAGGTCTGCCTCTAAACCATGACCACAGGCTTCGTGAAAGAGCACTCCACCGCTACCTCGTTTAATAACAACTGGCAACGCACCCGATGGAGCAGGACGAGCTTTCAACTTGGTGACTGCCTGACGCGCTGCGCCGGCTGCAAGTTCTTCTACGTCATAAAGATCAAAGAGTTCAAACCCAATGGTGCGACCCATGGAGTCGTAACCGGTTTGCATTCCCCCATCGCCAGAGGCAACAACACTCACACGAAAAAGAGTGCGCACTTGGTCGTCGGCGGCAAAGACACCTTCACTGTTTGCCACCAAAATGCGACGCACACTGTCGCCGTACCCTGCCGACACTTGCACCACTGCTTTGTCGATGCTGCGCGCTGCTTCATTAGCCCGTTCCAGCAGCTCCACCTTGCGTGTCTTAGGAACTTCATTCGGCAAGATCTGCACGTCATTCACTTGGTGAGTATCGATGCCACCCAAAGCAACGGTGACCACACCACCAGAGCCCTGTTTGGCGGCAACTGCTGCCGCCTCGGCGGCCTGTAGCAAACCGGCTTCAGACAGATCGGCGGTATGTGCAAAACCCGTTGTTTCGCCATGGACAACACGAATACCGGCTCCCCGGTCGCGACCCGTGGTGACTTGTTCAATCCGGCCATCATCGAGTCCTGCCGACGTGGATCTCTTGTCTTCTATGAAGATCTCGGAGAACCCCGCCCCAGTACTGCGGCCCTTGGCCAGTACCTTTTCGATGGTTTCTTTGCCAACAAGCTCGCTCAATGTGCTCATGACACTTCACGTTACTTGCCAGAGCCTCTAACCTCTTCTTCGTGGCAAATGATTTGGGGGACGCAGCGCCAACCCGCTCGCATAGGACGCTGTGGTGGAAAGAGGCCGCAATATTTATCGCGTTCTATTCCGTCTACACCTGGACCCGAAATCAATTCGGTTCAGACC
>Ga0194048_10001037_pt1 | contig 13774 bp, 17 predicted proteins | sample JunL225m_MetaG_FD_161685 | JGI IMG/M metagenome (GOLD analysis project Ga0194048, IMG submission 161685) | Anoxic zone freshwater microbial communities from boreal shield lake in IISD Experimental Lakes Area, Ontario, Canada - Jun2016-L222-5m | ecosystem: Environmental > Aquatic > Freshwater >...
ACACTACACCCGTGCAAATCATTCCAGAACAACACGTTCCGGTGGTAGATACGTTCTCCCTATCGAAGATACCGATGCTGGAGAGGGCGCGGCTTGCGTGTAACACTGCAATGGTGTTGGAGAGCCTGAGTGGGGGTGCCGCCCCCGAGTACCCTAGTGAGGAAGACAAAGAGCAGGCAAGGGAAACCTTCAAGGCCTTCACGGGGGAAAAGGGTTTTAAAGCTCCCTCGATGTCGGTGATGGCAACCTACCCCAATGCGTCCCTGCAGTACTTGGACAAAATGCTGTCTGAGTATGACCACGAGCTTATCAATAGCGCCGTCCGTATCCGGGAGTATACAAAGAACAAACTATTGGTAGAGTCAGATAACCCCGATGGCAAGATTCGTATACGCGCCCTAGAACTTTTGGGGAAGATGAAAGATGTGGGGTTGTTCACTGACCGGATTGAGATCACCCACAAGACTAAAACCGACGAGGAGTTGGAGGACGAGCTTCAGAAGAAGCTGGAACGGTATATGGGGAGTGCATTGGTGGTGGATAACATCGATGAGATGGAGGACGACGATAAAGAGTCTCTGGAATCGGTTGCAAATACACCACAACCCCCCAGTATTGACGAAGCCGATGCCTTGATACGCCAATTAACCCCCCAAAGTGCGCCGATATGAACCTGCAAGCACTTAAAAACAACCTACACCGGTTGAATGCAGTGCAAAAAGCAGAGGTTTTAGACCTTATTGCCGAATTAGACCGGCGCAAGACCATCAAGACAGCAAAAATATCCCTTCTGGCGTTCATTAAGTTCATCGAACCCGATTATAAGGTGGGCGAACACCATAAACGCCTCGCCACATTACTAGAGTGCCTTGCTAATGGCACAAAAGACCGCATTTCGGTCAATATTGCCCCTCGTTTTGGTAAATCCCACCTTGTTTCGTACTATTTCCCTGCTTGGTTCCTAGGTATACACCCCGAGCAGAAGGTAATGATGGTGTCCCACACTGCCGATCTTGCGGTTGACTTTGGTAGAAAGGTGCGGAACCTGATTGCCAGTGAGAAGTATCAGGAGATATTTGGGGGTAAAGATGGGGTTGAACTTAGCCAAGACAGTAAATCCGCAGGGCGCTGGCATACTAATCATGGGGGCGAGTACTTTGCAGTCGGTGTTGGGGGTGCCATCGCGGGGCGCGGGGCAGACTTGCTACTTATTGACGACCCCCACAACGAGCAGGACATCATCAACGGCAACCTCGACGTATTTGACAAAGCCTATGAGTGGTTCACCACGGGGGCAAGAACCCGGCTGATGCCGGGGGGCCGCATTGCAATCGTCCAAACCCGCTGGGCAACCAATGATCTGACGGGTCGTGTGGTTAAAGACATGGTGATGAATGAGGGGGCCGACCAATATGAGGTAGTGGAGTTCCCCGCCATACTAGAGAAGGAAGTCACGGACGAGGAAGGGGATGTCCAGACGGTTTCAAAATCCTTATGGCCTGAGCAATGGTCACTTGAAGCGCTCCTCAAGACAAAAGCCTCAATGCCGACCTACCAATGGTCAGCCCAGTATATGCAAAACCCCACCTCGGAAGAAGGGGCAATCGTGAAGCGCGAGTGGTGGAGGGTGTGGCCCGACGAGGTTCCTCCCCGGTGTGACTTTATTATCCAGTCTTGGGACACGGCATTTGAGAAACACAACCGGGCAGACTATAGTGCGTGTACGACATGGGGGGTGTGGTGGCCTGAGAAAGACCCGCATGACAACCCCATCGGTGCGGCTAACATCATTGTGTTGGATAGCTTCAAGGATCGGATGGAGTTCCCGGAACTGAAGAAAGTGGCATTGGAGCACTACAACTCATGGAATACAGAGCGTACCCCGGTGTCATTGATTGTGGAGAAGAAAGCGTCGGGGGCACCACTGATATACGAGCTACGTGCAATGGGGATACCTGTGCAAGAGTACACTCCGAGCAAAGGACAGGATAAGATAGCGCGGTTGCATTCGGTATCGGACTTCTTCGCCTCTGGTATTGTGTGGGCACCGCAGACCCGGTGGGCCGAAGAGCTAGTCGATGAGGTTGCGGAGTTCCCTGCGGGGTCGCATGATGACTTGGTGGATGCAACAACACTGGCTTTGATGCGGTTCAGACAGGGCGGGTTCCTGCGGTTGGCGAGTGATGAGAAAGACCCCGCTAAGAAATTTAAGTCCCGACGAAACCTCGGGTACTATTAAAGGAAAAGCTATGGCGATGGATAAAGGTTTGTATCAAGCCCCACAGGGTTTGGAAGCGCTTGCCTCGACACAACCCGATATTGAGATCGAGATTGACGACCCGGAGGCAGTGAGGATCGGTGTCGGGGATATGGAGATTGAGCTAGGCGACGACTCCCAAGAGAAGGACTTTGGGGGCAACATCGCAGAGGATATAGACGAGCGTGATCTGGCAACGCTGGCAGGGGAGTTGTTGGGGGACTATGAGTCCGATATCTCTTCCCGTAAGGACTGGCTGGATACCTACGTCAACGGCCTGAAACTGTTGGGCCTGAAATACGAAGAGCGAACTGAGCCGTGGCCCGGTGCCTGTGGGGTGTTCCACCCCCTCCTGATGGAGTCTGCTGTCAAGTTCCAATCAGAGACGATCATGGAAACCTTCCCTGCAATGGGGCCAGTCAAGACCAAGATTATTGGCAAAGAAACTCCAGAGAAGAAAGAAGCGGCGGTTCGTGTTGCAGATGACATGAACTACCAACTGACTGAGGTAATGAAGGAGTACCGCCCTGAGCACGAGCGGATGCTGATCTCCATGTGTCTGTCGGGCAATGCTTTCAAGAAGATTTACTTCGACCCCTCGCTTGATCGCCCCACCGCTCCTTTCATCCCTGCTGAAGACATCGTGGTTCCTTATGGGGCAACGAGCCTTGAGTCTGCCGAGCGGGTTACACACCGGATGCGAAAGACTGAGAACGAGCTTCGTCGGCTGCAGGTCGCAGGGTTCTATCGGGATGTTGATCTTGGGGAACCCGTCAGGACGATGGATGATGTAGAGAAGCAAAAAGCCAAGGAGCAAGGGTTCAACGCGTCGGTGGATGACCGATTCCAGTTGTTGGAGATGCACGTTGACATCGACTTGGAGGGCTATGAGGATGCTGATAAAGAAGGCGACGCCACCGGGATTGCCCTACCCTATGTTGTAACCATAGACAAAGGCACTCAGACCATTCTTTCAATCCGTCGTAATTGGTTGGAAGATGACAAGCGCAAACAAAAACGCCAACACTTCGTACACTACGGATACATACCCGGCTTTGGGTTCTACTCCTTTGGCCTGATCCACTTGATCGGTGGGCACACCCAAGCGGCCACTTCGTTGCTTCGCCAGCTAGTTGATGCAGGAACGCTATCCAACCTTCCGGGGGGTTTGAAATCTCGTGGCCTTCGGATCAAAGGGGACGATACACCTATTGCACCGGGGGAGTGGCGGGACGTAGATGTGCCTTCCGGGGCTATCCGTGACAACATCTTACCCCTTCCATACAAAGAACCCAGCCAAACTTTGTCGGGGTTGATGGACAAGATTGTGATGGATGGGCAAAAGTTTGCTGCTACAGCGGATTTGAATGTGTCAGATATGTCTTCACAAGCCCCCGTGGGGACGACGTTGGCCGTTCTTGAGCGGTTGTTGAAAGTAATGTCGGCGGTGCAGGCGCGTATCCACTACACGATGAAGCAAGAGTTCCAGCTTCTTTCCAGCATCATCCGTGACAACACGCCCCACGAATACAGTTACCAACCGGAAGTAGGGGGCAGGAAAGCAAAGCAGGCAGACTACGACCAAGTTAATGTCATTCCGGTTTCCGACCCCAACGCTGCAACAATGGCGCAGAAGGTTGTGCAGTACCAAGCTGCAATGCAAATGGCGCAGGGTGCCCCGCAGTTGTACGATTTGGCCTATCTGCACCGGCAGATGTTGGAGGTCTTGGGGATCAAGAACTTCGAGAAGATTATCCCGAGTCCTGATGATATGAAACCGACTGACCCCGTGTCCGAGAACATGGCGATTATGAATGGCAAACCGGTCAAGGCCTTCATGTACCAAGATCACCAAGCCCATCTTGGGGTTCATATCGCAGCCACCCAAGACCCAAAACTTGCTCAGATTATGGGGCAGAACCCGCAAGCGCAGTCTCTTATGGCAGCAGCGCAGGCTCACATCATGGAGCACGTGGCCTTTCAATACCGCCGCGAGATTGAGCAGCAGCTTGGCGCAGCCCTGCCCCCGATGCCGGATAAAGACTCAGATATGGAGGACTTCACATTGTCTCCTGAAGTGGAAGCCCAGCTTTCCGTTCTTGTCGCACAGGCAGCGCAGCAGCTACTCCAGAAGAACAAAGGGGATATGGCCGCGCAGCAAGCCCAACAGCAGCAGCAAGACCCGCTTATCCAGATGCAGCAGCAAGAACTGAAGATCAAGCAAGCCGATGTTGACCGCAAAGCCAAGAAGGACGCGGCAGATGCAGCAGCAAAGGCTGATGAGATAAGGATAAAAGAAACAAAAATGCAGCTTGATGCGGCGGCTAAAGCTGATGAAATACGGATTAAGGAGATGTCCTCCCCGCAGGGGGATCATCAAGCGCAGACGATGCAAATGATGAGGGATCAACAGGCACACGAAGCCCAACAGCAACGTACCGCAGAACAACACGCTACGGGGCAGGGAATGTTGATGGATAAACACCGCCTTGAGCAAGCTAAAGCAGGACACAACCACGCGGAGACAATACGAATGAACCGCGAGAAACATGCCGCACAAATGGAGTTAGTTCGTGCTGCCCAACAAGCCAAACCACAAGGGGGTAATACTCCATGACCGCTTTGTACGACGCCCAGCTATATGACTACGTGACTACCAAACTCAATGAGCGGGAGAAGGAGTTGCAGGAGTTTATTGCCCAAGGGACGGTTAAAGACTTTAACGAGTACCACAGACTGTGCGGGGTCATCCAAGGCCTGACCTTCGCAAAGGAAACCATCACGGGCCTTGTACAACATATGGAGACTGAAGACGATGAGTGAAATTTTGATTGGGGAACACGGAACCCCCCTACCAGATACCGCAGAGAAGAAAGCTAAACAGATGCCGGAGCCTTCGGGTTTCCATATTCTGTGCATGGTGCCGGAGATCGAAGCAAAGTTCGATAGCGGGATTGTGAAAGCTGACTCCACAATTTATGCAGAAGAAAGACTAACGACGGTCTTGTTTGTCATGAAGCTGGGGCCGGATTGCTACAAAGACCCTGCCAGATTCCCATCTGGGGCTTGGTGCAAAGAAGGTGATTTTGTTCTGGTTCGGCCCCATTCAGGCTCACGTTTGAAAATCCACGGGCGCGAATTCCGTATTATCAACGATGATACTGTCGAGGGAGTTGTCGAAGACCCACGCGGTGTTGAAAGAGCATAGGACGAATCATGCCTGATAACTTTAAATTCCCAGACGAACAAACCCCGCCTAAAGACGAAGCGGCGGATACTACAGAAATTGAGGTAGAAATTGTCGATGATGCCCCTCCGGGGGATCAGAACCGACGCCCATTACCCAAGAACCAAGTGGAGGAATTGGAAGCAGACGACCTTGAGGCCTACGACGGCAAGGTGAAGTACCGTTTGAGCCAAATGAAGAAAGTTTGGCATGATGAACGTCGGGAAAAGGAAACCGCCATTCGGGAACGGGAAGAGGCTTTTAACTACGCCAAGGCAAAAGACACGGAGATAAGGAACCTACGTGCCAAAGTGGGGCAGGGTGAACAGATGTTTGTCACCGAGGTTACCAAGTCAGCTACCGGGGAAATTGCTGCCGCAAAGGAGAAGTTGAAGAAGGCGTATGAGGCTGGAGATTCAGACCTGATTGCTGACGCGCAGGAGGAATTGACTGACGCGAAGTTTAGGATGCGGGACATACAGTCCTTAAAACCTTCTTTACAAACGGAAAGCAATGATGTACAACAGGAACAACAGCCTAGAGTACAGGCTCCAGTCATTGATTCTAAAGCGGAATCATGGAGGACGAAGAACACGTGGTTCGGCGTAGACAAAAAGATGACTGGGTTTGCGCTAGGGTTACATCAGGAATTGGTTGAATCGGGGGTAGACCCCCGCAGTGATGACTACTACGAAAAGGTCAACACTGAGATTAAGCAGGCCTTTCCTGACAGGTTTGAAGCGGAGGACACCGGCTCGACGGATGTGCAGGATAAGTCCCCCCAACGTACTAAGGCGTCATCAGTTGTTGCTCCTGTTTCACGGACTACTTCGCCGCGACGAATCCGGCTCACAGCGTCCCAGTCAGCCCTTGTCAAACGACTTGGACTCACGCCAGAAGCTTACGTCCATGAGATGATGAAATCGGAGAATAACAATGGCTGAAAACCGTTTGGCACGTGAACTGGAATCCCGCGAGACTACTCAACGCAAAAAAGAGTGGGCACCGCCGCAGATTCTTCCTGAACCCAAGCCCATTCCGGGGTATGTGTTTCGGTGGATTCGGACGGCAATCATGGGGCAGTTTGACGCAACCAATACCTCTTCAAAACTGAGGGAAGGTTGGGAGCCTTGCAAGTCCGAGGAACATCCAGAAATGATGCTGTACGCCGATCCCACTAGCCGGTTCAAAGGCAATGTTGAGATTGGTGGACTTATGTTGTGCAAAGCACCAGAAGAGTTTGTTAAGGCCCGTGCGGATTACTTTTCCAATCAGTCCAAATCTCAGATGGATGCAGTGGACAATAACTATATGAAGGCTAATGACCCAAGGATGCCGATGTTTTCGGAGAAAAAGTCCTCCGTGTCATTTGGTCGTGGAATGAAATAACCTTTTAGGAGTTTAATTATGGCTTATCCTACAGTAGATGCACCCTACGGGTTCAAACCCGTAAATCTGCTGGGTGGTCGCGTTTACAGCGGCTCAACTCGGCAAATCCCTATTGCATCTGGACATGCGACCAATATCTTCTTTGGTGAAGTTGTTATCATGTCATCGAACGGATGCGTAACTAGCGCGGCTTTGACTGCAACTACGGTAAACATTATTGGTGTTTTCCAAGGTTGTTCTTATGTCAACACGCTTGGGCAACGTGTTTATTCCCAGTTTTATCCCGCAACAATTACAAATGCAGTTGATTCGGTAAACACAACTTACGCGTATGTCGTTGATGATCCTCAAGTGGTGATGAAAGTTGTAATGGTTTCTGGAACCACAACTGTTTCTGGGCATACTCGTGCTGATTCGGTGGGCGGAAACGCAGCAATCGTTATTAATACGGGAAGCACTATTACAGGCGATGGGAAATATGCAATTCTGTCTACTATAGACACAACCACTACGACTCCAATTCGGATTATCGACGTTGTACCTGAGACTACAAACGCTTCAGGCTCTTTCGTTGAGTATCTTGTTACTTGGAATCAAGGTGCCCATCAATACAACAGCCCAGCCGGCGTCTAAGGGAGATAAATAATGGCTATTTCACGCGCACAACTACTGAAAGAGTTGCTCCCCGGCCTTAATGCTTTGTTCGGTCTGGAGTATACGAAGTACGGCGAGGAGCACAAGGAACTCTTTGAAGTAGAGACTTCCGAGCGTTCTTTTGAAGAAGAAACCAAACTGTCCGGCTTTAGCGCTGCCCCCGTGAAGAACGAAGGTAACGCAATTGCTTATGACAACGCCCAAGAAGCTTGGACGGCCCGTTACCAGCACGAAACGATTGCTCTTGGCTTTTCGGTCACTGAAGAGGCGGTTGAAGATAACCTGTACGACTCTCTCTCAGCCCGTTATACCAAAGCACTCGCCCGTGCAATGGCTTACACCAAGCAGGTCAAGGGTGCAGCTATTATCAATACCGGTTTTACTGGTACGGGTAATCCTACCTACGGTGACGGCAAGGTCTTGTTCGCAACCGACCATCCTCTGGTGTCTGGCGGAACCAACAGCAACACTTTCAGCACCCAAGCTGACCTGAATGAAACCTCCCTTGAGGCGGCAGTAATTCAGATCGCAGGTTGGACTGATGAGCGTGGTCTGTTGATCGCAGCCAAGCCCCGGAAACTCGTTGTCCCGCCAGCCCTGATGTTCGTAGCCACCCGTTTGCTCGAAACGGAACTGCGCGTCGGTACGACGAATAACGATGTCAACGCCATCAAGTCACTGGGTTCCATCCCCGAAGGCTTCCGTGTCAATCACTTCTTCACCGACACGAACGGCTGGGTTATTGTGACCGATGTACCGAATGGACTGAAGCACTTTGTTCGGACTCCGTTGGCTAACTCAATGGATGGTGACTTTGATACCGGTAACGTAAGATATAAATCGAGGGAAAGATATTCCTTCGGAGCCTCTGACCCGCTTGGCGTATTTGGTTCGTCTGGTTCTACTTAAGAATCAGGTACTTACGACAGAAAAGGCTCCTTCGGGAGCCTTTTTTTATGGCCCACTGGAACCGGGATGTCCAGCCTTGCCAGTGTTTATAAATTCGTAATCCGTTACGAAAAGTGTTTACTTCCCCATTCATCATGGTATTATTACTCCACTTCAACCAAGGAGATTTCCATGAAATTCTATGTGTACGTGTACTTTGATCCAAGACCACTGAAAGCCAAATCGCCTGTGTATGTTGGAAAGGGAACCGCAGACCGTGATCTATCTCATTGGTCTAAGGGGTCGCACAATAAACCCCTACAAGATTTCCTGTCCCATCTGCGCGGCAGGGGGCTTACTGCCATCGTTGAGCGGGTATTTGAAACAGACAATGAGCAAGAAGCCTTTGCCAAGGAGATGCAACTAATTGAGCAGTACGGGTGCCGCTATCTGAATACAGGAACACTTTTTAACCGCACCATTGGGGGCGAGGGGCCGTCTGGGATGGTAAAAACCCCGGAGCAGAAAGCTGTGGATTCTGCAAATACTCTAAAGCACTGGGAAGACCCAGCGTATCGGGTAAAAGTAGTTGCATCACAAAAGGTAGTCCAAAGCACTCCAGAAGCTCGTTCCATTAAGTCCCAGAACTCGACAGCTACATGGCAAAAAGAAGAAATCCGTACCAAGCGTGAGATCGGGATAAAAGCCGCCAGAAGTACTGATTCTTCTCGCGCCAAGACAAGCAAACAAGCTAAAGGGCAATGGGCTGATCCCGCTTATGCTGCGATGCAGACAGCGAACAACAAAGAGATAGCTAATCGTGCAGATGTGAAGGCAGCGAAGGCTGCTGCGTTGAAAGCGAGATGGGCTGATCCCGAATTTAAACGGATGATGCTGGAAGCCCGGAAGAAACCCATTGCACATTTAAACGCCTCGGAGTAAAGTCCCCTTACGCCCAAGACTTATTACTCCTGACGACTGGCTTGGCAGACTTTGTAGAGACTTCAGGAGGATGTGCTACAACACAAAGGATTTGCTATGGCAACTTCAACATTTGACGGCCCAGTAGTATCTTTGGGCGGCTTCCAATCATACGGCCCCAACGTAATCCCAACGCAACTTACTGCAAGTGCGACGCTAACCCGTGATGCTTATGCGGGGAAACTGATCCTTGTATCCGCTGCGGCAGGACTTACGCTTACCCTCCCCACCATTGTAACTACCGCTAACACCGCAAGCAGCGGCCCCGGAAACGACCCTAATACGGCGAATAACGTCGGTTCTGTTTACACGTTCCTCTTTACTACGCCGGTAACTTCAAATGCCTACATTATTCTTTGTGGGGGTTCTGACATTATGATTGGGACAGCACAGATGGCATCCGCAAATGCGCCATTGTCGGCGGGGTTTGCAGCAATTGCCGCTAGTTCCTTTGTCAAAGTTACGATGAACGGATCAACAACCGGGGGCTTGGCTGGAACCTATATTCAAGCCATTGCGATTGCAGCTAATCGGTACTTTGTGACCGTGCTATCAAACGGTACAGGTACTTCTGCTACTCCGTTCTCGGTTTAATCTGATACAGGGGGAAACCCCTTTTTAAAGGACTCAGATTATGGCTGACGCAGTAGTAGCAAAATATCTATCCAAGGGGCCACGAAAAGCAATTGTGGCTCTTAACTGTATCTCTGATGGTACAGGTGAAACGGGGGTGATTAAGGTTGCCCTATCCAGCCTCTTGCTGGCAACGGGAGTCGCTCCAACCAAACTTGCCATTCAGGAAGTCCAGTGGTCAATCCAAGGCTTTACTACGGTAAGGTTTCTCTGGGATCACAGCACAGATGATGTCGCTGTGATTATGGCTGCGGGGAATGGCTATCGTTACTATGGGGATGTAGGAGTCCTTCCTGATCCGGGCAGTGCGGGTGGTACGGGGGATATTATCCTCACCTCTGTTGGCGCTGCTTTAAACGCCACTTACGATATTGTCCTCTCCTGCATAATGTCATGAGTATCTGGGTTCGCCGTTGGATGCTGCAAAGGTTCAATAATAGCGGGGCAGTAACTGCTCCCGCCGCGACCTCGGCAATCATTCAAGAGGGCAGTGCTTTTTACATCCTGCTTGAAGATGGCGTAAGCAAAATACTTCTGGAGTAAAGCATGGCTGATACCTCGATTTCCAATCTAACAGCAACATCCCCGGCAACGGCGGCGCATCGAATCCCGATAGCGATTACGCCGTTTGGCGCTGGTAACAACGGCTACATCACTCCGGCGCTGATTCTGAGCTACGGGACGAGTCCCATCACCGGCACCACGATCACGGCGACGACGCAATTGGTCGGTGCGAAAGTCTCTGAGAGCGTAACGGCGGGTGCAGGCTGGACTATCACCGCAGGCACCGCCGCATCTGCTGTATCTGCGCTGAATATCACACAAACCATCGGAATCAACGCAGGCAACGCTACTCTAGCAACCGCTTCGCCATTCGGTATCCAATGGACTTGGAATGATGTTAATGCGGCGACTGGCGTGAAATGGGTTGTTACCGATACGAATAGCGCTGCCACCGCATTGCCATTTCAGATATTGGGCGGGGCGGGGACAAGGAATTTATACAGTCTAGACAAACTTGGGAATATCTCACTAGGTGGCACGACAAACCCTGTCGGAATTACCGCAAGCGCTTCCGACTTGACCCTAACAGGCGCAACAAATCTGCACTTCCGAATCGGTGGTACGGCAGTATCGTTCATGGCATCCGGTAATAGTGGCGGCATTGTACATAGCGGCATTTACGCGTTTGGATTTGCTAATGGTGCGCTGACAAACGGCACAACGCACGTCCCTGACGTGACAATTTCTCGAAACGCAACCGGCATATTGAATATCGGAACAGGAAATGGAACCGGATTCGGCGGCAGAATTAAACTGACCAGCACCATTATCGCAGCAACAACGGTTGCAAATCTTAATGCGTCACCAACAATCGGTGAAATATCAGTTGTTAATGATGCGCTTGCAGTGACCGTTAAAGGGGCGACCCTTGCCGCTGGTGGGTCTGCTGTTTCTGTTGTCGTTTGGAACGGATCAAATTGGGTAGGAATTTAAGGAGAATTAAGCATGACAATCACGACAGTAAAAATCAAACCAGTAACACTTTCTCCATCCTACGTTCAACCTCCGCAGGTAGCCAACTACGCACAAGTATCTAGCGCCACGGTTATTCTAGGGCAGTCAGCGTCAGGGGGTGTAGTTCTTGGCAACATGAGCAGCGATGAGGTTCCTGTATTCCAACCACTGACTGGCAGCACTACCGTTGCCATGACTGATGAGCAGTACGCCAAGTGGGGCGAGGATGACGAATACGCAGTAGCGTGTTTTATTCTTAACATGGGATTGGAGCCAGTATGACCGAACGTGTCTCAGACGCAGAAATTGATGGTCGATTCAAAGCCCTGACGATGCAGCGCGACAATGCAATGAATCAAGTTGTATTGCTGATGGGCAATATCGCCACGCTGGAAGCAAAGATCGCTGAACTGGAAAAGAAGCCCGATGAAACTTCTGACATTACTGATATTCGCGCTGTCGCTTAGCGCCTGCCAGTCTCCGCTGCATAGCGTGAACGGCAAAGACGTTGATCCTCCGAGTGGGCATGTGTTCCGGTGCTTTACACCTCCTACGCCGACTGATCTTAAGCCGGATTGCCAGAAGCCATGAACGGAATCCGCGATTTGAAAGAGGTGAATGAAAAATACAATGAGTATCCGTACTCATCTGACCCTGCTTTCGCAGATGACTGGAGCCAACTTGACCCTGCTGCAAAGGAAGGCAATGACTGTGACAGTTACGCCGTGTCAAAACTGCTGGATTTGTGCAAGCGTAAATGGCCTATTGAAAGCCTACGGCTTGCAACTTGTAAAGTCGAAGGAACCGCTGTTGAGAATCACGCCGTACTTGTTGTCAGCTTTGAAGGCAAGGAATACGCCCTCGACAACAGGCAACGTGGATTGTGTAGTTTAAACGATCTTGACGCGGTGGGTTACACGCCAGTAAGGATTCAGAAGTCAGGTGGAAGTAAATCTTGGTCAGAATGGAAATGGGAGAAATAATGCAGAACCAGAAGGGCTTTAGTCTAGGCGGAAAAAGGTTGATGATCGGTCTTCCTGCTTACGATCATAAAGTTTCAATAAAGCTAGCGATTGCGTTGGCTAGGTTTGCCCAGAAGTGTATTGAGCATGGCATTGATATTGAAGTAAGCAGTGTATGCGGATGTTCCGTAGTATCTAGAGCTAGAAACTTAATTGCCTATGATTTTATGCAATCCAAATGCGACCATCTTCTGTTTATTGATTCAGATATTAACTTTGAACCTGATGCCATCCTTCGTTTGCTAGCTTGGAACCAAACTCGCGCTATTGTAGCTGGAGCTTATGAGGCTCGGAAACCGGGGAAAGTTTACATCCTTACGCTTGATAATGAAGATGGTTCGATCAAAATGGATGGGATGGGTTTGGTAAAAGCCAAACGGGTTGCTACTGGCTTTATGATGATCCACAGGAAAGTGTTTGTAAAGTTAAAGGAAGACCACCCGGAATGGCAACACGCCGATACCACGACAGAAGGTAAAGTCCTCCACTCATTCTTCGATTTCATGCAACGTGATGGGCAATACATGGGGGAAGATTTCTTGTTTTGCCAACGGGCAATTGAAGCAGGGTTTGATGATATTTGGATTGATCCCACGATTAAACTAGGGCATATGGGTATTACTGAGTTCCAGTCTGATTTTGGGAACGACACGCTTTACCCTATGCTACCTGTGCAGGAAAAACCAATGAGCGATGCTGCGTAATGGACTTGCTAATTGGATGTGGTTCCAACAGGGACAAGCGGATTACGACTAATAGAAACTATTGGGAAAATTTAGTTACACTCGATAACAACTTGGAGCATAAACCGGATGTAGTGCATGATTTGATGCAAATTCCGTTGCCATTTGCAGATAATAAGTTTGATGAAATTCACGCATATGAGGTACTTGAACATACTGGACAGCAAGGGGACTATAAGTTCTTCTTCAATCAGTTTTCTGATTTTTGGAGGATTCTTAAGCCAGACGGGTTGTTTTGTGGTAGTTGCCCTATGCCTAACTCTACTTGGGCTTGGGGCGATCCATCGCATACGCGGGTTATCCAGAAAGAAAACTTTGTGTTTTTGTCTCAGCCGTTCTATAAAGAAAATGTTGGGGCAACTTCAGCCAGCGACTTTAGATACATTTACAAAGCAGACTTTGACTTTGTGTTTATGGAAGAAAAAGACGACGGGTTTCGATTTGTGTTAAGAGCGATAAAACC
>Ga0194048_10001039_pt1 | contig 13752 bp, 27 predicted proteins | sample JunL225m_MetaG_FD_161685 | JGI IMG/M metagenome (GOLD analysis project Ga0194048, IMG submission 161685) | Anoxic zone freshwater microbial communities from boreal shield lake in IISD Experimental Lakes Area, Ontario, Canada - Jun2016-L222-5m | ecosystem: Environmental > Aquatic > Freshwater >...
CTTCATCTGAGAAACCTAATGATTTTAATTGATGAGATACACTTCCTTCTATATCAAGTGATACTCTCCTCATTCCCTCTTCAGTATCTGCTAAATATTTATACCCAGCTTCACTCAATAGGTTTACGTCTTTAACATTAGTGGTCAAAGTAAGTGCACTGCTTCTTGAAGCTTTTCTTCTCATGTATTTTTCAAATTGACTAAAAATTCTTACTGAACCATCTTTGTTACTTCTTAAAAACCCTGCTGCATTTAACTCATCAAACATTTGCTCACCGTGTTCTTTTCCAAACATTTCAATAGCTTGATCTTTTGTAAGGGCTCTTTGAATTTTTAAATTACCTTTTGTTATAGATTCTTCTATAAATGCTTGCATCATTACGTCTACTCTACCTGTGTGAGTACCTGCTTGTAATTCACCTAAGAGATCACTACTAATTCCTTGTTCTTCCATTAGTTGAAGTAAATTAGTATTTAAAATAGTGTTTTCTACAGACCTTGGAGCAGAACCGTATCCTATAAATGCAGCTTTTTCTCTTAATGATCTATCTACCATAGATTCATTTAAGAATTTAAGAACATGTTCTTCATTTATTCCGCCAACTTTAGCTAGAATACGTCCTTGTTCCGCGACTTGGGCATCAATTGTAGCTCCAACGCTAGTTAGTGTATCAACTACAAAATGAGGATCATTAGCTCTTCTTTCTGCAAAGTCTTCTAATACTTTTATTGTTTCTGGATTTTTAGCCATACGACTTACGTTTTCTACTAAAAAACCAATATCGAAATTGTTATTATGTAAAGAAAATCTAGTTGGAAGACCATTTTTTTCAGCGCCTTGACCCATTATCATTTGAAAAGCTTCTCTAATTGCTGTTTCTGCGCTTTCTCCACCATCTTCAAGCCAACTAGCCAATCTTGTTGAATCATTTTCTGTTTGCTTAAAAGCTGTTTCCGATAAAGAAATTGGTTTTTCTATACCCCCTATTTTTTCATAAGTTGCCCCAGCATCCATTTTATTTGTTTTAATGTTCCAAGTTGTAATATTTTTAGGATCTATACCTTGTGAATATATTGTATTTCCGTTTTCATCTACTTCTGCTATTCTGTGCAATATGGAAATTTCTCTTGTTTGAGATGATGAGTGAAGGCCAGTTGTTTCAATATCTAATGTATATACGTTAAATTTTTGACCTGGAGCAATATCATATTCAGATAATAGTTTTCCACCTATACCAGTAGCATCTTCTGCTACATCTAATCCTTCTCTAAGAGATTGACCCGGAAGTCTTACCCCGTAAAGATTGAGTCCTCTCTGGAGGGGGTTTCTAATGTAGTTTCCATCTTTTTGAATTAATACTCCCGCTTCATCTACCATCGGAGATAGCCATCTAGTTGTTTGACCGTAACCCTCCATGGCTGATTGAAATGATGTAAATTGTTGCTTACCTATACTTATAGCATCGTGTGCACTTCCGCCAGTTAATCTAGTATTGACTGATGTGCTCATTAGATTTAATACAGCTGGGTGAATTCCGTTTAATTGGTTCTAACATTGGGTCAATAAGATAATTAGCAAATGAATTATAAGGGCTTGCCGTTGCCATGGAAAGAGCGGGCATTCCGAGTTTTTCAACTATATTGGCAATTGGCATCACTCCTTTTGTATAATCTTCAATCAATGAATTTCTTGCTATATGAGTAAGGTCGGTAAGGTCCAGCTTTGCACCTGTTGCCCTTAAGGCCTTTACGTAAGCTAGTTCAGATGTTGCAACTTCCCCGTAAACTTTGTTGTCCTTTTAAGCTTAATTTTTTTGGATCATTTATCGATGCCATATAGTTTTCAGTAAGGTTTCTTATTCTCATAAAATACGCTTGAACACCGTGTAAAAATGGATCACCTTCTGAAGTAAAAATTGAATTAAGAGAATGTGGAGTTATAAAATCTTGCTGTACTTGTGCACTGTTTTCTCCAAATTTTATTTTTGCTGCTTGTTTTTTTAGATCTTCTAAGCCAAGTGCTGGTTGTATTATTTGTTTTTTAGCCATTTTCTTTTTCTTCCGAAGACTCAGAATCTACAATATAATCATCAATTTCATATGTGCCAAGTTTTTGTCTAAGAATTTTATTCTTTTCTGTTTCAACATTTTTAACTTTTTGAATTATTTCAGAAATTGCTTGAGCAGTGTCAAGTTGCACTTGCCCAACTTTAGCTCTAGCTTCACGGGTTGCTAACAGTTGATTACGAAGATCTTTTCTTCTCTTATGCAAACGATCTTCCAATTCAACTGCAAGGTGCAATTCTTTTTTAAGAATTGGTTCACCAGTATTGGGATCAATTCCAACAATATTTTCTTGAATAAAATGTTCTTTAGCAAGGAGTTTTGTCTTACGAAGATACTGCACTTCTTGATCCACAAGGTCTCTAACCATGGAAACTTCAACTAGGTTATCTGGACTGACATCTAATTGATGCATGTATTCAGAAGTGAATTCAGAAACCATAGACATTTCTATTGGACATGGTTTTCCATGTGGAGCAAGGTTCTCTGCATATAATGGACACGTTGAAGCGTAAACGCATTTACTAGATTGACAGCTCATTGGTATAGAAGAAAACATGGCATTCTTAGTTCTCTGTGGCCTAATTAACTCTGTTACTTTATCCACTTGGGACTGATCCCATTCTTCAGGAAAAAATAGATCCGGTCTTAATGACTCAAAACTTTTTATAAATGTATTTTTTTGATTAATCTTTTCTATTTCCGACATTTAAGTCTATCCAATCGCTATTATATCTTTTGTCTTCATAAAATTTTTCTATTAAAACGCTTTTACAATTAGTGCAATAAGTATCTCTTACTAGAACTTGTATATTATAATCATAGTATTCTGATACTACTTCAGTTTTATATAAGCACCTAGGACATTTCATTTAATGCTTGAATCAAACTTTTTTGAATTTTGTTTATGGCTTGAGCATCTTGTGCTGCATTAAAAAATACTCCGACTTCCCTCATTTCATCTGGAGAAAGAGTTGCACTTATTACATACCTTGCGCCTTTACAGGAATCGCAATAGCTTTCCCTATATGAAGATTTGCAAATACATTCTTCTATTAAACCAAAAAATTCTAAAGACTCAGCTATAGAAAACCATTTGTTTTTAAAAAGTTTTTTAGTCTGTTCTTTATATGCTCTCAACTTATACTGATCATCAGAAAGGAGAGTTCCCATATCTAAAGCTTGTTTCATTAATTCATTTATTGTCTTATATAAAAAATTAGGTAATTCAAAATTACCGTTTAAATCAATATAATTTTTCCAATCATTCATCATACATATCTCCAATACATTATATTATATTATATTTTCTATTCATAACCAGAATAGTTAGTTACTCCCATTCCACCTGATGATTTTGGTTGTAAGCCTCTAGTTGCAGAAGACTTTGGATTATATCCACCTCTTCTTGCATTGTTTCTTAACGACATTCCTATTGCCCCACCAGCTGCAGCACCCATTCTCATCTTGCCCATAGTGGAAAAACTGCCTCTAGCAGTAGGACCAAGAGTTCCCATTTTTTTTCCAATTCCTGGTGTGTACCCAGCAAACTCTCTAGCTCCTCTACCAAGCATTTTGCCTGCTGACCCTATTTTTCCAGTTAGCTCAGATAATAATGCCATTAAACTTTCCTATCAGTACATTGGATAGTTTTGACTACCCTTGCGACGATATGCCCCATAACTTGCAGCCATACCTATTGCACCTGTTACAGCCGCACCTGTTTTAACTCTACTGGCTTGAGATGCCATCATTCTTGCGCCAGATGAAGCAAGACCTCTTCTCATGGCACCAGAGGGAGGACCATGCATAGCTCCCATGCCAGCTCTGCTTGCAGCCGTTACCCCTTGTGCGACTCTTTTACCTATTCCTTCAAAGGCTCCAGAAGCGTGACCTATTAATCCTTGAAGTGCAGATGATTCTCCTACCATTTTATTTCTCCTTATTTAAAAATTATAGACCCAAGTTACATTGGATTAAGTGGTTGATTTTGACTTCCGTCTCATTCTATTTGCACCGTAAACTGCTCCACCTGCTGCGCCACCCATTGCACCGTAGCCAATTGTTCTATTGCTAACTGCTGTTGTCATTCCATTTGATCTTGCAGTTATTGCTGCTTTTCTTCCAATACCTCTTGCTCCAGAAGAAGTAGCTGAGGCATATTTGCTAACTCTTTTGGCAAGTTGTTCTCCAACTTCCCCAGCAAATTGATTAAAACCACCCATAAGGTACTCCTTTAGTATTTGTAGCTATATAGTAATTTAAGTTTCTGAATTTAGTTGTTTTTCCGGCTTTTTAATTGTAAAAATAAAATCATCTTCTTTATCTTTATAAGATATCTCAAATATACTACCTCTTGGAGGGATTGATTTAATAAGTATGTCAGCTAACTTATCTTCAATTTGTTCTCTTCGAACTTGGGCTAAACCTCTAGCACCTTTTACCGTATCCACGCCTTTTAATATTAAAGCAGAAATAACTTGATCGCTATAATTTACTGAATAACCTTTTTTAGTTAGTTTTTCTACCATGACGGACATCTCAAGTTCCGCTATTTTTTCATAATCTGATTGAATAAGATGATTAAATACAATAACTTTATCTAATCTATTAAGAAATTCTGGTCTAAAATGTTTTCTTATTGCGTCTAAAGTATTTTTTTCGACCATTTCTTTTGGTGGAGCTTGAGTTGTACCAGTTTTATAATTAATATTTTTATTAAAACCAGTTCCACCAGCCAATAAGTAATCTACAGTCTTTTCATTTCCTAAATTAGTGGTCATTATTATAACTGTATTTTGAAAATTGACTTCTTCGCCTTTAGCATCTGTTAAAATTCCGTCATCAAAGACTCTAAGAAAAGTATTCCAAAGATCTGGATGAGCTTTTTCAACTTCGTCGAGCAAAACTACTGTTGAAGGATTCTTTTTTACTAGATTCACTAGCTGACCACCTTCATCGTGGCCTATATAACCAGGTGGAGAACCAATTAATTTTTGATTCTCATGCTTGTGTTGAAATTCTCCGCAATCGATTCGCACCATTAGATTATCTTCACCGAATAAATACTTATGAAGAGTGTTAGCTAAATGGGTTTTACCAACACCAGAAGACCCTGCAAACAAAAAAATTCCTAATGGTCTGTTCTTATCGTTTAAACCTACTTGAGATCTCTTTAAAGCAGATATTACTGACTCTACAGCATCCGTTTGTCCTATTATGTTACTGTCAAGATGGTTTTGAAGTCCTAAAAATTTTTGTCTAGTAACTTTTTTTACTTTATTTTTAGTTGAAGGCTTTTTATTTTTAGCATCGTGTATCTTTTTAGCTAATTCATCATCCATAAAAATATTATCATCTAATCCAGAGATCTCTAAAGTCTTAGAATAAGCTAGATTAATCCACAAGTCTATATCTAAACCTGGGTTTAGCATTACACAGCCATTATAGAGTGCATCAATACATTTTTCTGCCGTTGGACGAGACATTAACCTAAGAGATTCTGATATCTCAGATTTTATATTATAAATAACGTTTTCTAAAATAGCTAATTTAAACTCTTTAGTTGTTTTCCCAGAAAGCTCAGCAACTAATGCTTCAATATCTTCTGGTGTGAGAACTTTATATTTAACGTAAGATGCGAGTTCTGGAACATATATTTGATATATCTTCATGTTAGTCACCTATTTTTAAGTTAGAGATATACTTATGATGACTATAGTAATTACTAGATCCTGTTGCAGGTACATTTAATCTGTTTTGTAAAGTAATTATATAATATAGGCTATGTATTCTTGTGTTAGATAATATTCTGTCGCTGAGAGTAAACAATTATAACCACGCCTGTCAAGCTCTGTCAAGAACTTTTCGGAATTTTTTCTATCTCTGGACAATCTCCATGAAAAGGTCCACAAAAAGCCCAAATTTTTATAAGATCCATTGGAGTATTGATTCTATTCTTAAGAAGTAATACTGCTCTTCTGTAATCAAAATTGACATCGACATTCTTAGACATGTTGCCTGATCCTTTTTAGTAGTTATAATGCTTACCTATTATACCATTTACGCATATGCCCATAGTGCATATCCATGTGATATACTTGTTTCATGGAAGAATCTAAATCACTTGAATTAGCGATTGCTCAACTCGAAAGACAATTTGGAATTGGCGCAGTAATGAAGTTAGGTGCTCATACTTCAGAACCTTGGCCATCAGTGTCAACGGGAGCACCAACTCTAGATAAGATACTAGGAATTGGCGGGTTGCCACTAGGTCGTGTTGTAGAAATCTACGGACCAGAATCATCTGGTAAATCTACAATTGCACTATCTACAGTAGCTCAAGCTCAAAAGCAAGGATTACGTTGCGCATATATAGATGCCGAACATGCGTTAGATCCAGGTTATATGACTGCACTTGGTGTAGATCTAGATGAACTACTACTTGCACAACCAGATTACGGCGAGCAAGCACTAGAGATTGTAGATAAGCTCATTAGGACCGGAGAGGTCGGCCTTATCGTGATTGACTCAGTTGCGGCACTTGTGCCCAAGGCAGAGCTTGAAGGCGATATGGAGGCCAACCAGATGGGTCTGCAGGCACGTATGATGTCTAAAGCATTGCGAAAGATTGTAGCACTTGCTAATGAACATAAGACTCTTGTTATATTTATTAATCAGCTTCGTATGAAGATAGGTATTATGTTTGGTAACCCAGAGACAACTCCTGGTGGTCGAGCACTTCCTTACGCAGCATCTGTGCGTTTGGATATTCGTAAGAAGGAAGATATTAAAGACAAGGCTGGCGATTCAATTGGGATCAAGGTCAAAGCTAAGATTATCAAGAACAAGATGGCACCCCCGCTTAAGGTCACAGAGTTTGACATTTATTACGGTAAGGGTGTAGACATGTATGGTTCTCTATTGGACCTTGGATTCATGTCTGGAATCTTTACACAAAAGGGAGCTTGGGTTTACTATAATGGTGAGATGTTCTCTCAAGGAAGAGACAACGCCATTAACAAACTTAAAGAAGACGAGAATGTTTACAAAGAAATTGCTAAGCTTTTAGATTATGAAAGCTGAAGAATTAAAACTCGAACCTTGCACTGAATGCCCGATACCAATGAATGTTTTAATAAAACCATTGGCGGTTAAAGAAGGTGAATGTCAAAGCTTTGGAATCTCTTGTAGGGAGTGTGGCGATAAATGGACCGAGAAGATAGAAGGTTGATATGTCACTAGCTAGTTTTAGAAAAGTTACTAAAGGCGACGAAAACGGTATAGATCCTTGGTCAGTAAATTACTACTGGGATGGAGAGAAATGGGTTATCAAGAACTCAGATGAAACTCCACCAGTTGAAGATGTACCCTTAGTTTAACCCGAACTTTCCCCGCAAATTTTTTTTGTAATTTTTTAAGGTTAACGGAGTCTAATTACTTCTTACCACGGTTACGGCCACGGTTTATAGTGGGTGACTCTGGTACCATTCTACCATCTTTAGTGTGTGACATATCCTTGCCACCTTTGCCCATGATGCCACGGCTACGACGCTCAGCTGATAGCTCACGACGCTTTGCTAACTGTTCAGGCTTTGTGTTGAATGCCTTATTGTAGGCGTCCTTCTTAGTCTTAGCTGCTGGGTTCTTAGAATAGAACTGTGAAGATGATCTTGGCTTAGAAGCCTTACGCGGTGCCATTAAGTTTAGATTCTACTATATGCGCTTCGAGCTGTTGGGCTTAACATTGCTGTTAATCCTCCGGCCATTAAGCCAACTCCATTAGCTCCACGTCCACCATTGTTTTTAGAGTGTCTATAAGATGCTACACCTGCTGCTACAGCTAACGCTCCACCTGCTGCCATGCGACCACCTGCTGTTTTAGGGATAAGTCCTCCAACTGCTGAAGACATTCTCCTACCGGCTGTCATGCCTGCAGTAGATCCTGCTCTATAAGCCGATCCTGCTGCTGTTCCTGAAATAAACATAATTACATCCTTAATGAACTTGTATCATAGCTTGGATAATTTGAAGCTATGTTTTTTGCTGCTGATGTATGAGATGATCCACCTTCTCTCATCCATTCATATTGCTTCTGAGGGCTAGCTACACTAGTGAAATCACCAGTAACTGGAATACCCTTAGATCTGTTCCTATAGCTTCTTACGCCTGCTGCTACACCAAGGGCTCCCATACCACCAAGTGCCATTTTGCCACCCATTGATTTGGGTATGAGACCGAATCTTGCTGAAGACATATATCATTTCCTTGTTATTTTAGTGTACTATGTATATATAGTAAAACCATTTACGGAAAGATAGAACCTATGAGCCTAAACTTTTGGGAACTAATCTATAAGTTCTTTAGTGAAGACCATGATGAAGGTCAAGATATTGTAGAATATCAGTTTGAAGGTATAGACGACAGTCAATGTGTTATTACTGCCCACAAAGAGGGCGAAGATGTATTAGTGATTAATCTTATTGAGATAGATCAATGGGAAATGATTCAAGATATAGCTGATATCACAAACACCCAGATCTCAGATGTAGTTAAAGGATTGTCTCCGCAAGAAATCGATCAAATACGCCTGGATCTGGGTGAGATGGATTTAGATTAACGCCATCTTACCTTTTGTGTCATTAAGGTAAGTCTTTTCATGGATATCGTACAATACTACTCCATAAGCTTCTTGAGCGTAACGCTGTGTTGTTAACGGTGAAATTAAAGTAGGAATCAACTGATTCACATGTGCGCAAGCTAATGGCCCATATTTAAAACTCTTACCGTAGAGATTATAGATCTTAGTCTTATCGTATACAGACTTAACTGTATTACCGTATACCTTTTCTTGATCTTCTCGCAAGTTATTGATGAAAACCGCCCCATCAAAAGTGAAGCCGTAATTCACATAGAGATCGAATAACATCTCACAGTCTTGACCATGACCTATAAAGATCTTTTTATCATATCCAGACTCAAAGCTATTCTTTAAGGACGGATATATATCATTAGTCTTTTCTATTGACAGTTTATTATTACTGTACGGTATTAGAGCTATATCATGTTCGTTAGCAAATAACTTAGTAAAGCTATTGGTAAGGGACTTAGTGAATAGTCTTTCGGATCCTAGGATCAGGTTGTCTTGTGTCTTTAATAGCACTTTTATATCCTTTGATTTGTTTGGCATTTGATTAATAGTTTCTCTTGTATTAGTAGGATTCTGAGAATCCATAGTTATCTGTGTCATAGTCTACGTATCTATCAGTACTTGAGTAACCATAGTATACAGAAGCATATGTGCGGGCATCTTCTATTGGTTCATCAGCATATACGAGACAGTCTGGACAACGTAGTGTTGTTTCAGCTGCACCTTCATCTATTATGAACTCTGATGAGCATTTTGTACAGGTGGTATATTCCATAGTCATTGGATTCTATCCTTTTGTTTTTTGGGGCGGATCATCGCCTTTGTGGTTATGGATAAAAGTTTTTAATTATTTTTATCCTAGTGAGTGAAACATTATCGGGTGATTTGTGATTTGTCAACCTAAGTGAGAATATTTCTAGGAAAAATTTTTTGGACTGTAATGATTTTTAAGATTCTAATCTCGAGGGGGTTTTGTTTCTAATCTCGAGGAATATAAACCTCTATATACATATATAAAAGTCATATAGGGGAAAAGTTGGGGAAAATTTATAAAGGGGTAATAGTATTTTATATATATATCATATTAGTTTTAACGAGCCCACCGGGTATATATGATTTATATATCTTTAAAGTTTATAATGACACTACTACGTACAGGAGATACACAATGTCAAAACCAGACTACAAGAACATGACTAAAGAGGAATTCAAGGCTGCACTCGCTGCGGCCAATGAAGTAGGACAACTCAAGAACGAGGACCGCAAGGCCGTCGTTGTTGGGGTCGTTCGGCACACTCGAGTTGTACTTGCAACAACCGGCTTCGCTTTCGGTGCTTCGGCACCGGAGGCGTAAGCCCAACCGGGCTATACTTCTTTAGTTATATATATTCTTTAAATTTTATAGTGATCTGAGGAAACCCAAGTACTCAATATCAGAAAGGTAAACATGTTTACATTAGCACAAGTTGATGCACTCATCAACACAGCTATCAGCAAGGGTGATCTGCGTCATTATAATGGCGGTCAGGCCTACATTGCGTACGGTAACAACGTGATCATTATCGATCATGCTTGTCTGCCAGTAACGATGGAAGTTCACACCGGTGGTTGGGCAGAAAGCTATCTTGCAGAATGTGGTCCTCGTGACTACACACATCACACATCGCGTCTGGCTGAACTGCACCCGCAGTTCGTCTAGTAGCGAGCCTGTCCCCCGCAAGGGGGATGGGCACCAAGGGTCATATGTCTTTAAATTATAGTTAGACTCGTGAAAGGAGTGCGTATGTCCTACTTCCAGGCTTACAAGAAGGTGATGAAGGTAGAGGGTATCATCCTCGCCATCATCTTGATCATTGGGTTCATCGGTTGCAAGATCGATGAGCGCAAGGGCGTTGATCCAGCTTAGGCTGGGTTAACACTCCCGGGTTATAGGTCTTTAAATTATAGTTTGCTCGTGAAAGGAGTTATTATGAAGAAAAAGCTTTATGATTATTGTAAGGATGAGTATTATCGGTCCTTCGGACCTCTACTCTGGGACTGCGATGAGCGCAGCCTAACTCTCCGTTGGAAGAATAAAGATGGAGAGTATGTAGTGAAGGAATTGATCCGGCGTAAGCTGGATTAATTTCCTGTTTGTATATCTCTTTAAATTATAGTATGTCCCTACAGAATGGAGTATTACATGTATTACGTGTATCTACGACGTCGTATTGCAGTAGCAGCTTTGCTGTTTATTGCCTTTATCCCAGTCGCTAAGGTGGTCTTTCAAGATCCACCTGCTCGTTGTAACCATGCATTGCATGTTGTTACTTCGGGCGAGACTATCTGGTCGATCGCACATGCGAATTGCACCAGCGGTATCCTTACCGCCATTGATCAATTGGTAGATCAGTATGGTACGTTTATCGACATTGGTGATCGCATTCAGTTGCCTTGATCAGGTCAAGTACACTCAGCCTTTTAGGTTGGGTGTATTTGGTTACTGTATATGTCTTTAAATTTTATAGTGCCACTACGAGACACTAAGGAGGTGAACAATGTACGTTACATGTCCAGGATGCGGATTTACTTCGCATGAAGATGACATCGCAGAAGATTTTGCTGCGTATGCTCTTGAGCATCACAAGTGCTTAGACGTTGAGATTGATCCAGCTTAGGCTGGATTGATTTCATGTTTATATATATCTTTAAATCTTATAGTGACTGTAAGGAGTTATTATGTATTGGACTTGTAAGCATTGTGAGACAGAGATGGAACACAAGTATGATTACTGTACTAATTGTGAGGAGGTTGGTTGCACTGCCGACGACCACAAGTGCAATGAAGTTGACCTGGCTTAGGCTGGGTTAACTCTCATGTCTTATATATCTTTAAATTATAGTGCGACTTTTGAAAGGAGTTATTATGACTTATCCAATTACTGAACTTCGTTCTATTAGGTATTGTCCATTATGTGGAGAATCTGTACCTGATTTCGATTATCAGGAGAGTCAACAAGAGTGGAAAATCAGACATTCTTTAATGTCTATGATTGTTGAAGTCGTTGTTTCTGACGACGACTACCAGTCATCGGACGACGAGCCCTTTTAGGGTTCGTTGTTTGAGCTTTATATATCTTTAAATTTTATATAGACTCTCTTGAAAGGAGACATCATGCCCTTATTCTCTTTCGATTTCAGAAAAGAATTTCGTACTATCAAGCTAGGCCCTTTGACCATCATTGGGAAAACCTATTTCAACTACTGGCATTACGCCTACGTTGGATTGATCTGGAGCAACTTTGAGAAGGCGCTTCACTACGTTCCCTACGACGAAATCAACGGCCACACTGAGTTCCCAGAGAAGGATGACATCGTCATCTTTCGCTTGCCTTCATTCCTTGGAGGAAAGGAACGCATTGGCTAAGACTGCCTGTCTCCCTTCGGGGAGATGGGCACTTGGAATTATATATCTTTAAATTATAGTGTGACGAAAGGAGTGAACGATATGTATCGTACACGTTATGATGAAGCAGTAGACTTCATCGCTTTGTATCCTACTTACAATCAGTTCATTAAGAACATGGTTGTTCAGATTCGGTATCGTGATTTGTCGCCGGCGCAAGTCGACGCAATCATCCGAATCAAAGTTGAGATGCAACGCAGGGCTCGAGCTTCTTAGCTCGGGTTACTGCGGTCTCTACATATATCTTTAGTCCACTATCACGCGCCAGCCTGTATGCACACAGTGCTGTACAGATGGTGTAGTGATTATATTGTGTGTATATCTTTAAATTATACGATGACCTTAGGAGGTTCATCATGGCAGCAGTCTGCTCACGTTGTCGCTTGGAAAGCAACAACACATCTACACAGTCCATCGAGCACATCCGTGCTCATTACGCAGAGTACAACTCTGCTCGCTCGCAGCCAGTCAAGGCTCGTGCGAAGAAGGCCCCAGCGAAAGCTGGGTGACCTTCAACCGTTTATATGTCTTTAGTTTATATCTATAGTCTCACGTTTCAGGGATTGGAAACCAGTGAACTAAGTGAATAGTATGAGGAGTCCGCGAACGATTGTCCTACTGAACGTTGTAATAGTATCTTATATATGTTTATATATATGTTGGAGCAATGTCTTTGACTTGATCAGGCATAGTTATTTTGCCGGCAAACAATTACGTCTATATTAACTAGACATATATCTTAATTCTTATTATTAATCTATATATATCTTAGATTATAATAATATATTATTCTAAAGCCTAAATTGGAGCCTAAATCTGGGTTTCTATTACAGTTTGGAGAAACTGATGAAAGTCCGTATCAATGCGCTTGCTCGTGGAGCAACCTCAACCCCAACCAACTATGTTCAGAAACGCTCGAACGATGGCACTCGCTTTGCCTTCCTTTGTTCTATTCTGGACGCTACTAACGACGTAGCAGTCGACCTTCGATTTGACTCTGTTCAAGCCGATGGCGTAAAGATTGGCAACTTCAAAGGCACCTTTGAGATGTGGTTCGACCAGTCGCTCAATCAAAAGATTGTCGACAAGTTCAACACTGCTAAAGCAGCTTCGCAAGTACTCATCTTTGAGTTCACTTGTGCGAGCACTTCGAAGGGTGACACCTACCTCAAGGACAGTGTCACTTCGCAGACCATCATTCTGAATGCTGATGCCTTTGCGCGTCGTGCATTCTCTGTGATTGACGCACCTGCCGTCGAAGGTCTGTAGTTGACCTAAGGTCTCTGAGTTTGAGAGACCTTGCCCCAGTCTGGTTACTTCGGTAACTAGGCTGGGGTTTCCCCCCTCTCATAGATTCTAAATCTATAATTGATCTCAAGTTCTCTGGGGTTGGGCCCCCAGTTAGATGAATGCAGGTATCATATCGATATCTTTAGCCCGTTGTCCCGCATTAGGCATTTCCAATATGGATTTGCCGGCCAGACAACAAAAGCATACATATGATAGTTTGGTAGATACCTACGGCTGATTGCCAAGAAACTACCCATTTCGTATATAAGTATACTTATTCCTTAATATATCTATAGCAATATAT
>Ga0194048_10001041_pt1 | contig 13738 bp, 32 predicted proteins | sample JunL225m_MetaG_FD_161685 | JGI IMG/M metagenome (GOLD analysis project Ga0194048, IMG submission 161685) | Anoxic zone freshwater microbial communities from boreal shield lake in IISD Experimental Lakes Area, Ontario, Canada - Jun2016-L222-5m | ecosystem: Environmental > Aquatic > Freshwater >...
CAAACTACTATGGCAAAGATAATCAATAATAAAAAGCGGGGTAACTTTATCCTTAAGTTCCAGAACGGTAAGAAGCTTAAGTTCCGTACCGCAGAAGCTTTCTCTCACGTTAATGAAGTACTTTCACGAGGACGCTTTATTAATAGCGGTGAGATGTATGCCGCTGCTAAACAATGCGCAAATGGGTTTGAATATGTCTCACCAGAAGATATGGCTCCTGGTCGTAAGCGTAAGGACATTGAAAAGCGCTTTAATAATATTAACTTCGAATATTAAGTTTAGGCCTTAGGCTCGAGCTTTATCTTAACTACCTTTACGGGCATTGCATCGCCCTCTACTCCGTCTTCATCCCGGAAGCCTTGTTCCATGGATGAACGGACTGATACGAGATAGTCATCTGCAAGAGTAAGCTTAGACTGGATCCAGGCCTCAATATCATCACTGAGGTCGTGAGTCTCTAGCATCTCCTGGATCTTAACAGCATTAGCAATAATTTCAGCGACCTGAGAGCGGGCCATATGCACTTCATGATCAGGGTGTCCATCAGTCTCTTCGTTCGTACGAAAACTTTCTACGGTTTCAAGTAATTGGACGAGTTTATTAAAGCTACGGTCTTTCATATAAGGTTATTTATTAATATCTTCTTTAATACCACAGTACCGCACACTAATACTACCTCGTAATGGTCCCCTTCAGTCATATTAAGACGGTCTGGATCTAGAGGGGCTTCCAGTATAATGTCACCGTTTTCCAGTACTTTAATATCTAGACGGATAGAACGAGGATAGGTATCCGGGTCTACAGCTAGCGTGGCATAGTCAATAGCAGGGGTCATAGGGGGTGTCCCTATACTTATTAAAACGTAGGACGGGTAAGAGTGTAAATTGGCATATCCATGAACGTAAATTCAAAGATAAAACTCGTACGGTAATCAGCAGCTTTGTGTTCGGCTACAGCATGGGGTATCCAAGGACTATGGCAAATGAGCATTCCAGGTTCAGGAGTAACCCGGCAGATTTGCTCTGGTGCATACGAATCAATCGGTCTCCGGACTAGCTCCTCATTAGTCTCCTCGGCATTAATAAAGATTAAGTCTCCAGAGTCCTTAGGTGCCTCATAATAGAAGACCGCTACCATATGACTCCCTGCTCCTCCATGATGATGGGTCTTACTGGAGGCGCCCGTAAACAAGCGATTGGCCCAGGCCCGGTGAGTAGTAAACCAATTAGGATCTTTAACCGGTACCTTGAGTTCCCGGGCAGCTTGAGACTTAGTCTCCAATATCCACTTACCTAAATCATTACGGGCAAGATCTAAGCCTTGAACCAAGGGGTATTCGGTAGCTTGCTTAACGGTAGTAATAGCATTACCTTGTTGCTCTAAGGATCCCCGATTAAACAAAGTGTGATTAAGATACCTATCAACGGTATCTTTAAAGCTGGTACCAGGCCCGAATTCATTAATACGGTCAAACTTATGGACCGAGTAATGAGTATTAAAGATAGGTACCACCATACCCACTAATTACCTTCACTCTCCGTCTTTGCCAATAGCCTCCACCGGACATCCCTCAAGAGCTTCCATACACTGAGCTATACCAGCTTCATCCGTAGGTTGAGTATGAACATAACTGTAACCACCCTCATCATTACGGGTAAAGAAATCCGGAGCAGTCTCTCTACAAAGATCGCAATCAATACATTGTTGATCTACATAGAACTTACCGGGAACGTTAATAGAATATTTATCAGTTACAATAGCCATGATACCGTTACTTATTCACCACAAAGGTATTATCCCTACGGTACTGCCTAACCACTCTCTTAGCATAAAGCGAAGCATCAACTTCGGAGAGCGAAGCTCTCGTCCCCAAGTTCATCTTCCTAATACGTTTAACCTCCCGGGGCAACTTCCTCCCGTTCTTATATTGCCAGATGTGCCGGAGCTCGTGAGCAACTAGCTCCACGAGGTGCTCTTCCCACGAATAGATATTAATCGGGAGATATCCCCGAAAGCCCCCCGAACACTTCTTAAACCGGTACTTGGTATAGCGCGGGACTCCGACATGTACTCTCCGGGTATTACACCAAGCTCGACCATGAAACCCGCGCACCGTATTACCAAAGTCAATCGCGTTAACGTCATTAAGGCAAAGGCCTTTGGGGAGACAATACTTGATTACTTGTTTCAACGTAGCGTCCGGTACGGTAGTAGTGTTAACTAATTTCATAAGAGTATTATGGGGAGTGACCCGGTTAATTGCAAGCTTAAAGTGAGGGATATGTTAAGACCCCATATAAGGGAATTACCCCCAAAAAATTTCGCGCGCAAAAAAAACCGGGTTACCTGATAAGACGGGATTAATGGAGAAAAGCCGATAATGGGAATTCACCCCGAAAAATCCGAAAAAGGTTCGCATGCAGAAAACCCACTATAGTAAAACACTGTATATATAAATCTAATTCCCGCCATTAGGGTTGCTTTTGAACCTGGGTCAGGAAACAATCCAGTGGCCTAGAAACCTGACCGCTATTAGATTCGACCCGCTGCTACATCACCAGTAGTGGCTGGAGCAGTCACCGTGCACTTGCTACCATCCTTGTTGGAGTACTCTCTAGTAACATAACGAGTGATGTACTCTTCCTGAGAGAGCTTACCAAGTGCTACACCTTGCTCCAGGATAGGCTTCAGTACCTTAGCAGCCTTCTGATTGAATGATTGAGCTGCTTCTTCTTTCGTCTCACTCTTCTTCTTCATGCTAGTACTTACCTTACCCGCCCCCTTAGACACATAAGAGGATAAGAAGGCTTCGAGTGAGCCATGCTTGGCGATCTTACTTGCGATGATAGTCTTATTGGTCCAGGTGACGACCTTGCCCGTAATGTTGCAGGTAAGGATTAGTTTGTTAGGAATGTTATTCATATTGTTAGGATGATTATGGTAGCTCTGGTCCTTATTGGCAAGCCTTAAGTGTTGTTAGTAGGAGTATAGAACCCAATCCGTTTAATGATGTAGACCAGTTCATCATAAGAGAGATCGTTCTCATCATCGATAGACTGGAGCTCTTTCTTGAGATGCTCGATTGAGCGATTGATGATCTGCTCGCGATCGGAAGCATAGGGATTGAGGCTCTTGGTGTCAACTGGAGTAGTTTTAATCATAGGAGTAGTATGGTAACAGTTAGGGTGACTGGCAAGCCTTAAAGCTTATTTTTTTAAAGAGATAAGTTCTATCTCTGGTCACACTTCTGGATTTCGAAATTCGAATTTCTCAGACCGGAAATAAAAATCAAGGGCCCTAGATCAATTAAGACCTAGGGCAAGCTCTTAAAGCTTATTGGTAATGGTCCACTTGGCTCGATTGAGCGTCTGACGAGCCTCTTCAGCAAGGCCCCTCTCTACCATCTCCTGGACATCAGAGAGCATGGACATGACTAGCATCTTGTTAGCTCCTGCTTGATCCTTACCCCAAGTACAATCCAGGAAGTCGATCTCGGTATCGTACCAAGCTCCAATGGAGGGCACTCCATACATTTGTAGGAACCGAGCGGAGGTGTCTCTAATATCTAGGGTGTTGTTATTCATAAGAAGAGTATGGTAACTTTAATTGATTAGGGCAAGCTCTTTAGTAGTTCCAGATGGTGAGAGTGATACCATCTTCATTGTGGAAGCGATGAAACTCTCCATCGAACCCATCCTCATCGAACTCCTGTTCGAGCTCGATTACCTTGCCCGTCTTGTGGGACCGGACTGCAATGATCGAATGCTGCCAAAGGTTCTCTCCATAGAGGGCGAGGTGATCGGTGCGGGTGGTGGTACCCTTCTTACCCTTCCAGTTGATGTTCGAGCTGCAGAGCTGAATTACTTCGGTGGCGTATTGGTTTTTCATTGTACCTAAAGTATGGTAACGTTTGAGGTGAATGGCAAGCTCTTAGTAGCTATTCTTACGCTCTGCTTTGCGGCCTCGGTCATTTGGTCGATGCGTCGTATTGGGAAAGCTTTTCCTTGGCGTAAGATGACGGCGTGATAATTTCGTGGGTGCTTCGCAAAAGATCCGCCAAGTCTCCCGCCATAATCAGCCACTTGTCGCGGTCCGCCGCCAGAGCCGCGTTCTCGCGCTCAAGCTCGCGGGCATGTTCGAGCAATCCATAGTAGTGAAATGCTTCGGGATCTTTAGACGTAGTTTCAATGTGATCTGTCCGTGGAGTTGGTGTGCTCATTTTCGTTCGGGTTAATGGCTCAAGTATGGTAACGTTTGAGGTGAATGGCAAGCTCTTAGTAGCTATTCTTACGCTCTTCTTTGGCAGCGCAGAGCCGGTCGTTCTCGGCCTGCCAGATCTTGTACTCTGCGAGCGTGTGCACTCCGTACCCAGCGAGGTCATCAGCAGTGAGTGCACTGACGCACCACCAGGTAGCGCCTTCCGCTTTGCACCGGGCCTCGAACTTGGCGTTCTGCTCGGCGATGTAATCGTTAATGGCCTTGGCTTCCGTTGTGTTCTTCATTGTGCGGATATTATCGGCACAATTACTGCAAACGGCAAGCTCTTAGCCCCAATCTTTCACATCACCGAACTCTTCAGCATCATCATAACCAGCTTGGTACTCAGCGAGCTCTTCTGGAGTTAGTCGTGTGATATGTTCACCGTGCCCGGTACCTAAGGTCCAGTAGTGGGGCCGACGGCCGCGACCATAATAGAAGTCTGCACTACCACGATCGAACAACCCACCATGACGCTTACGATCGAATTGAGGGCCGCGTGATGCATCCTCTGGAGGAATTACGGGCTGGGGTGCATGACGGAATGGGTTAGCGAGAGGATGTCCAGTACCGGTGGTACGAGGAGCATCAGCTTCCACCACCTGTTGGTATTTTTCGGCGAGGATCTTATTCGATTTCATTAGTGTAGATTACTTATGCATTATTCACTTCATTAATCACTACCTCACTCCAATTCTTATCTGAAATCTTCCACATGCTAAACAGCTCGTGACTGGTATCAGAAGAGCCCACCTCTTCATTACCCTTATCAATCAAGTGCTGGGCAGCACACGAGCGAAGGATTTGTTGAAGAGACTGACTCAAGAGCTTGTATTCGCTGAAGCACTGTTTCCAACTCGTTTCAAAGGCATTGTTGTTATTCATAAGACAAGTATGGTAACAATTGCTGAGGTTGGCAAGCCTTATCTCATAACTTCAACCCTTGGCTGGCAAGTATCTGGTTACTGACAAAGAACTTAAGGGTACTGAGACTGTAAATGCGGTGCTGAACATCTACCTTCATGCGCCTGATGTCGATGTCTGGCTTAGGTACAGCATTGAGGGCCTCGAGTACCTTAGCCCTACCTTGCTCCAGATCATTACACTCATTGAGAATGTAGTCGCGAATAGGGAGTAACACGCTCATTACATTTTGTAGTTGAAGAGTAACAACAGAAGAATGGTAATGATTGTACCCGCGAGCACTACCTCAGCAACCGTCCATAACCAATCCACTATCAATACCCCGTAAGGCTTGGTTGCTGGGGTGGGTACCGGCTTCTTCATGTTAATCGATGAAGCCCTCTCTATCATTATCATCCTCATCTTCCTCGGAATCATCTTCCATGTCCGTCTTGATCCCTTCCAGGATTTCCTCGAGCACTTCGGCACGATCAAGCTCAGGTTGGTCATCGATGACCTCCTGCACTTCTGATTTGAGTAGTTTGAGAATCTTAGCGTAGTTAGTCATCATAGTGGTTTGGTGTTATATTGATTGTACCTTAAGAATATCCAGTTTATCCCTTAATGTCAAGCTCCATCTTGATTTCATTTAAAGATTGTTGCTCATCATTAATCATCTCTCTCATCAGATCAGCAATTTCAGCATCAGCTTCCAAATAGATATTGTTGTTATTCATAAGACAAGTATGGGAACTTTAATGCTAACTTGCAAGCAAAAAGGGTTAGTTACTTCCCCTTAATAAAATTAACCCTTTCAATAAAGAAAGAGCTTGATCCTCTGTTAAGAGGTCTGCAATATTGGGACAGTGTAGTCTGAGGCTCGGTACCCACGAAGACCCGCTGCAGTTAAGCAACGGGCCTTGTGATGAAAAGCCCGGCCACCAGTTGTAAGCGCCGGGCAAATTGGAGTTATGGCTAAGCGGGAGCGGCCTCCGATACGTCGAGCACTGCCCACCAATGAGAGTTCTGAGCGGTACTACCGCCACCGTTAAACGGCTTGTTCGTCTCACCTTGATCGATGACCTTGAAGCCATGTGCGCGGATGTTCTGTGCAAAGGCTTCAGCACTATTGCCGTGACGATAAAAGAATCCGCGACGAACAACAACACAACCATCCTTACGCTTACCTACTGTATCTGCGACACCTGAAAGCTTCTCTTTAATATCTTTAATTTTCATATGACAAGTATGGTTACTTTTAAGGGTTAGTGCCAGCTTTTATTAGAGCCAGTCTTCCTTTTATTAGAGCCAGTCCGAGAAAGCATCATCTACCTCTTCAGGGCTCTCAAGTGACCACAAGTGATCAAGACCATTAATACCATAAGACTCTTCATAGTCCTCAAGCAAGTGCTTGTAATGAGCATCTACATAAGCATGAACCTCGAACTCCTTCTTCTTAGCTTTCTTAATTTTCATAAGAGTATTATGGCAACTAGTGCCTGTTTGTGCAAGTCTTTTTAAAGGAAATGTGCTTCATTTCTAGGCACACTTCTGGATTTCGAAATTCGAATTTCCCAGACCGGAAGTAAAAACAAAGAGCCCTAGATCAATTAAGACCTAGGGCTCAATGGGGTGGAGCTAAGAGCTATTAAGCCTTAGCGGGCGTCCGACGGCCTTCACGGCTCGTGAAGTTCTTCTGAAGAGCCTCAAGTGAGCCATGCTTAGCGATGACCTTGTCGATGTACGACGGCGAGGTGTACTTCACTTGCTTGCCCGTAACCTTACAGGTCAGGACGAGCGGGAGAGTATAGCCCCGTTCAGTAATACGAGCGGCGCGGTTCTTTTCGATGGTAGCGGAACGCTTTTCAGCGGTAGTAGTATCAGTATTAGTATTCATGTTACGTTATATAGTAGGTTAATTTTGAATTTATGCAACCGTTATTATCGATTAGTGCTTGATGGATTGGCGACCGAAGTACTCAGTCTTAAATGGCCGCCCGACAGGACGGATAGCATTCTCGAACTGATATTCAGTACACATCTGGAGGTACTGAACATATTGAGTAGCCTTCTTGATAGCCGTCGGCATACCGCCAAACTTGCTAACCAGGAACCGACGTGAGCGCGAAACACCGTCGCGCATAACTTTGACTTGGATACTGTCCTTATTGATACTGACGTTTTGAATCTTCTTCATTTTGTTTTTGTTTAGTTTTTTGTTGTACCTTTATGGTATAAATATTATGTAACCTTTTACGGATAAGTCAAGCCAATTCAGATTAAATCGATGCCTTTCTCTTCAGCGACAATCACGATAGCCTGCTCATAAGCCAGGTCATACTCTGACTCTGAGTAGGTGCCATCTTCGGATCCATCCTTAGCATCCCCAAGGAGGACCTCAGTCTGCCAAGTGATATCGTCAGCATACTCGCGCTCGAACAAGTCGAACGACATTTCAATCGGGTGGTTATGTTTCATAGTTTAAATTAGTCGACAAACTCGCAATCAAACACTGCGGGGTAAAGCTCGCGATCGTACTGATCGCCCTTCACATACATCCGGCCCGTGCTCCCGGCATGATGAGGCTCGCTCCAGGAACGGACCTCGTACTTCTCTCCGCGAAAGGAGATGACCGTATCTCCGATTTTGACCTCTTGCTTGGTGATTGAATTAATAAGTTTCATAAGACAATAATGGATGTTTTATCTAAAAGGGCAATAAAAAAGGGTTAGTAACTTCCCCTTTTAAGTTAATAGATTTTAGCAAGAGCTGCTCGAGCTTCATCACATACCTGATCTGCCTCTTCATCAGTAGCATCTTCTGGCACAAGAAGAGTAACCTCTTCGTCAATCTGGTCTGCAAGATTCTCAAGAATCGTGCGAACGATTTCGTATTCTTTATCAGTCAATTTAATGGTTTTCATAATTACAAGATAGAGTATGGTAACATTACCCCTGAACGGCAAGCTTAATTACTTCCTTCATTTGCTGCTTGATTAGCTTAAGATCCTTGATTAGGTCCTTACGCGTATACTTTTCGTAAGCAGCCTTGAACTCTTCATAACGAGGCAGAATAGCTTCAAGCTTAATAAGCTTTTGCTTCCAGTAATCCCCTCCAGCACCTACACTATACTCAGTAAGAATTGCGCGGGTCTCTTCAAAAGGCCGCATATTACCATTGTCGCCTACTAGACCGGCTAGATACTCAACAGAGTCACCGAGTCCGAGATCAATCTCAGCATCGATATAGTACGCACGCATCCGGTACGAAAGATCGACTACCTCAGGGTCAGTAAGTTCCCCAGCTAGATTGTAGGCTGATTTCTTCTGAGGGGTACGATCGTGACCATAGGGCACGCTTGGGTTAAACTTAAATGCCCATTCACTTCCCACTTCAGTATTCAGATTGCACCAGAAGTGCCAATGATTGAAGGGCGATGAGTTCTCCCAAGCCCCATCAGACAATTGACCGACGATCTCTTGATCAAAAAGAGCCTTGAGGCCCTTGGAAGGAAATACCCACGTATGTTTGTTTTCGTTCTTCATTGTGCTAATATTATGGTAACGTTTCCGTTAATTGGCAAGCCTTAACCGCAGTAACGTTCGTAAATGTCGTTAGGAATGTAGTCGCGGACAAAGGTATCTAGATCGCTAATAGCCCTACCAATTAATTTGGTTTTGAATTCATTCTCCTCAATCATTTGAGCAATGTTCATAAAGTTTGCGTGGTCCTTGTCCCCACATTTAAGCATTCCAGCATCATCAGGAAAGCTCTTTCTGTTCCAAGCCAAGTACTTGTCGGCGACCTCTTTTAACTTAAGGGCACTAGGGTGTTCTAATTTCATAAGAAGATTATGGTAACTTTATCGTTAAACGGCAAGCTCAAAAATCGAGCTCGACGCCGCACTCTGCAGAAGCGTTTTGCAATAGTTTATTAGCTTCGATAAAGCTATTAAGATGGTTTAGCATTTTTTGCTTTTTAGCTTCTATAACGGCGCGAACTTCTATTTCGAGCTCTTTACGAAATTCGTGCGTAAGATTGAATTTATCTGCAGTCGGTATAGACCAATTGCCCATTTGATAAGAAAAGACTTTGAAATCGTTAAGCTCGTTTTCAAGAGAGTAGCGTACTTGTTCTAATTTATCGTCTGCATCGATAATGTCGTCTGCTTTAAGCTTACGGCAATGAAAGCGTAAAGCGGTATCGCTCGTACCTTTCTCGTAGATACTGATAGTATAATCGTCGCGGTACTGGCGGCGAGTTTTAACGTTATAGGCACCTTTCGTCTTATAATAGAGACGCGTTAGCAAAAACTTCTTAACGTCTGCAACTTCTGCATGCCCGAGATAATTGCCGTTATTATCGTATGCGAAAGCTTTTTCGACGCCTGCAGGTACATCGTCTTTGCTTAGTGCCGGCAAAACCGGGCAGCATTTAGAAGCGCGAGACGAGATTGATGTGAGTTGCTTTTGATATAATTTCATAAGTTACTTAATTGATACGATGATTATGTAACTTTATTGCCGTTCGGCAAGCTCTAAAACGGTTATTTGTATCCGAATAAGCTTGACCTTTGTAAGCAAATCCGTACCCTTATGGTATAACGAATGGGACTGCCCGGGCGAAATCATGACTCCTACGCGGATTGGATTTAGTGATAAAACCAAAAAGAGAGCCCCAATTGCTCAGGGCTCTCTAGGGTACCTAGATCGGTACCTCCACCATGCAGCTTAGCTCAGAAGCGCAAGCGCTTTCTTACCATTGGCCGCAAAGGCATTCACGCTATCGTCGTTACGGATAACGTTCCAGAAGCTAGACTTAGCCATCCGTCCCAGACCGTAGTCCGAGGAGAAGACTTGACGAGCAATGTTCTTACCGCTATTGCGGGTCGACTCATGGGTGTAGTAGTCGGTAACGGCACTGAACGCATCCGCTCGGTTCTCTCCGCTATTGCCCTTACCCTTCTCGAAGAGCTCGGTGATCCGGTTAACCTTAGTCAACGTCTTCGGACCGAGATCCTTGCCGCCCTCTTCATTGTTAGAACGGATCATCCAGCCGGCGAACAGGTTGCGTGCCTTATCCGTCTTCATGGGCTCGTTCATCAAGCGCTCGAACTCAGCCTTGAACTTAGCCTGCGTGCCGGCATAGGCATCGATGATCTCAACGATGTTATCCAAGCGAGCAATGACGTCCTTGGAGTGCTTAACCTTGCACTTGACCTCTTGCTCGCCGTTCAGATTCATGCTGAAGGTATTATCGCAGACTGTGCACGTGTTCGAAGCATTGGTCCAGACAGCTGAGGTCTGATCATGACCATTGCCGAAGTTAAGGTAATCGAGGAACTCGCGATCCCCCACCTTGAACTTATCCATCCCCTTGATCGACAACGAGACAAAGACGCGACCGCGATTGTTAACCGATCCAACGGATTCAACCACGGCGCCTTTCACTCCGCTGATGGCCTCTCCGATCATATCGAGGAAAGCCTTGTTAGACACCGGGGTATAGGTCCCGGCAAAGGGCTTACCGATGACCTCGTTGTCATCCGTGCCCGTGAGGATCTTGAAAGGAACCTCGACATCTCCTACCGTCTTAAGGCCGACCTCTTGGATATCCCATTTGGTAAGCCAGTTGTTCTTGAGATCGAGGATCTCGTTGATCTGGGTCAGGTTGTGCCAGCCCATATGACGCGCCTCTTGGCGGTCGCGATTTGTGATTCCATGTGACATATATTTGTTGGATTGATTGTTACCTTATTACCCCATCATTATCGGTTCTGGACCTATAATAGCAAGCTTTAATTTAAGTCTGTGTAATAAACGATCAGCAAGCGATTACCGCTCACCAAAGAGCTATGATCCCCGTTATGTTCACTATCCTTATTGTTAAGCACCTTGTTAGAGATAATCTTAACAGAACGATCTGAGACATCTTTATCCGTTACTTCATAGCCTCGATTCTTACTAGAAAGCTCGCGATGCGCGCTAGCATACCGATGCTTACCGGCGCACCCGCAGCAGCACTTACCATTGATGCCTGAGTAGACTGAAGTGATTACTTTATTCATACCCCAGATAATGGTCCGGAACCTTTAAACAGCAAGCTTAAAGGATAACGCCTACAGAGAACTCAGTTTTTCACAGTGAAGATCATTTGTGAATAAGCTTGCAGTACCTTAAAGTATCCGTACACTTATGGGGTAATCAAGGACCTCGGTAAATCGGGACGACCTAGCCACTGCGGTACTGCAGATTGCGAGCACCTTTTTCAAGCCCCCAGTCCCTTAGAATAACTATATTATGGTACTATAGAGAAAGACTGCAAGCTAATTAGTTAATGCCAAAAAAATATAAGAGTTCTTTCCTTGCCATGAGAGTTCCTATATAATCATGGGGTAACGTTACTGCATAAGGCTCACTAATACTTCGACCCCCTCATGAGGACTGCTAATACGGGATTTGCATTAGAATCCCTTATACCCCCTTTCCCATAAGTTCTGCTAATCCTTTATAGGGGGTAGTAGGGGCTCTTATGGAAGATGGGGATTACGAGAGCTAATGGGGTAGAACGGGATTTCCTGGGGAGTTCCCTATATAGACAAGGTGACCAGGTTATTGCGAAAAAAATTGGGGGAAAAACTTAGTTTAATACGGATTTGATACCCGTTTACCATTTCCTGGTTCCCGTTTTACCTGTTTACTATGTTTACCCATGTATCCCTTTCCTTCTCTGCTACTTCGTGCTAGAGTGTAATAGGGTTAGTAGTCATCCTCGCCTGGCTCTCTCAGTACATAGATTACCCACACTGCCAATGCTATTATGAATGTTATTGTTAATAGAGCCATATACTCGATATTTAGTTTCTCATTGCTCTTATCATACCATTCATAATACTCTTTTCTGTATCCTTATAGCTTATATATACTCCTAGATTAGTATATACTGAGTCCCGTGCTAACGTTATAATTACATCCATATTGATTGTACCATTCTTAACCATATCTTCTCCGATTGCTTCCATTAACTCTTTTCCGAGCTTATAATCAGATTTCTTCATCATATTTTTTATACCTATTTATTTCCTATCTCCTTCTGTCCCTGGGCACACTTCTGGATTTGGTTGTTTGAATTTCTCAGACCGGAAGTTTGCCCTTGTTAGCCTAATAGCATCTGGACCTGGTTACACTTCTGGATTTGGTTGTTTGAATTTCTCAGACCGGAAGTATATACTCTTAGGTTCTATAGCTTTGTCCATTTAGTATTCAGAAAGAAACGTTGGCACTGTCTGCGGAACCAATTCGGTACGTGCTTCTTGTCATAGATAAAGATAACTACCGCGGCATTGTCTCCGAACACATCGCACTTGTATATAGGTTCCGGTGCCGGTGTCGGTTCGTGTAGTACTGGATAGGTCCATGAAGTAATAGTGCCGCTTAGTGCCGGAGCTGAAAGATAGTTGTTACTAACCATCTACCTATTATAAGGTAGCTTAAGACTTAATCAACCTCTCTATCTAAACATTTGCTGGTAGCTTAAAGGTGCTGTATCTAAATCTAATACCTTTACCTTGATCTTAGCAATGTTATTGTATAAGGCTTTTTGGAGTCGGTGATTACCATCTAATAACATTTTGTACTTGCCCTTGGAAGCTATTACTATAATAGGATAGTCTAAACTACTCTGGTTTATTCTCTTGAGATGTTCTTCATCGGGTTCCTTTACAGCGCCTACTCTTAAGTGCTCTAGTTCTTTAGGGTCAATCTCTTTAACAGGAGCGTCTTTTAAGTACTCCAGTATCTGAGATAAGGTTATAGTTACTTGCTTACCATCAATAGTGTCTGTCCAACTATCCTCCATTCCACCCTCTCGTACCTGTTCGTACTTCTCAGCTAGTAATTGTAATGATCTACGTTCGTTCATGGTCGGATATACTTAGTACACTTCTTTATAGGTCTTACCTAATCCCTTCAACATATTTCGAAGTATGTTAATGTTTAAATTCTTGGGGTCTTTATTTCTATATTCTTTATCGTTAATTGCTTGTTGAAGTTCTTTTTTAAGAGCTTGCTCATCGTTATTGTACCAAGCTAAAGTGCCTCTTGTATAATAATCATTCCAGATGTCTTTATTGATTATGTCTTGAAGGAGTTGTTTGGCTTTATCCCTTTGTTCATCCATTGCATACATTTGAAATAAGTGCCACATTATTGAACTTTCATTAGGATCTCCCCAACCATTTTGTTTTACAAATTGTTCGATTAACTCAATAGCGTCTTTGTATTTTCCTTGTTGGCCAAGAACTCTCCATTCACTATCTTTGGATTGATCAAACTCCCAGTGTATACTTTTACCCTCTCGTACCTGTTCGTACTTTTCAGCTAATAGTTTGTATTGGTTTCTCATATGTCCATTTCGATACCGGGGTTATCTTTATTAAGAGCTGCTTGACGTTTTCTTTCTCCAATGCACCCATCATAAATCTCTTGCATAACGTGTTTTTTTGCTTTTTCACTAGCTTCAAGGCTGTTCCAACCACTACCATGTCTATCAATTAACCCGTTATCCTCTCCATATACCC
>Ga0194048_10001042_pt1 | contig 13733 bp, 13 predicted proteins | sample JunL225m_MetaG_FD_161685 | JGI IMG/M metagenome (GOLD analysis project Ga0194048, IMG submission 161685) | Anoxic zone freshwater microbial communities from boreal shield lake in IISD Experimental Lakes Area, Ontario, Canada - Jun2016-L222-5m | ecosystem: Environmental > Aquatic > Freshwater >...
GTGGGGCCGTAGGTGTTGAAAACTCTTCTGCCCGGCCGCACCAGCCGCTGTGCCAGGGCATCCGGACAGGTTTCACCACCGAGATTGATCAGCCGCACACCGGCGAGCTCATCGTTCATCAAGCTCACCAGCGTCGGCACCGCATGTAAAACAGTGATGTGTTCGCGCGCCAGCGTTTGCGCGAGCAGATCAGGATCGCCTACCAGCGTGGCGGGTGCCACCCATAACGTGGCGCCAACCAGCCAGGAAATCCAGATTTCTTCAAACGACATGTCAAACGCCACCGAGAAACCCTGGTAAACCCGGTCGGTTTCACGCACATCGAGCACGTCGTTTTCACTGCGCAGCAAATGACAGATATTGCGCTGACTGATAACGATGCCTTTCGGCTGGCCTGTTGAGCCCGAGGTGTAGATGACATAGGCCGGATCATCCGGCTGCGCAGCGACGCACACGGCACCGGCGTTTTTGTCTGCCAGCAAATCCTCCACTGCCCACACCGGCACATTCAGCTCTGCCAGCCGCGGCAACCACTCACGACAGGTCACAAGGCCCGCAGCCTGTGCAGATTCAAGACAGGTGCGGATTCTTGCGAGCGGAGTTTCGGCGTCAAACGGCAGCCAGGCAGCGCCGGTTTTGGTAATGCCTGCCTGCGCGATCAGCAAATCGGCGCCACGCGGCATGAACAGACCCAACACCTTGCCGGTGGCTGCTCCGCACGCGCACAAGGCTCCTGCCAAGTCTGCGCTCGTTGCATTCAGCTCAGCATAAGTAACAGTCCGCTCACCCCAGATCACCGCCGGATGGTGCGGACGGCGGCGGGCGGTGGCGACAAGGATCTCCGCGAGACACTCATTGCGGATGAGATCCTGGCGCTCTTGTCCTCGTAAAACGGCACCAGCGCATGTCGCAGCGGAAGCAAGCATTGCGGCATTTTTATCAGTATTATTCAAACAACATTTATTCCAATTACAAGCGTGTGACCATTACACATATACACCATGAAGCATGGCTTGCCCACTTCTTTGAGACTTTATTTTATGTTGAGGCCGGCATGAAATTGCACGCATCGCAACCGTCACGTTTATTGGTACTCGCTCCATGCGTAGCTATTATACTTTGCTGTTTTGATTCAACGGCAGTCAGCGCAGAGCCGGAGGCAAACGACGAAACCTGGAACAGCGGTTTCCAGAGCACTTACAGCTGGCAACGCCATCCTGCTTATCCAGCCGCCTACTTCAGTGAAAACAGTCTCGATGATGAAGCCCAGACCATGTACACGTTTTCGGCAACGGCCATGGCAGGCCTGCGCCCCTGGCAAGGTGGCGAGCTGTACATTAATGTCGAAGCGGTGCAAGGCGTACCGTTTACCGGCGACATGGTGGGTCTGGGCAGTTTTACCGTTGGCGAAGAAGGTCGGGCCGGCGGCAATTCGATTTACGCCTACCTGCAGCGTCTGTTTCTGCGCCAGACCTGGAACCAGGGCAACGGCAGCGAGCAGATGGAATCCGGTCCTAATCAGCTGGCCGGCATGGTAGACAACAACCGCATAGTACTAACCCTGGGAAATTTTTCCGTGCACGACGTATTTTCAGGCAACGAATACGCTGGCGATTCGCGCACGCAATTCATGAACTGGAGCAACTGGACCTACGCTGCCTACGATGATGCCGCTGATGATCACGGCTTTGGCTGGGGCTTTGCGCTGGAGTGGTACTGGAACAAATGGGTAGGCCGCATTGGCCGCATGGCCGGCGTTACCGAACCCAACGGCGAGACCACGGACCTCGCGCTCGGCAAGCACTATGGCGATCAGGTCGAACTGGAGCACACGCACACCTTGTTCGGGCAAGACGGCAAAGTGAGCCTATTGGCCTGGCATAACCGGGCCGTGCTGGCTCGCTTCAGCGATGCCTTTGCCTATCGCCTTACCCACGTTCGGCTGGGGCCTTCGGTGTTGCCGTTTGTGCGCGACACTGAGCAAAACAAATATGGTATCGGCATCAACCTGCAACAGGCTGTGAACGATGATCTTGGGCTTTTCTTGCGCGCCATGAAAGCTGACGGCAAGACCGAGACCCAGTCGTTCGCCGAAGTTGACGGATCGCTGTCGCTGGGATTTTCGCTCAATGCCACCACGTTCGGCCGCCCCCAGGACACGCTGGGAGTGGCGCTTGCACGCAACACCATTTCCGGCGAGCGTCGTCATTTCATTGAAACCGGCGGTCTTTCACTCTATCTCGGTGATGGCCACCTGCAATATGGCGCAGAAAGGGCGGTAGAGATCTATTACAACCTCGATGTGGGCCATGACATCCATATCACTACCGACTACCAGCGCATCACCAACCCTGCCTACAACGCTGATCGCGGGCCAATCAATTTTTTCGGGTTTCGCGTGCACACGGAGTTTTGAAGGCCCGGCACAAAACAACGGCTGAAAAAGCCACAATTGCAGCAAGCTGCCAGTTGTTACAGTAAAACAATCGACTGATCAGGTATCGCGTTCTAAAATGCCGGGAACATGGAGGGGAAGCTGCACTTGCTTTCACCTGATTCACACCCCAAGGAAATGTAATGGAAGCCCTGCTCGTCTCCACCGGTGTTGTCGCCCTTGCTGAAATCGGCGACAAAACCCAGCTGCTCGCCTTCATTCTGGCGGCGCGCTTCAAAAAACCGCTGCCGATCATTCTCGGCATTCTGGCGGCCACTGTCGTCAATCATGGCCTGGCCGGCGCGCTGGGCGCCTGGATCACCAGTGCGGTGAGTCCGGAAATACTGCGCTGGGTGCTGGGGGTATCGTTCATCGGCATGGCGATCTGGACGCTGATTCCCGACAAAATTGAAGACGAAGAAACCCAGATCGCCAAACGCCTCGGCGTATTTGGCGCTACGCTGATTACTTTTTTCCTGGCCGAAATGGGTGACAAAACCCAGGTAGCCACGATCGCGTTGGCAGCGCATTATGCAACTCCGGTATTGGTGGTGCTTGGCACCACGCTCGGCATGCTGATCGCCGATGTGCCGGCAGTATTCATTGGCGACAAGCTGTCGACCAGAATTCCGATGAAGCTGGTGCACTCAATTGCAGCAGCGATTTTCGCTCTGCTCGGTGCTGCCACGCTGCTCGGCGCTGGCGCCCACTTTGGAATCTGACGAGCCCCTGATGCATAACCACGACTCCCCGCTGCATTCCACCCTGCGTCACGACCATAGCTTCGACGCCGGCAACCTGGCCGCCGAACGCGGCACTCGCCTGGTGATGTGGATCACGGCGGCGATGATGGTGGTCGAGATTTACGCGGGCTGGTGGTACAACTCCATGGCCTTGCTGGCAGATGGCTGGCACATGAGCTCGCATGCGGTCGCCATCGGCTTGTCGGCCGTCGCCTATTCAACTGCGCGTCGTTATTCCAAGGACCCGCGCTTTGCGTTTGGCACCTGGAAAATCGAGATTCTCACCGGTTTCGCCAGCGCCATTTTCCTGCTGGGCGTAGCAGCGATGATGATGATCGGCTCGATCGAGCGCTTCATCACGCCCCAGCAAATCCACTACCAGGAAGCGCTGATTATCGCGGCGCTGGGTCTGGCGGTGAATATCGTATGTGCAGTTATTCTCGGCAAGGCCCACCACCATGATCACGGCCACGATCATGGTCACGCGCACGACCATAGCCATAGCCATGACGACCACGGGCAGCATCACGACCTTAACCTCAAGTCTGCCTATATTCATGTGATCAGCGATGCCGCCACCTCCGTGCTGGCCATGCTGGCGCTGGTCGGCGGCTGGGTCTATGGCTGGTCCTGGCTGGATCCTGCCATCGGCTGCGCCGGCTCGGTGCTGGTGGCGATGTGGGCCAAAGGGCTGATCGTGGATACTGCCAAGGTATTGCTGGATCGCGAGATGGATCATCCGGTCGTGGAGGAAATCCGCGAAGTGGTGGAAGCGGCGTCCCTGTCTGGCAGCAGCCACATTACTGATTTGCATGTGTGGCGGGTCGGCAAACAAGTGTATTCGTGTGCGCTGACCGTCGTTACCGATGACGCCATGCTCACACCAGAACTGGTTCGCCAGCGCCTGGGTGTACATGAAGAAATTGTGCACTCCACCATTGAAATCCATTTCACTCCGTCACTTTCGGTAGCAAGTTGATGTTTCACAAGCCGACCCCTGAATTCATGCTTACCCATCTATGGTTGCCGTTGGCGGCGTTTTGCCTGCTCGCGCTCGGGCTGGAGTTGAGTTCGATTGATCTGAATATCACCGACCAGATCTATGCGTGGGGCGATAACAGCTGGCAGCTGCGTGATGCCTGGTTTACCAGCACCCTGATCCACAACGACGGCCGCAAACTGGTCACCGCCTTCTCACTGCTGTTGCTGTTGCTGCTGGCGGGCAGTTATTTCCTGCCAACTCTCAAGCCCTATCGCACAGGCCTGTGGTATCTGGTGGCTTCAGCCGTGAGTGCAGCGCTGGCGATCAATGCTCTCAAACATGTGACTCACGTGGACTGCCCCTGGGATGTGCTGCGTTACGGTGGCGATTTCCCATATATAAAGAAATTTGATGCCCACCCCAAAAGTTTCCGGACCGGAGCCTGCTTCCCGGCCGGCCATGCCAGTGCCGGCTATGCCTGGTTCGGTCTTTATTATTTTGCGCGCGAGCTGTGGCCACGCTGGCAGCGGGCGACACTGGCGGGGGTTTTGCTGCTGGGACTGGTGTTTGGCATCGGCCAGCAATTGCGCGGCGCCCACTTCCTGTCGCACGATGTGTGGACGCTGGGTCTGTGCTGGTTGTGTGCCACCTTGGTATATCTGGCATTCGGGAAATTTTCTGCAAATCGCGTTTGATCCAATCCGTGTCAAGCCTTTACTGTTTCTTTACGATCCGATGTTAGTCTTTATTAAGACAAGATATAGGCTTCTGGAGAATTCCGAGTGAGCAAACGCAAGATCGTTATCATTGAAGACGAGCCGGACATCGTCGAGGTACTGAGTTACAACCTGCGCCGCGAGGGTTTCGACATCCTGGCGTCCAGCGACGGCGCCCAGGGCCTGGCCCTGGTCAAGCGCGAAAAACCTGATCTGGTGCTGCTGGATCTCATGCTGCCGGGCATGGACGGGGTGGAAATTTGCACCGCGATCAAAAACCACATCGATACCCGCAACACCCTCGTTATCATGGTCACTGCCAAGGGCGAGGAGAGTGATATTGTGCTGGGCCTGGGTGTAGGTGCCGATGATTACATCAGCAAACCCTTCAGCCCGAAAGAGCTGGTGGCGCGCGTCAAGGCGGTGCTGCGCCGCGGCGTACTGATGGAAACCCAGGCCCCGCAGGAAACTGTCAAACTGGGCGAGCTGGTCATTGATTCCGTCAAATACCGGGTAAGCTACGCCGGTCGTGAAATCAAACTCACCGCCACTGAATTCCGCATCCTGCAGTATCTGGCCAGCCATCCTGGCCGGGTGTTCACGCGTGAACAATTGCTTAACCATGCCCTGGGCGATGACGTGGTGGTGGTTGACCGCAACATTGATGTGCATGTGCGTGGCATCCGTAAAAAACTGGATGTGGAGCCGCCGCCAATCGAAACCATCCGGGGCGTCGGTTATAGAATGGCCGACCTTTAACGAGACTCAGTACCGGCGTGAATCCACTCAAGTCTTCCTTTTTCTGGCGCATGGCGCTCAGCCACTTTGCCTTTGCTGCTGGCGTCATCCTGCTGGGTGCCAGTGTCTGGCTGTTGGTGCCGGCGCTGCTGGCGGCCATCTACCTGGCCTGGCGCAACACCGTTGCGATGGAACATCTTACCGACGCCACGGAAGCCATTGCCCAGGGCGATTTCGAGCGGCGCGTGCCGGAACAGCACACCCCCGGCGTCAAGCGCCTGGCTGATGCCGTCAACCTGATGGCGCGCACTTCCATCCGTCGCGTGTCGATGCTGACTGCCGACCGCAACCGGCTCGCCACCATCTTTGCCGGCATGGTGGAAGGCGTGGTGGACGTGGATGAAAAGCAGAACATCATCCATATCAACGATGCCGCCGCCCTCCTGCTCGGCCTGGTCAGGGAAAACTCGATCGGCAAACCGGTGTGGCAGGAAATCCGCAACCAGAAAATCACGCTGGCCATCGACGACGCCATTCGCAACCGTACTGTCATCAAAGCCCGCGTGGATTATCCGCGGGTGAGCGAGCAGCTGGTGTTCGACATCTATGTGGCCTCACTGTCGGACGACCAGGGCGAACCCATCGGGGCGGTATTGGTGCTGCACGATGTGACCGAGCTGAAACATCTCGAGCGCATCCGCACCGATTTTGTCGCCAACGCTTCCCATGAACTGAAAACGCCGATCACAGCGATCCGCGGCCTCGCTGAAACCATGGTAGGCGATCCCGATGTCGAAAAATCCACGCTGATGCAGTACATGGAGCGCATCCACTCGCAAAGCTTGCGGCTGTCCAACCTCGTCACCGACCTGATGACGATCTCCCGGCTTGAATCCGACCAGGGCACCAGCAGTTTCACCCGCATGAACTTCAATGATCTGGTACGGCGCGAAGTCAGGGCGGCCGCTAGTGCAGTCGAAATCAAATTCCACAGCCTGACGCTGGATCCATTCCCCGAGCCACTGGAGGTCTACGGTGACCGTCAGAATCTGAGCCAGCTGTGCAACAACCTCATCGACAATGCCATCAAATACACCCCGGAAGGCGGCCAGATCAAAGTCAGGGTCCGCCGTGACCAGGCCGATGTAGTACTGGAAGTCGCAGACAACGGCATCGGCATCAGTCCCCAGTACCAGGAGCGGGTATTCGAACGCTTTTACCGGGTCGACAAGGCCCGCTCACAAAGTCTGGGCGGCACCGGTCTGGGTCTTTCCATCGTCCGTAACATCGCCGAACGTCATTACGGCTCGGTCGGGGTCACCAGCCAGCTGGGCAAGGGCACTACTTTTACCTTCCGCATGCCGCTGGCCGAACCCCTGTTGCAAAGTGAAGATTCTGAACAACCTTGATGAGCACTGGCAAAGCGCGTCTTATCTTTATTCTGTCTTAACAATATTTACCCAGAATGGACTCTGATCGGACAACCACGGCGTAAGTGCTGCAATTTGCATGCTTGTTTGTCGGAATTTTCTTAACAATTGTCGGAGCCCTGCATGAAGCCCTTCCTGAACAAGCTTGCCATCATTTCCCCTGTAATTCTGGCCACCCTGCTGCTGGGTGCCTGCTCCAAAGATGCCACCCCTCCTGCCGCCGGCAGCGCTGCCGCCCTTAGCGGCACCGTTCGCATTGATGGCTCCAGCACGGTAGCGCCGATCAGCGAAGCCATTGCTGAGGAATACAACAAGTCGGTTCCTTCGGTGCGCGTTACTGTCGGCACTTCTGGCACCGGTGGCGGCTTCAAAAAATTCATGGCGGCAGAAACCGACATCAGTGATGCTTCCCGTCCCGTGAAACCCGAAGAAATCGAGCAAGGCAAAGCTGCCAATATTGAATATCTGGAAATTCCGGTGGCTTATGACGGCCTCTCCATCGTGGTGAATCCATCCCTCACCTTCATCGACAAACTGACCGTCGCAGAGCTCAAAATGATCTGGGAACCCGGCAGCACTGTGAACAACTGGAAAGACGTGCGCCCCGGCTTCCCTGACAAAGTCCTGCATTTGTACGGCCCCGGCACTGATTCCGGCACCTTTGATTACTTCACTGAAACCGTAATGGGCAAAGCCGGCGCTTCCCGCCCTGATTACACCGCCAGTGAAGATGACAACATTCTGGTGCAAGGCGTAACCGGTGATGAAGGTGGACTCGGCTTCTTTGGTTTTGCCTACTACGAAGCCAGCGCCGACAAACTCAAGCTGGTACCGATTGATGCAGGCAAAGGTCCGGTTTCACCCAGTACGGCCACCATCAACGATGGCAGCTACGCCCCGTTCTCGCGCCCGCTGTTCATCTATGTCAACAAAGCCAGCGCCCAGCGTCCTGAAGTACGCGCATTCGTGGAGTTCTATCTGAACACAGTCCCCACCATTGCCAAAGATGTCGGCTATGTGGCACTGCCAGCAGCATCCTACGAAACCGGCAAGTCCGCGTTCGCCAAGTTTTGATCGTATCGCCAACCTTAAATGGCCGGAGCAAGCATTGCTTGCTCCGGCCCAGTTGTTTAACTAGTTGATTGTGCATGAGCGACTCCATACCCACTACCGGTCTTAGTTTCAGCATCCACAAAGGGGTCACCCGTTGGGGTGAAACCGCAATCAAGTTCTGGCTGGGGAGCTGCACGGCACTCTCGCTATTCACCACCGCGGCCATCGTGGTGTTGCTGCTGGTTGAATCCTTCGATTTTTTCATGGCAGTAAGTCCGATCGACTTTTTCTTCGGCACCCGCTGGGTGCCGCTGCTCAAGCCCAGCTCCTACGGTGTATTACCACTGCTGTGGGGTACTGCGCAGATTGCTATCGGCGCCGCGCTTATTGCGATTCCGCTCGGGCTGGCCAGCGCCATCTACCTGAGCGAATACGCCAGTGCCCAGGTGCGCTCCTGGATCAAGCCGATACTGGAGTTGCTGGCCGGCATCCCCACCGTCGTCTACGGTTATTTTGCGCTGACCTTTGTCACCCCGATGCTGCGCCATGTGATTCCCGACATCCAGGTGTTCAATGCGCTCAGTGCCGCCATTGTGGTGGGCATCATGATCCTGCCCACCATTGCCACCCTCAGTGACAACGCGCTGCGGGCGGTACCGGACAGCCTGCGCCAAGCGGCTTATGCAATTGGCGCCACTTCCTATGAAGTCACTACCAGCATTGTGGTGCCCGCCGGCTTGTCTGGTGTGATGGCCTCCTTTCTGTTGGCGATTTCGCGCGCGATTGGTGAAACCATGGCAGTGACCCTGGCAGCAGGACAAACCCCCAATTTGAGCCTGAGCATGCTGGGCAGCATCGAGACCATGACCGCCTACATCGTGCAGATCAGCATAGGTGATACACCTTCCGGCAGCATTGCCTACCAGACCCTGTTCGCAGTCGCGGCCTTGCTGTTCTTCATCACGCTGATGATCAATGTTATATCGCAGTGGATCCTGGGACGTTTCCGCGAGGTGTACGACTGATGGCATTTCTCACCGAAAACGCCCAGAAGCATCTGGCCAATCGTCATCGCAAGTCCCGCCTATTTGCCTTGCTGTGTGCGATCGTGACCTGGTCCAGCGTGTTCCTGCTGGGGGTATTGCTGGTGCGCATCACCCTCGACGGCATTGGCTGGCTGAACTGGAACTTCCTCACCAGCTTCCCTTCCCGCTTTCCGGCCCAGGCCGGCATCAAGTCGGCGCTGGCGGGCACCTTGTGGTTGATTGTGATGATCGCCTTTATCTCGATTCCGGTGGGCGTATCCGCCGCGCTCTACCTGGAAGAATTCTCCAAACGCGGCCGTCTGGCCACCTTGATTGAAGTGAACATCGCCAATCTTTCCGGCGTGCCTTCCATCGTTTATGGCATTCTGGGCCTGGCTATCTTTGTGCGCTTTTTCGGCCTTGAGCGCAGCCTGATTTCCGGCGCTCTCACGATGAGTCTGCTGATTGTGCCAGTCATCATCATTGCCAGTCGTGAAGCTATCAAGACTGTGCCCATGAGCATTCGCTATGCGGCGTTGTCGCTGGGCGCCACCCGCTGGCAAACGACCTGGTCGCATGTGCTGCCTTCCGCGTTTCCCGGCATCATGACCGGTGTGATCCTGGCCTTGTCACGCGCCATTGGCGAAACTGCACCCCTGATCCTGATTGGCGCTGCCTCCTATGTGGCGTTTTTACCGAAGGGGCCGATGGATTCTTTCACGGCCTTGCCGATCCAGATTTATGGCTGGGCCTCGCGGCCGCAAGCCGAGTTCAGCGAACTGGCAGCGGCCGGCATCCTGGTTTTGCTGGCTGTGTTGCTCCTGATGAACGCTACCGCGATCTTTATCCGCAACAAAACTGAAAAGAGACTTAAATAATGGCCCTGGCAGAATTGGTCGACGCCACGACTGAAAAAAAGCAAACCACTGAAGCGGTGCTTGAATTGCAGGAAGTCAGTGTGCTCTATTCCGGCAAACCTGCCGTGAAAAAAGTGTCCTGTACGATCTGGCGCAACCGCATTACCGCGATTATCGGCCCGTCCGGCTGTGGCAAGAGCACACTGTTGCGCTCACTCAACCGCATGAACGACTTTGTCGATGGCGTCACCATCGAAGGCCAGATCCTGTTCGCCGGCCAGAATCTCTATGGTGAAGCAGTAGATCCAGTGGAAGTACGTCGCCGTATCGGCATGGTGTTCCAGAAGCCCAACCCGTTTCCGAAATCGATTTACAACAACATCTCCTGGGGGCCCAGCATCAACGGCTACAGTGGCTCAATGGACGAACTGGTGGAACGCTCACTGCAGCAGGCCGCGCTGTGGGAAGAAGTAAAAGACCGGCTCCAGGATAGTGCGCTCAATCTGTCCGGCGGCCAGCAGCAACGTTTGTGCATTGCCCGCGCATTGGCGATGGAGCCACAGGTGCTATTGATGGATGAACCTTGCTCGGCACTGGATCCGATCTCCACTGCGCACATCGAAGATTTGATGTTTGAACTGCAGTCCCGTTACACGATGGTGATTGTTACGCATAACATGCAACAAGCCGCGCGTGTATCTGACTACACTGCCTTCATGGAAATGGGCAATCTGATTGAATTTGGTGAAACTGACCAGATATTCACCAGACCGGAAAAGAAGCGTACCGAAGAATATGTAACTGGCCGTTTTGGCTGATAGGGTAATTCGACAAAGTTGACGGGCGGAAATAGATATGTCCTTGCACCTACATCGCGATCTGGAGTCCCTCACAAAGGAACTGCTTCAACTTGGCAATCTGGTGGAGAGCGCCATCAACAGCGCGATCCTGGCCCTGCACAACCGTGAAACCGTGATGGCGGATCGGGTGTTGCAGATCGAAATGGAAATCAACGCAAAGGAAGTTTACATTGAGCAAGAGTGCCTGAAGATGCTGGCCCTGCATCAACCGGTGGCAGTGGACCTGCGCTTCATCGTCGCCGTGTTGAAAGTGGACAATGACCTGGAGCGCATGGGCGATTTCGCCAAGAACATCGCCAAACGCGCACTGGTGCTGGCCAACCTCAACCCGGTACCGTTGTCATCCGAGTTCGTGACCGAGCTGCCGGATCTGGTCCGTACCATGGTGCGTAAATCGCTGGATGCACTGGTGACGCTGGATTTAGACCTCGCCCGCAATGTCATCAAGATGGACAAGCGCGTCGATGAAATCAACGCCAGAATGTACATCGATGTTCGGCATTTGATCGAAGAAGATGTCCGCCAGACCGAAGTGGCACTCAACCTGCTGTCCTGCTCACGTCACCTCGAGCGCATTGCCGATCTCAGCACCAACATCGCCGAAGACGTTTTGTTCATGGTAGAAGGGAAAGTGATACGTCATAAGGGATAATGCGCCATGACTATCATGGCCCGTCGTTCCTGTTGTATCGCATTCGCCCAGGCAGCTCTCTTGAGTGCCTGCCTGAGCGGCTGCCAAAGCCCCAGCGGGAACAGCCTTGCGCACAGCCGGCCTGCCGGCCCGCTGCCGGCCCGTGTCGAGCCACAGCAAACCGCCCCCACCGCAGCAGCCCTCATCTCCACCTATGTGGCAATTGCCCAGGCCAGCTATGGTGATGCATTGCTGACCGGGCGCGAGCTGGAAGCGGCTGTCCAGCAATTCCTGGACCATCCCGCAGCCGCATCCCTGGCAAGCGCACGCGCTGCCTGGCGTGCGGCACGTATTCCTTATTTGCAGACTGAAGTGTTCCGCTTCGGCAATCCTGTGGTCGACGAGTGGGAGCCGCGCGTCAATTCCTGGCCCTTGGATGCCGGACTGATCGACTATGTAGCAGCGTCGTACGGCACCAAATCCGACAACAACAATTTCTATACCGCCAACGTCATAGCCAATCCCTTGCTTGATATTGGCGGCATCAGCGTCGACGCCGGCAATCTGTCGCCGCAATTTTTGGCGGAAACCCTGCAAAACATTGATGGCGTCGATACCAATGTCGCAACCGGTTATCACGTCATCGAATTCCTGCTGTGGGGCCAGGATCTGCATGGCACCCATGCCGGGGCCGGCGAACGGCCCTGGACTGATTACGATCTGGCCAGTTGCACCCACAGCCATTGTGAGCGTCGACGCACCTATCTTGAATCGGCAACGCATCTACTGGTCAGCGATCTCGACGAAATGGTGCAAAGCTGGCAAAGCGGCGGTCGCGCTTATGAAGCACTGATGGCCACCGGCGACGAGGGCGGGCTTGCCACCCAGCTGACCGGCATGGGCTCGCTGGCCTATGGCGAACTCGCCGGCAAAAACTTGCGCCTGGCGCTGCTGTCACACGATCCGGAAGCAGAGCAGGACGGGTTTTCCGACCAAACCTTATGGTCGCACTATTACAATAACCGCGGTATTCGCAATCTTTGGCAGGGTCGCTATGTGCGTGCGAATGGCACCATGGTGAGCGGCCCGAGTCTGGAAACGTTTTTGCGGGCCAACGCCCCTGCAATCCATGCTGAAATGAACGCCAAAGTCGAAACCACTGACCTCGCCATGGAAGCACTGGTGCAGCAGGGATCTGCCTATGACATGCTGATTGCTACCGGCAATTCCCAGGGGGAAACACTCATCAACAATACTGTGCAAGCCTTGATGGAAGAGACCCACTCCCTCGAAAAAATCATCAGCACGCTGGGCTTGCAGAATGTCAGCATCAAGGGCTCCGACAGTCTGGCAGCTCCCGCCCACTAACAAACTGTTCCTGCTTGCTGCCTTGGCTAGTTTGGCTTGGTGAGACTCTCACACGCGTCAAAGGCTTGCAGGATACGTGCATGGCGGGCTTCGACGATGGGACGGTCTTCCGGATGCGTGATTACATAGAGCTGATCCCGCTCCATCGCTTTCAACACCCACTGCCCGAATTTCAGTGGATCGGTGCCGTTTTTGGCGGCTTTGGCGAGCACAAAATCCTCATTCATGTCGAACGCGCCGCCATAACGGGCTTGGCGGTTACGTCCCGAATTGGAAATATCAGTGTTCACAACCCCCGGGCACAGGATGGAAACGCCTACACCCAGATGATGCAAATCAGCATGCAAGGCTTCACCTAGCCCGACCAACGCAAACTTGGTGGTGTTGTACATGCCCTGGCCACGACTGGGCAGATAAACCCGCAAACCACTGATGGAGCTGGTCAGCACGATATGTGACTGCCCGGGATTTTTCATCAGATAGGGCAGTGCTGCCTGCACGGTGTTGACCGTGCCTTTGAGATTGACATCGATGACCCAATCCCAGTCAGTGTCGGCGCCTTCCTGCAAGGGACCGATAAAACCGCCCACACCGGCATTGGCACACACCACATGCAACGCGCCGAAGTGGGCAACCAGCTTTGCAGTGGCTCTTTTCAGTTCCTCACGATTGGCAACATCGGCAGCAAACACCAGCACTTCATGACCTTGCTCGGCAAAACGCTGTTGGACTTCTGCCAGTTTGGCGGCATCAACATCCGCCAACCCCAGCTTCATGCCCCGTGCTGCGAAAGCCTGAGCCATGCCCAAGCCAATACCTGCGGCTGCACCTGTGATGAAGGCAACCTTGTCATTATAAGAACGAATGGTGGATTCTCCTTGGGCCTGTACTTATCC
>Ga0194048_10001043_pt1 | contig 13728 bp, 9 predicted proteins | sample JunL225m_MetaG_FD_161685 | JGI IMG/M metagenome (GOLD analysis project Ga0194048, IMG submission 161685) | Anoxic zone freshwater microbial communities from boreal shield lake in IISD Experimental Lakes Area, Ontario, Canada - Jun2016-L222-5m | ecosystem: Environmental > Aquatic > Freshwater >...
GAATAAATGGGCAATACGGATTAAGTCCGTATGATGGTAAAACATCCTATGCTGGAAATCCAGGCACTCAAACTGCTGCCGGAAGTGACGCATCGTCAGATGGCGCAAACACAGCCGGAAATCAAGGAGCATTAGCCGGCGGAAATCCCCGCACCAACTGTTACGGTGGAGCAGGCGGTGGTGGGTATTGGGGTGGTAGTGCCGGCGGGTATTCTGAAGCTAACACCATGGGTGGAGGAGCAGGTGGCAGCTCATATATTAGTCCATCATATATAATTAACGGAGTCAGTTACCAAGGTAATTACAATGTTCCTGCTGGAATTACAGCATTGGGTTATACCGGAACTTATGGATATGCTGGATCACCAAGCGTAAATGGTAACAATGGATATGCAGTAATTATTAGAAATGGAGTTGCTACTACTTACACTTATACTGGTGGAAATATAACGGTAACAATCTAACATGGCCACATTAAAAAATACTATAATTAACGACACCGGATATCTTACTGTTCCTTCCGGAACTACTAGTGGAAGACCAGGTAGCCCTGTAAACGGACAAATTAGATTTAATACTGATTCGCAAGTACTAGAAAATTATGCCAGTTCTGCTTGGCAAACCCCTATTGTTACTTCAGGATTGATTATGTATCTTGATCCTGGAAACAAAGATTCTTATTCAAGTTTTGGAACTAATGTGCGAGATTTAACTGGCAGCGGAAATAATGGTTTCTTAGTAAATTCGCCTTCTTATTCTGCATCCTATGGCGGGGTATTAGAATTTAATGGAAGTACTAATTATATGTATGTTCCTACTATTAACCTATCTAGTGGAGCCAGTACAATAATGGGTGCCGCTAGATATACTGGTACCGGTACAACTGGTCGAATAATTAATGGAGAATATAATAATTGGTTACTAGGAAATTGGGGCTCAAGCACACAAAATTACTATGCAGAAGGATGGGTAAGTGCAGTTGGCGCCGGCGGTAACGATTCTACTTGGAGAATTTATGCCGGTACAGGAAACACCGCAACTGATTCTTGGGCTATGTATGTTAATGGTGCGCTTAATGCTGGACCTAACGCCAACGGCAGTCAAGGGCCAAACGGACTTGCGTTTGGAGTTTACGGTGCTGGTGGGGCTTTTAACAGTGAATGGAGTGCAAGTCAAGTTGGATTTGTATTAGCTTATAATAGAGTATTATCGGCTGCAGAAATTCAACAAAATTATAATGCCTTTAGAGCAAGGTATAGTTTGTAATTATGGCAACTCTTAAAAATACTACCATTACTGGCACGCTACAATTACCAGCAGGGACAACAGCTCAACGGCCATCGCCAGTTAAAGGTATGCTTAGATATAATACCAGTTACGGAGTAAATGAAATATACAACGGTAGTATATGGTGGGATCTAACTTATAATTGCCCGTCAGATATTGGACTAAGTTCAACTACTCCGGCTATTTCTGGTACACAGTTACTAAATGCTAGACCAACTTATGCTAGTGGAAATTATTATATTCAACCTCCAGGACAAACCGCATATCAAGTATATGTAGATATGACAAATCAGGGTGGCGGTTGGGTATTGGTTGGGTGTGGCATGCAGGGTGCTAGCAATGGAGTGGCCTGGTGGAACGATGCCGGGGGCGGCACATATTCAACACAACTTATTGCGGCCAATCTAGGTAGTGCCACTGTAAATTACATGCCTAGAGATTGGATTCGTGCGTTAATCAGAGGATCTACATGGAATAACATGGCTGGAATGATTTGTAATCGTACACAGTTAGGCGATAGTTTTTATTTTAGAACCGCAAGTAATACTTTTAATTGGAGTGATTTTCTAAATAGTCCAGCAGCGTATAGTTTAACCTACGGTAGATATACTGGGCAGTGGTTATCTAGCACTAATTCCTACAACTATGCTAATACATACTGGACAGACACGCTTAATAATGGAGCACCAGTGGCCAATGATCAAACACGATTATTTACATGGAACTGGAACGGACATAGTGCAGGTGGTGTACAATACTCTGGATGGAGTGCTGGATCAACAGTGTCAAGTCCAGGATTTACAGCAGGCGGCGAAGGCCATGCCATCCAACAAGTTAATGTTTTTGTCAAATAGCGTTGAAATACAAGTGAAAAATATATGAATATACAATCAGCTAAATATAGTATAAATTTAAGGGCGCAACTGCGTAATTATTGATGGCATTTCCAAGTTCACCAACCGACGGGCAATTAGCAACAGTAAATAACATAATTTACCAGTATTCTACCACTACTAATTCGTGGACTAGAACGCTGAGTGCATTTGGCAATATTGCTACCTTTGGAAATATTACAGGTGGTGGATACATTAGTGCTCTTGGTAACATATACGGAAATTACATTGTTGGCAATATTGTTGGTAATGTTACGGCCGTTTCAGCTCAAACAGTTACCAATAATGCTCAACCAAATATCACCAGCGTTGGCACACTTACAAGTTTAACATCAAGCGGCCTTATTTCAACCACAGGCAATGTGTCAGGAAACTATATTCTTGGTAACGGCGCACTATTGACTGGCGTAATTACCAGTGTAGCAAATATTAACAATGGCACTAGTAATGTAACCGTGGTTAGTTCAGGTGGTAATGTTACCATAGGCGTTGGTGGCACAGGCAATGTGGCAGTATTTGCTACCACAGGTGAATATGTCACCGGTGTTGTTAGTGCCACGGGTAATATAACTGGTGGTAACTTATTAACAGGTGGATTGATTAGTGCTACTTCGACTATAACTGCTGGTCAATTCGTTGGCAATGGTAATACTATAAGTAACATACAAGGTGCCAATGTAAGTGGTAATGTTACCTCGGCAGTAACAGCCGGTACAGTTACCACAAATGCACAGCCAAATATCACTAGTGTTGGTACCTTGACTAGTATTACTTCAAGTGGCCTGGTCTCAACAACTGGCAACTTGGTTGGTGCAAATATTTTAACCGCTGGATTAATTTCAGCAACCGGAACAATCACAAGTGCTGCAAATATCACAGGTGGAAATATATTAACAGCTGGATTAATGAGTTCAACTGGTAATGCTATACATGGTAATATTTTAACAGCTGGGTTAATATCCGCAACTAGTACAATTACAAGTGCTGCAAACATCACTGGCGGTAATTTACTAACTGCTGGATTAATTTCGGCAACCAGTACTATAACAAGTGCCGCTAATATAACCGGTGCCAATTTATTAACAGGTGGTCAAGTAAGTGCCACTGGCAACATTACAACTGCTGGATATTTCCTAGGAACATTTGCTGGTAATATTTCAGGTAACTTAACTGTGCCTGGATCAAATACTCAGGTATTATATAATAATCAAGGTAATGCTGGTGCAAGTGCTGGCTTTACATTCAATCAAGCATCAAATGCCATGGTTGTTACTGGCAATGTCACCGGCGCAAATATTCTAACAGCCGGCTTGATTAGTGCGACCTCAACTATTACTGCTGGTCAATTTGTTGGTAATGGTAATACTATAAGCAATATTCAAGGTGCCAATGTCAGTGGCAATGTCACAAGTGCAGTCACAGCTGGAACTGTAACTACTAACGCACAGCCAAATATCACATCAGTAGGCACATTAACTAGTATTACTTCAAGTGGATTAGTAAGTACAACTGGTAACTTAGTAGGCGCAAATATTTTAACTGCTGGATTAATTTCAGCAACCTCAACTATTACTGCTGGTCAATTTGTTGGTAATGGCAATACAATATCCAATATTCAAGGTGCCAATGTAAGTGGCAATGTGACCTCAGCGGTGACAGCTGGCACTGTTACCACAAATGCACAACCAAATATTACTAGTGTTGGCACACTTACTTCAATTACATCAAGTGGGTTAGTTTCAACTACTGGTAACTTAGTGGGTGCAAATATATTAACTGCGGGATTAATTAGTGCAACTTCAACAATTACAAGTGCAGCCAATATTACAGGTGGAAATATATTAACTGCGGGATTACTTAGTGCAACTTCGACAATTACAAGTGCAGCCAATATTACAGGTGGAAATATATTAACCGGCGGATTAGTGTCAAGTACCGGTAATGCATACGCAAATAATTTTATATCTTCTGGTTCAGGAGGTACTCTCTCTGGAACAGGAAATATTATTGGTGGCAATTTATTAACCGGTGGATTAATTTCAGCCACAAGTACAATAACAAGTGCTGCCAATATTACAGGTGGAAATATATTAACAGCTGGCCAAGTAAGTGCTACAGGTAATTTAAATGGCGGAGCATTGTCTGTTAGTGGCAATGCCACTATTGTTGGAAACCTTAATGTACAGGGTAATGTAACATTTATTGGTAGTAATGTTATTACCACTAACGATCTATATGTTGTATTGGCTAATAATCAAACTACTTACGCTAACATTAATAATGCTGGATTATCTGTTGGACCGACTAGTGGCCCGTTAACATACTGGCAATATCAAAACGCATCAAATGCCTGGACAACCAATGTGGCAATTAGTGCCACCGGCAATATCACAACAGCTGGTTTTTTTGTTGGTGCTTTTGCTGGTAGTATCTCAGGTAATGTTACTGCACCGGGCGCAAATACTCAAGTAGTTTATAACAACTCAGGTAACTTAGCTGGCTCAACTGGATTTACATTCAATCAAGCCTCAAATGCCATGGTTGTTACCGGCAATGTAACCGGCGCTAATTTCTTAACCGCTGGATTAATCTCAGCAACTAGTACCGTTACTGCTGGTCAATTCATTGGCAATGGTAATACAATCAGTAATATTCAGGGTGCCAATGTAAGTGGTAATGTGACTTCGGCTGTCACAGCCGGCACTGTTACTACAAATACACAACCTAACATTACAAGTGTTGGCACATTAACTTCAATCACATCAAGTGGTCTAGTTAGTACAACTGGCAACTTAGTTGGCGCAAATATTTTAACCGGCGGATTAATTAGTGCCACAGGTAATGTAACATCAAATGCCAATGTCATCGCTGGCGGTAGTGTAACCACTGGTGCAGCATTGTCTGGGTCTGGTTTATTAGCCGGTAATTCAGGCGGCACACCCTTGGCAACATTTGTCTATAATAATACCACCTTAGGTTGGTTAAGCAATGTCAGCGTTGCACCGGCTGCCAATACTACATTAAATTTAGGTACTACTAGTAACTGGTGGAATAACTTCTATGCCGTTGGGGTTAACTCAAGTACTGTAGCAGCCACCAGTAATATTTCAGGTGGTAATATTACCACTGCTGGTTTAATGAGTTCAACTGGTAATGCTATACATGGTAATATTCTAACTGCTGGCCTTATTAGTGCTACTTCGACTATAACTGCTGGTCAATTCGTTGGCAATGGTAATACTATAAGTAACATACAAGGTGCTAATGTAAGTGGCAATGTAACCTCAGCTGTTACGGCTGGGACCGTAACTACAAATGCTCAGCCAAACATTACCTCAGTTGGCACATTAACTAGTATTACCTCAAGTGGGTTAGTTTCAACTACTGGTAACTTAGTTGGTGCAAATATTTTAACCGCTGGATTAATAAGCGCAACCGGTAATATTACAGGTAATTATTTTATTGGCAATGGTAGCCAGTTAACTGGCATTGCTACTGGCACCCCAACTGCAATCGTTAACGGCACTAGTAATGTCAATGTAGTTAGTTCAGGTGGTAATGTCACAGTAGGTGTTGGTGGCACAGCTAATGTGGTACAATGGGCCACGACTGGTGAATATGTCACTGGAGTTGTAAGTGCTACAGGTAACATTACTGGCGGTAATTTACTAACTGGTGGATTATTTTCAGCTACCGGTAACATTTATGGCGGCAACATAATTAATGTTGGCATAAGTTCAGTTACTGGTAATATGAGCGCAGGCAATATACTCACAGCTGGATTATTTTCAGCTACTGGTAATGTTACCGGCAACTTCTTTATTGGTAATGGTAGCCAATTAACTGGCATTACAGTCGGTGCTGGAACTAGTATTGTAAACGGCAATTCAAATGTTGTAGTAAATGCCAATGCCAATGTTACCATTAGTGTAAGTGGTGTAGGCAATGTGGTAGTCGTTGCTCCAACTGGTGAGTATGTAACTGGTGTAGTTAGTGCAAGTGGTAACATTGCCTCTAACGCTAATATTACAGCCGGTGGTAGTGTAACCGCAGCGGCTAGTTTAACTGGTATTGGATTTACTGCTGGTAATTCAGGTGGAGTCCCAATTGCTACCTTTGTCTACAACAATACCACACAAGGTTGGTTGAGTAATGTAGCCATTGCACCAGCAGCTAATATATCATTAAATTTAGGTACCACTGGTAACTGGTGGAACAATTTCTATGCGGTTGGCGTTAACTCAAGTACAGTAGCAGCCACAGGCAATATTTCAGGTGGCAATATTACAACTGCTGGACTAATGTCAAGTACCGGCAATGCTATCCACGGTAATGTGTTAACAGGTGGATTAATTAGTGCCACAGGTAATATTACTGGTAATTATTTTATTGGTAACGGTAGTCAGTTGACTGGTATTATAGCCAGTGCTGGCGCCTCAATTGTCAACGGTAACAGTAATGTAGTAGTGGGAGCCAACGGTAATGTTACAGTGGGCGTAACTGGTACAAGTAATGTGGTAGTCATTGATCCAACTGGCGAATATGTTACTGGGGTTGTTAGTGCAACAGGTAACATTACTGGTAATTATTTTATTGGTAATGGTAGTCAGTTGACTGGCATCAGTAGTAGTGGTGGCGGCGCTAATATTAGTAACGGAACAAGTAATGTCACAGTGGTCACATCTGGTGGTAATGTAACCACTGGTATTGGCGGAACCGCCAATATAATAGTAGTTGCTACCACTGGACAGTATGTCACCGGTGAAATAAGTGCCTCGGGTAACATTACGGGTGCTAATATTCTTACATCTGGGTCGGCTGGCATTATTTCTGGAGTAGGCAATATTTACGCTGGTAATGTTATTGCTGGCTCAGGTACTGGTGGTAATATCACAGGTGCCAATATTATTGGTGCTAATATTATATCTGCATCTGGCAATCTTGTTGGTGGTAATATTTACACCGCAGGATTTGTTAGCTCAGCTGGAAATATTATAGGTCTTTTAATCAGTGCCACAGGCAATATTGACTCGGCTGGTAATGTTTTAGCCGATGGCTATTTTAGTGCAACTGGAAATGCTACAGCTGGTAATATTTTAACCACCGGCCTAATGTCAAGTACTGGTAATGCCATCCATGGAAATATTTTAACTGTTGGCCTGATGTCAAGTACTGGTAATATTACAGGTGGAAATATCCTAACTGCTGGGTTAATTAGTACAGCCAGCAATATCTCAGGTGGCAATATATTATTTGGCACAGGCATCATAAGTGGCACTGGTACTGTTCACGCTAATTCTGTGGCCGTAGCCGCTGGAACGACCACAGTTGCTCCGTTAGACTTTGCCAACGCCACAGTCTTATTAACAACCCCTGCCTTGGGTTCGATGGAATTTGCCAACAGCCAATTATACTTTACTACCTTTGCTGGTAACCGTAGCCTAGTAGCAACTCCATTACTCCGTGTTACAACCAGTAACATTAGTACAACCAACATCAACACTGGTCAGTCGTGGTTAGGTGCAGGTGTAACATTAAACGCCAACACCTCATACCAATTTATGGGCCAGTTTTATGTAACAACAACCAACGTTAACTCACACGTTGAACAAATTGGATTTGGTGGCACAGCAACCTTGGCCAACATTGCCTATCTTGTGACTCGTTTCAATGCCAACACATCCTTGGGCACTCAAGGTAACGCTAACACTCAATATTTCTTTGCTAACACTTTGAGTAACATTACTTCGGCGATTACCACAGCACAAAACTCGGTGATCACAATGAGTGGTGTTGTTTCAACCACAGCCACTGGAACATTTATTCCACAGTGGGCAACTAACGTGGCTATCAGCACCACAGGTATTTTTGCTCGCGGAGCATATTTCCAGCTTACACCATTGGCGCAGGGTAATGCCGGTAACATTAGTATTGGTACTTGGGCTTAATTATTTTGTAGTTGGGCTTGGATTGTTGAAATTTTACTCTGTACCGCTTCAAAGTTTATAGTTGACCATAGGCCAGGATGCAAGGGTCTAGGCCAAGTTCCTGCTGTGATCCAAGCGTAGCCAGTGTGTTCATCATTTAATACAGGCGTAAACTCGTCAGCAATCAAACAAAAAAAAGTGTTATACTCAAATCCAGCATCGGCAGAAGTAAATTTTTCAAGTGGAATTAATTTAACATAGTCAGGCATTGACCCCAATTCTTCACAGCACTCACGAGTCAGGGCTGTTAAAATACTTTCGCCTGTTTCAATTTTTCCACCAGGCAATCCCCATGAGTCTGGATGTTTTGGATCATTTCTCATGAGATAAAGATAGCGATTGGTTGACTGGGCATAAAACCAAATGCCCACAGCACTGACAATATTTTGATTCATATTAAATTATAAGAGACCACTTTCCACCAGAGTAGATACCCTGATATGATTTAACCCAACCGTTGCCGGTCCACCGGTATTGTATTTCGGTAGTTATGTTTGTAACATATTGTGTATTTACTGGGCTAGACTGTGCATCAAACACAACCAACCATCGTGAGCCATCATATTCAACAATATCGTTAGGGTTGGCCACTAAAATTTGACCGCTGGTACCTGCCCAGGCTTGTGCATAGCCATTATTACTGCCAGTGTCTTCGGTTAACAAATATCTCTGACCTGCGGTAGCCGGCGATAATCCTTGCCCTGGCCCACTGGCCTGCGGGTTAATTACAGCCAACACAGGCAATAAAGTGTTGGCTGGAACTGATTCTTCTATTGCTGTGAATAATAAAAATTGATCATTAGTAGGATCATAGGCCACAGTACCGTATACTTGACTACCGTCTTCTTGGGTGAGAGCCACTAAACTAATTCCAGGGCGGAGAGTGCCGTATAAATTAACCACAGGAGTCCAATTTACATTGCTAGGCTCCACTGGATCAGGCGGAGGCAGCGCCGCATTTGGCTCGTCAATCACTGCCGACCGTGCTAATATTTGTAATTTGTTTCCAATTAACACTACCTGATATCCGTATGGTGTGATGTATTGTCTAGTGCCCAACAACAAATCATTGTTGGCTATAGCATTAACATAGTCGCCTTGTGCATCATAAATTGACGCAATAATAGTTTCGACAACACCAAGTTTTTTAACTTTAGCAGGCAAGCTCAACCAGATAGGCAAAGTAAATTTTAAAGTGCTAATATCAATTGGGTCATCTGTGCCCATAGGAATACTTCTTGATGACCACCCAGTGCTGACCAATTCAACCATGCTTAAACTAGTCCAATCAAGGAAATTATCTGTGCTTTGAATTTCTAAACTAGGATTAAACAAGGGCAAAATTTGTTCTAGGATCTGCATCTTTTGATTGGTATTACTGGTCCATATATCCAAGTTGATAGACAATTTATATGGTGATGGCATGTAGCGTTCAACACTAAAAGCATTGCCTTGTGTTGTTTCATATGTTTCTGTGTCTTGATCATAGGCACGCTGGCGTACGGCTTTGTTGTCAACATACACTGGATTTTGCATTCTTGGGCGATCGTAATCTAGACCAGTAATATAAAAAGTCATCAACGGAGTACTTGGCATATTGCTAGCACTATTTTGTTGTATAATAGTCTGCACCTGGCGACTTGAATCACCGTAGCGTACAGGTATGCGATAAAGTGTATCTCCAGAATTAGGAGCGTCTGCTTCGTTGCGACCAAACTCTACCGAGAATCCTGAAAACATTCGGGCAATCTGTATTAGATATCTGCGTATTTGACTGTCATAAAAAAATTGTTGAGCCATAATTATCTTCCTGGTGGTCTTGGTTTAGGAGGCAAGTTACCACCTTCGTTGCCGTTGTCGGCCTCAGGTTTAAGCATTTGGCTAAGACTCTGGCGACTTGGAATATTACCTTGGTCGGTTGTTGACACAGTGTAGGGATTGTTGACAAAACTACTACGCTGTGTTTGATTAGTTAGGCCCCAATCTATTTCAGTACGCACATCATCACTAACAGCCGACCATCCCCTGCCATTGTAACGGAACAAACGATTTGGGAAATAGTCTAAACGCAAGCAATAATCGCCGGTGTTTGGAGTTAATGGAAAACTTACTCCCGGGGTCACAGGCAAACCATTTGGAGCCATTTTGTCTCCGGTTAGATAACCCATTGTATAACCAAATGAAGTTGGAGTGTTCCCTTCACCAACTTGTGTGCCATCAGCAGTAGGAGGTGTTTCGCTGGCAACCAAGCCGGCTCCGCCCGGCTGGTGATCGGGGGTATTTGGTAATATGTAAAAAGACACATTATCGTAACCACTCAATGGTACATCCATGTTGGCTTGAATAATTAAAGCATCATTAATAGCAAGATCTTTATTACGGGTCGAGTTAACATCGCCCATTGTAGTTGGCTTGACAATCAATGCCCAGTAGTTAACATCACCAATTTCTGTGCCAGCTGGCACATTTTTAGTAGCCTGATAATATTGGCCGCCATTGTTTACAGTTTCGCCTAGAGGATAAAAATTTCCATTGTCCCAAATGTTATCGGGCATGAATGGCTGGTTAATAATTTGTTGATACTCTTGAGCATTGACCATCGGTGTGGCCTTGACCCGCCATAAGTGTGGCAACCAAGTTTGACTAAAACCTTCGGCAGCATAACTAGCATCTTGAATTACATAGTACTTAGGAAGTGCCCTAGTAATGTTAGCGTTGAGTGGATAATAATCTTTTAAGTTGGGCAACTCTAAAACATCGCCGGTCATTAGTTTACGACTAAAAGTATCAATCATGTCGTTATAATGGAATGTTATGTACAAAGTATCGTTGTTTAAAAACAAGCCAAATTGTGTTAGGTCAAAATCAATGTCGTTGTGTGTGTAAACACCACGCATGATATAAATGTCAGGATCATAAGCACGATCGCGATTTTCTAGTAATAGTAAATCTTCAATAAACAGAGGATTTTCTTTGTTATAAACTGGCAAAGTAGCATCGGCATTTCCTGGATTAGGACCCTCATTAACCTGTGGACCCATGTATTTGTGGACAAAAATATCCAACCCACCCACGGTGTAGCGTTCGCTGATAGTGCGATCTAAGAACTGATAATCGTTGGTTCTGTTAGGGCGGTATAGGCTCAGTCTAGGCATAGTTTAGTATTTAGCACTACACAGATTGACATAAAATAGTAAAAGTGGTATAATTACTGTTATGGACGAAATACTAAAACGGGTTGATTCTGTAGAAAAGCAAATTTCTGCGGTAAAAAATAAGGTGGCCTACCGCGATTTACGCCGTATGCTAGCCGCTGTAGATCGTACGATTAATGATTTAAGTAGAGAGTCTGTGGAATGTAGGCGCAATAAAAAAACAACTTCACGCTATAAAGAAATTGAAATTACGGCTAATCAATTACTTGACAACTTAGAACAGCATATTACCTTTGCGGCTCTATTAGGTTGACATATCCTAAAAATTACTATAAACTACAAACTATGGCTAAAAACGAAATTGTAATTAAAAGACTAAACCCCAAGGGTGCTGAAACCAAATATGTAGGGCACGAGCCCGAATGGAAGTTTCAACCTACCGCAGAAAATCGCCTAAGCAGTTTGGCTAATGCGTTCCAGTGGTACAACTATCACTATGGCAAAAAAGACGCCAAGGAAATGTTATGTCATTATTTAGAGCACAACGGCCGTAAGGTTGATGCTAAAACTATGCGTGGTATTCCTGACAGTCAAATTCGTGTTACACCAGCTTGGGTGTGCCGTATGACTCTGATTGGACTAGAGCTTACCGAACACGAGCAATGTATTGTTGATGAACAAATTAGTCAAATGCTCAAAGCCAAACAAGAAATTAAACGAGCACAATCAGAAGTTGACGCAGACACAGCCGTGGCAAAACTTACAATTCAAGATCACCTGCGTGAAAAAGTTTCTGAATGTTGCGGTGAGCTCGAAGGCATGTTTGATGATTTTGTTGTTGCAGGTGCTAAAATGAGTGCGGACTTTAGTCCAATTAAACTTATGCGTGGAATGAATATTAGTCCTAACATGGTTAATACTGTTAGTGCGGTTTGGGAACTACGCCTGGCAGAATTCAATGAAGTCTTAGAAGGTGACGACGAACAACTAGTAGAAGGTTACAGCCATCTCACAAAAATACAATTAAAAAATTGTGTTAAATTTTGCGAAACTGTAATCAACGATTGCAATAGTTATGTTCAGCTTAAAAAAGTAGAACGCAAACCTCGTGCTAAAAAAGCAGTTAGCCCAGAAAAATTAACTCGTAAATTTAAGTTTCTTCGAGAGTTTGAAGAGCTTAAACTTAAATCAGAACCAGTTACAAAATTAGTTGGCGCCAGCGAAGCATGGTTATACGACACGGCAAAACGCAAACTTATTCATGTAATGGCAGACAGTCACATTGGTACATTTACAGTCAAGGGTAGTGCTATTGTAGGATTTGATGCACTAACAACCGTGCAAAAAACCCTGCGAAAACCTGCCGAGCAAATTCGGCTAGTTACCGGCGGAAAACCTGTAGCCCGTAAAGAATTTGCCGCAATCAAGGCTACTGAAACAAAATGGAACGGGCGCGGCAACGAGAATTTAGTGATACTCAAGGCATGGTAACAGGCTAAATATAGGAACAGGAGTTCTTTATGGCCGAAGCAGAATCTACACTTGAAACACTAAAACAACACCTCATCGAATATATTCGTTTGCAACTCGGCGACCAAATTGTTGACATCGAGTTAGATGCTGCGCACTACGAATCTGCATATCAAAGTGCGCTTGGCACTTATCGTCAGAGAGCCCAAAATGCATACGAAGAATCATATACTTTTATGGAACTTGTTGCTAATGTAAACATTTACGATTTGCCACAGGAAATTATCACTGTGCGTCAAATCTTCCGTAGAACTTTTGGCGATAGCACTGGCCCAAATGCCAGTAATTTTGATCCGTTTAGTCAAGCAAGTTTAAATGTGTACCTAATGAATTTTAATGTAGCTGGCGGACTTGCTACCTACGATTTCTACTCACAGTATGTAGAACTTGCTGGGCGTATGTTTGGTGCTTACATGAATTATACTTGGAACCCAGTAACTAAAAAATTACAACTAATCCGCGATCCAAAAGGCACTGGCGAAAATGTTTTACTTTGGACTTACAACCTAAAACCAGAAGTTAACCTATTACAAGATTTCCAAATCAAGCAATGGATTCGAAATTGGATGTATGCCAATTGTAAAGTAATTATCGGCGAAGCCCGTGAAAAGTTTGCTACTATTGCCGGCCCACAAGGTGGCGGTAGCCTAAATGGTGCGGCTATGAAAGCCGAAGGCACCGCAATGATGGCACAATGCTTAGAGGATTTGAAAAACTATGTGGATGGTTCACAGCCGCTCACGTGGGTAATCGGATAATTGGTTAACAATTAACTTGTAATTTATCAAAATTCATGCTATAATCATAGCATGACTACATCACTAATGATTGATATTGAAGGACTGGGCACTGGACCAGACGCCACCATTTTGACCA
>Ga0194048_10001044_pt1 | contig 13723 bp, 27 predicted proteins | sample JunL225m_MetaG_FD_161685 | JGI IMG/M metagenome (GOLD analysis project Ga0194048, IMG submission 161685) | Anoxic zone freshwater microbial communities from boreal shield lake in IISD Experimental Lakes Area, Ontario, Canada - Jun2016-L222-5m | ecosystem: Environmental > Aquatic > Freshwater >...
ACTTAGTTGCTTATGTTGGGCCGGGTGCTGGTGGTAGCGCACCTGCTTGTTACAACCCAACACTTGCGGAAGTAGAAGTAAATGTTGATGTTGCTTTCGGTTTTGGAATTGTTCCTGAAGCGATTGGTGACATTACAACTCGCAAAGCACAATACGAGTTTCCTAAAGCGATTGGCGCAGTTCAACACGAAGCATTTCACGCCCGCTTCTCTCAATGGAGTATGCCAACTGCTCACGCAGAATTAGCAAATGATGAATACAAAGCACTTATACTTTTAGAAGAAAGTCGCATTGAGTATCACGGATTACAAAGTATGCCGTCTGCTCGCCCCTTCCTTCGCGCTTGCGCTTTGGAAATTGTTATTGGCGACATAAAAGAAGGCGCACTAGACAATAGCGCGACTATTCAACTTACAAATCTTGTAGGACTTGTTCACGCTCGCATTGACGCGGGTATCTTAGATGCGTCAGAAGTTTATGAAATTACAAAGATGATTGAAGATAATCTTGGTATTGAAGTTGTTCGTAAGTTGCGAGCGATTGCTTGCGAAGCACAACTTCACGATAAGCACAGAGATGCCACAGAACTTTATCCACTAGCAAAAGAGTGGGCGAAGATTGTTCGTGAGTTAGCAAAAGAGCGTGGAGATGAAGAGAAGCCTGAAGGTGGTTGTAAGTTTCCTATCTCTGCCGAGATGCTAGAAGAAATCCTTGATGCCCTTGAAGAGGGTGCGGGAGCAGTAGAAGTAAATAACTTTGATGAACTTGCCGACCAAGAGCAGGGCGAAGATTGGAAAGAGCAGGTCAAGGGAAAAGCAAACGAAGCAAAAGAGCAACAGGAAAATAAAGATGTTGCTAAAGAAGTTTTCTCTAAGTCTTCAGGTGCGGGTGCGAGAGGAACTAGAAGTCGCTTGATTGAGCAACGCAACCCAACTTCAGACGAGACGATTGCTTCAGTAAAGATTGGTAAGTTGTTGGAGAAGGCAAAGTATCGTGAGCGAGATGAGAAAGTAATCTCTAGCGAATTGCCACCCGGACGACTTCGCACTCGCGCTATTGTTCAACAGAAAGCACTTCGCGCTCGCGGTATTTATGTGAAGGCAGAACCTTTCCGTAAAACAGTTCGCAAGCACACAGACGACCCAACACTCAATGTTGGAATTATGGTGGACATTAGTGGCTCAATGGGTTCTGCTATGAAGCCTATGGCGACAACTGCGTGGGTTATGGCTAACGCAGTAAAGCGTATTCAAGGTCGTTGCGCTATGGTTTATTTTGGAAATGATGTTTTCCCAACTCTAAAGGTTGGACAAAAACTTCCACAGGTTTCAGTTTATTCTGCGGAAGACGGAACTGAAAAGTTCGAGAAAGGTTTTCAGGCTTTGGACGGCGCACTAAATCTATTACACGGACGCGGTGCGAAGTTGCTTGTAATTGTTTCAGACGGACAATACACACCAAACGAAACAGAGAAGGCTAAAGAAATTGTTCGGCGTTGCGAGCAAGCGGGAGTAGCAATTCTTTGGCTACCATTTGATGCTGGTCGCACGGCGCAAGAGATTGGTGGAACTTATGCCGAGATTGTTACAGGCATTAGCGAACCTGCGCTCGCTTCCGAAATCATTGGAAAAGCGGGAGCAAAAGTTTTGACAAAGATTGGTCGCCGACAAATGGCGTAACCAAAAAGAACTCTCGGTTCGGGTGGGCGTCCTTCCATACGCTCACACACCCCCACCAAAACGAACCGAACCGAGAGCCTAAGTAGGTGAAGCCCCTTACCCCATTTCGGGGCTTCACTTACTACTTAGTAAAAAGTAAAACCAAATGACGAAAGGAAAAGTTGTGGCAATAAAAGAAGTTGATGTTTCACTTGATAACGCATTAGGTGATGCCAGCATTGAGTGGAAAATCCCATACACACCTGACTTAGAGTTTCAGAGAGATGCGGTGTTCTATCAAGGTGAAGGTCGTATCGCAGTTGTGTCATACAAAGGCTTCGAGGCAGAAATCTTTTGTGACGGAGAGATGCGTTGTTACAATACAGAAACACAAGAGAGTTATCGTCAAACAATTCATTTTCTTGATGCGGGTATTGAAACTGACAAACAACTTCGTGAAGCACACGAAAAGCTGGAGTGGGACATGAACCCCTGGTTTGATTTGTATTTGTATGGAGAACACCTTGATGATGTTCAGCACGATTTAGTAGAAGCGATTGCGAGCGCAAGTGCGTATGTTGTTGAGCAATACAACAACGCGCAGGTAATTGAAGGCTTAGACAATCTCGGCTGGAAATCAGGGTATTGACAATTTCTAATAAAATTGCTAGACTTACAACAACCAAGCAGAAAGGTAAAAAGTAAAATTCATACTTGTCAGATTATGTTAGTCGAAGCGGACTCCGCTGCGGAAGCACTTGCTTATGTAACAACAACTATTACTCACTCGGAAACTCCATACCCTGCGTGGTCAGATTGGCACGGGGGAATTGGTGACGGACTTGCGGGTCGCTGGTCAGGATTATTTGACGGGTGGGAAGAAAACCAAGATGTTCTTTGCTATTCGGAGAACCAACAACTTGCTGAAGAGATTATTGAAAAATGGATTGGCTATCGAACTGAAGAAATGAAACGACTTGCTGAAGCAACTGCGGATTTAGATTTATCAAAACTTGTTGATAACTACAAACCTGAAGAAAATAAGTATGACGACAACCAATACAAAATTTGGCAGTTATCTCGATTATCAAAAATACTTACCAATGATTGGAATTCAGACACGGGTGTGTATGACCTACAAGAACACACCGCAAGCCTTGAATACTTCAGAGAACGATTGACAAAAGAACCAACAAAGCAGTATCTTGTCCCCGTAGATTTTCACTTCTAACCAACACGAAAGGAAAAAGTAAAATGGCTAAGCAGGTAACTTGTCGCAGTTGCGGTTGGGAGATTGTTCCCGATTTTGATTTGTGGTCAGATAGTATGGGCGGTGTGATTTGTTTTTGGGAAAATGATGTGGAGAAGCCACACCAACCCCTAAGAGAAAAGGAGTTTGCTACGGCGTAATGCTGGAGTAAAAAGTAAAAATGCTAGTAAAAGAAGTTATCAAGCACTTATCAACTTTTGATGCCGAAGACGACATACTTGTTTTCTTTTGGACAAAAGACTTTGCTCCACAACTAACTCCCGAACAATGGCACGAGGTGTTGGTTATGGCGTCACAGAACTGGGGCGGAGTTATCGAGGCTGGCTCACAACTTCTAAACAACTCCATAAAGGAAGCCGAAGCGATTGCTAAGGCAGAAGCCGAGCAGGACTCGGTGTGACATAAAACACAGAAAATAACCCCCAAATGAACTTGACAATCGTAGGCTGAACTGGAATACTTCGGTTTGTAGCACCCGCTATGAACCAAATGACAAAAGACATAAGGAAGGCACAAATGCCAACAGTCAAAATGTCTGAAAAGATAATCGAAAAGATTATCGAAGTAGGCACAAAAACAGTTGCTCTGGACGGAACAGGTATCGAAGCAACTATCGCTAAACTCCAAGCCAACAAAGACGCAACAAAGGCTCTCGAAGCCGAGTATGCGGAACTACAATCAGTTATCTACACCGCACTTGGTTACAAGAAGGTGGACGGAACTTGGGTTGGAACTGCCGAAGAAGGCACAATCGCTGGAAACGCAATCGTAAAGGTGAACACAATCTCTCGCGCTACTTTCGATAAGGGCGCACTACTCGCTGAAAAGCCTGAATTGCTAGAAACAATCGAGGCTTTTACTTTCGACAAACCTTACAAGGTTCTGAAGACAGTTCGCTAATAAGCGAAGGAGAAACCCTCACCGAAAGGTGGGGGTTTTTCTTTGCCCAAAAGTTTTGCGGGTGGGAGTAAAAAGTAAAAACGAACGCCGGCTGAGCAGAAGATGAAGAAGTTGTTTGGAAGTTGCTCCGTGCTATGTTGCTTTTGTCAAAGGAGATACTTGACTTTGTATGCGGTGTATGTAATAATACTCTTACCAACTCAACGAAAGGGGAAACACAGATGAGTATGGAGAACGACACAGTTCAGATTGAGATTACGCACGAACAAGGTGCGGTGCTAAATATGGCACTTGCTTTGTTTATGAATACCATTGGTGATGACATTGAGGGCTGGAAGAATAAGAAGGAATCCTCTATGGACAAACTTTTCTTCCTAATGGGAATCAAAATGGAAGCAGGAGTTGTGTGGCGCAATCTTGCGCTCGCTATGGGTATTAGCGAAGAAACAATTCAAGAACACTTAGAGGAGCAAGAGTAATGAGCATTGACACAGTTGAGTTGTCTAAGACAGTAATGTTTGTAGGCGACTACTTTACTTTGATGACAACAGTTGTCTTAGACGAAAAACTTAGAGAAGAAAACGAAGACGACAAAGACTTTGCGGTCAGAGTTGCTGGAATCTTTATCGAGGAATACTATGGATTTGATGTTCGTTCAGTTGCGAACTCCATTGGTGTTATTGACGAGGACGGAGAAGAAGTTGATTACGAAGACTAATCTTGATTGGCTTGTTGAGTTTGGAAACAAGATAGATAGCGGAGAACTAGATAAAAGTCTAGGCACTCTAAAGGATTTGATTGACAAGCGTATTGTTGATAATCGTGAGGCAGTTGAGATTGGTGATTTCTTTGTAGGAGATACAGTCATAATCAACGAGCGTTGCGGAACTAAGTATCTAGTTGGCGAGCGCGGTAAGGTCACAGGTATTCGCCGAACCAAGATAACAATGACTATGGACGAACCAAAGGGGCGATTCATACGAACTCGCGCCAATGGAGAAACCTATTCAGCCGAAGTAGTTGTTCCAATCTCAATCGTGGATAAGATTTAAGAGCAAGTAAAAAGTAAAAAGATAAACTAAACTTAAGGTCTTCTAGTCAAGGTAGTTATCCCCTTTCTCGCCTTGACTGGAGAGAGCGAAATACCCTTCTCGCTCCGCCAATCCTCTGCCTAGTGCGGGGATTGGTGTCCTTAGTTACTTGACATTGTTACAGCAAAGTGTTAGTATCAGACTATGAAAGAACAACTAGAAGAACTAAAGAACAAAATGGTTGAGGAGATGAGCGAACCTCTCCACCCCGACCTACTTCCATACTTCGAGGAAGAAGGCGCACTCGGACCTCAACTGCGTCACCCTTTGGTTTATCAAGTGCCGTTCTTCACTAATGGTATGGCTAATGCTTATTACAAACAAAAAGTAAAAGCAATCGAAGATGCGCTCGCCAAAAAGAATTACAGCACAGTTGTCTATCTTCACGAACGACCATACCGAATCCAAGCCTTCCTAGATGTTATGGAGTCTATGGAAGATGCCGATTACTGGAAACTTCTTTCTTCAATCTGGACAGACACCGAGAACTCTTGGCAGAACTTTCAGATGTGGAACGCACTACTGCGCTCGCCACGACCTGAACGCCACAACCTAATGGACGAGGAAGAACTCAATCACCTTGCGTCCCTGCCAGATGAGGTAGTTGTCTATCGCGGTTGTATTGAGGGCGTAAATGAAAATGGTTTGTCTTGGACTTTAGACAAAGCAAAAGCAGAGTTCTTCGCCAATCGCTTCAGCAAAAATGGAATCGTGTTGGAAAAGACAATCAACAAAGATGAAATAGTTGCGGTCTTCTTGGGACGCAACGAATCTGAAGTAATCTTCTAAACTAAAACAACAAACAACTTCTTCTTCCAGGCAGCGGAGGAGCTCGAGTTTTTACTTTTTACTCGCTGTATTAACCACCCCCCAGGTTAATTGCTGTTAATCAAACTTCCAAACAACTTTCGGTGTGTCGTTCTGAAGAACCCTTGACTTTGTCGTAGGGTCGTGATAGTATTCAGTTATTCAGTAAGGGGAAAGTCGCTGGTCACCTGAACGCTCGGAACGCTAGCGGGGCGGAAACAATACGACTCCCTTACTGAACCTAACAAAGAACTGGGGGAAAAATGGATTCAGTAGAGTTTGATGAGTATGGCAGAGTTTACATTCGCCCAACTCATTATGCGGGTCGCGGTCTTGCCGGACCGGGTCGTATACCAACAAAGGTAAATACAAAAATTCGTTTCTGCGTTATCTGCGAAAAGAAACTTTCTATCTACAACACCGATAAAGATAATGTTTGCTTCAGCGATACCTGCGAAAAAAAGTTTCAGGACTCGAAAAAGAATAAAAAATAATACTTGACTTTCTATACAAAAATGCTATACTTACTAAGTAAACCAAAGAAAAAGGGGGAAAGACAATGGTGAACTTCGACCTAGTCAAAGAAAGAGTTGGCGATGCTAAGGCTATCGCTTGGGACACCTGCCACAAGATTTACTTGCTAATGGACGATGAGCAGGTAGATGTAATGCGTGGCTATGAGTATGACCCGCTAATTACAAACAAAGAACAAACACCTGAAGAAATGCTAATCACCTTGAAGGACTGGTATGCCAGTTCTTGCGGGCTTAGATTTATTGACGCGGTTAGCACTAATCACGAAAACCCAAACGCCGGCTTCGAAACCCTAATAGGACAGGGTGACGATGAGGGCGAGGAATACGAGGAAGACTAATGACTAATTTACTAACTATAAAGTGTGTTGAGTGTTCACAAACTATGAGCCGTGAGGAATACGCCTACGGACACGACTGCGAGGGGAACTAATGAAGACTTGGGCAAAGCCAAAAGCGTCAGAGGTAACTTGGAGAACTATCTTCCAATCACCTGAAGTAAAAGCAGAAATGGCAGAGGGAGAATACTCAGCCTTATTTTACAGAATTACACCTGCGGGTGGGCGTCCTAAGTTTTTCTGGGGCGAACTTGCGTGGGCAGATAGCCAACGACTCACAGTTGATTTGGCGGGCTTCAGCGCACTAAACGCTTGGAACTAAGAACAACTCTCAATAACTAGGACGAACTCCTCATCGCAACTGCGGTGGGGAGTTTTTCTTATGCCGTGAGCGTGAAGTGTGTTATAGGTCACAGTCAAAATGTCCGATTTGTCGGTACATTATTTTTGCCAAGGTTTTTTAAGGTTTGCGTGAAGAAGTTATTTGGAAGTGAAATGCTTAACGCGGCTTCAGGCCGAGAGTAAAAAGTAAAAACTTAAGCTGCTACCTAGTTAATGATGCGGAGTTGTTCGTTGTTGATGCAGCCTAGCCGCTAAAACTGGCTGCAATAGTGGCTAGTTGCTGCGAAAGTTGTTTAGAAGTTAATATGCTGGAGCCCCAAAGAGCGTGCGCCGGTGCCGTGACCTGGAGAAGAAGTTGTTTTTACCTGGGTAACAGTAGCCATGCGTGAGAGTAAAAAGTAAAAACCTGCGCTGCCTGGCTGTGGGCTGCTTAAGAACAAACAACTTTTCAACAATAACCAGTAGTCACTCTCGTTCAAAACGCGGTCTGCTTACTATAATAGAAGTAGAACCTAAAGAAAGGAAAGAAGATGAGCAGAGATTTGACCGAGATTGAGTGTGCTGGTTGTAGTGCTGTCCTGTATTCGCAAAAGAAGACTATGGAGTCGTGGGTTCATTACGACCCCCGTATGGGCGACCTCTGGCACTTGTGGTGTTGGGAGGAGTTCAAGGAGTTCCTAGACACGCTGAACGAGGTTGCTTGACTATCTGCGCTCGCTGTCGTAGTATTAGGGCAACCAAGAAGAAAGGCTAGGAAATGGCAAAGGTAATGATTTATGTGGCTTGCTGGAAGTGTGGGCGTCAGATGAGGATTGACCAAGATGCTTATTACAATGGGCTTGTCTGCGGGGGTTGCTAACCTGATTTGACTTTCCTAGACCTTCCTGATAAACTAAGAAATGAAAGGGGGGTTTATGACAAACACAGTAGGAAACCTCAAAGTAGTAAATGATTCACTAACAGCACCACGATACTCAATCGAGTATCCAAAGGAGTTGTGGTCAGAGATTCTGCCGGGCTTATGGCAAGGCGGAACTGATGATGATGATGTAGATGTTCAGAAGATAACACCAGCAATTCAACCAAAACACTTCGACACAGTTGTCACCGCTTATGCGTGGGCTAATCCTGTTGATTGGTTCGTAAAGGAAATCCGTTTTGGATTCTATGACGGAACAATGGCGGACTTTGACCCAGCCGAACTTGAAGACATAGTTTCAATGGCGTATGCCGATTGGAAGCGTGGCAAGAAGGTTGGCGTTCGTTGCCAAGCAGGTATGAACCGAAGCGGACTTATCGTGGCTCTAGTTCTTATGAAGGACGGATTCACGGCTGAGCAAGCGATTGGTTTGATTCGTGAGAAGCGAAGCAAGCACGCCTTGTTCAACAAGAAGTTCGTGGAGTATCTCCTTGCTATCTAAGAGAACTGAACTAGAGATGCGACTTGCGCTCGCTATGCGGGAGAAGTGGCAAGAGAACGCTGTCGAGGCTCTCGTAGGCGCACTCTCCTCTGTAACAACAGAGGGGCAACTAGAAGCACTCATCAAAGCACAAAGAGTATAAGCCGACACGCCGAAGTCAGGAAGGTCTTGACTTTTATCAGGAAGGTCTGTATTCTTTAGGTAGTGGTTGAGATTCAATCCAAATGACGAAAGGACAAAGAAATGAAGAAGACACCAGCGAAGTTTATACGCCGTCGGATTGCCGTCGGAGTTATTGCCCTAGTTCTTGTTGGTTGGGCTTTCGACGCTACAACTCCTAAACAATGTAAAGTTCCAGTCAGCGAGATGAGCCAGTTCTGTAAAGACTTGCTCTATCCATAAGAGAAGGGAAAGGGAAACTAATGAAGACTCACGAAGAAAAGATAAATCGTATTCTCCGAGATGCTTTTGAGAAGGGGCTAATAGAGCCTTCCTCAATGAGCCCTGCCGAACTTGGTAAGGCAGTCAAGGAAGAACTAGAGGCAAACCCTCCTACACTTATGGAGCGTATGTGGGCTCACCTTTACTATGCCGTTCGCTTCAATCTAAAGAGAGGAAAGTAATGTTTCTATCCAATGGCGACCTGCTCGCAATTATTATTGCGCTCGCGGGTTCTTGTTTCGTAATGATAAAAAGTATTCAAGCAAATGTAAAACTCCAACGAGAAATCAACGAACTAAAGAAAGCGAGTAAAAAGTAAAAATGAATTACACACAGGTTGACCCTGCTTGCGATTTCTACTGCCGATTCGAGTGGATTGGCGTATCCAGTAACTTCTTCAATGTTGAGGTTTATACCCCAGCAATCCTTGCAGTTTTAGGCATCATTATTATTCGCCGTATGTATGTAAAGGCGAAGAAGGCAAAGGCTCTAAAGTAAATGATAAAGAGTAAAAAGATTCAAGAAGATGCTATCTCCCTCTACGAGGGTGGGCTATCTATTGAAGATGTTTCAGAGAAGTTAGGGGTGTGTTATCGCACAGCCCGCACAGCAATACGAGGTGGTGGAGTTATCCTTCGTGACCCCTCAGCACGCCTGAAGGGGCGCACACGCCCCAACAACCCTAGAAAGAAGGCTTCGTGAAGAACTTGAACATAGTTTGGACTGCCGTAAGCACAGCCGTGTTTGCGCTCGCTTCTATCATCGCATCAGGTTTGGGTAGTTTGCCTTGGACTATCAGCCTTGGCTTGACTTCAGTCGCATCAGCGACTTTAGCCAGTCGAGAGCGATAATCCGAGTCAGTTGAGATAATTGGACAAATCGGACAGAACTGTCCAGTTATACAACTAAATTACCCATAAACAAAGCGTAACGAGACTTACTCAACAAAAAATGTTTAGCAAAAGGTAGCAAAAGTGCGACCTTCCTGACATTTATCTGCTAACCTAGAGCAGTAACCAAATGACATAACGATGCCAGACGCATCAGAAAGTAGGTCGTAGCACCTATCTCCCCAGAGCGGGTGATAAAGGTGGGCTAAGTCAGCCACCTTGTCCTGTCCCCTAACAAAGGAAAACTTAGTGAATAAACTCAATGGCACAACCATCGAAAAAATCGTAAGTGTATTACTGTCAGCAATAGTTATCTCAGTCTCTTCGTCTTACATTCAGACATCGAGAGCCGAGAGTATGGACGCAACCAGCGTTCAACAGATTGACGAGCAGATTGCCGAACAACTACAAAAAGTAAAAGAACTACAACTTCAGAAGTTTGCCAACCAGACAGCGCCGTTCTCAGACGAGGACTTAGTGAAACTCCTAATCGCTGTTGGCTTTGAGGGCAAGAACCTCACCAAGGCATACGCCGTTGCCAAGAAGGAAACTCACGGCAACCCGCGCTCCTATAACAATAATCGCAATACAGGCGATAACTCCTATGGAATTTTTCAGATAAATATGATTGGGCAGTTGGGCGTAGACAGACGAGAGAAATACAACCTTATCCATAACGAGGAACTATTCAATCCTGTAGTCAATGCTAAAATTGCTTATCAAATGTCAGGCAAAGGCGACGATTGGACATCGTGGCACATTGGCACAGGTAGAAGCCCTGAGCAACAAGCAGTATTCGAGTATTGGTATGACCAGATGCCTAAAGGAGTAACACTATGACAGATGAATTTATTGACGAGGAAGATGCGGTAACTCCACCTGTAGTGGAAGAAACTCCTGCGCCCGCGTCTACGCCAGAAGAACCAGTCGCGGAAGAAGAAGAAGTTGTTGTTACTCCACCAGCTCCAGCTCCCGTCGAGGAAGTAAAAAGTAAAAATGAAGACGAAGCTCCAGCTGCTGAAGATGCAAAAGTTGTTTCGTTGTCTGCGCTTAAGGAAGCACATAAAAAGTTTCACACTAGGAACTCACGCTCAGTTCGACTTATTCAAAAACAATTGGTTGATGCAGGATTCTTTGATGCAGGCTCAGATAACTTTGGAGAGTTTGGTAAAGGAACAGAAGATGCACTTCGTCAGTTCTGCGGTTGTGAAGAAGAAGTTTGTCACATCTTTGATGCAGAACTTCATACCCGTCTCTTTAGTGGAAGTACCGTCCAAGTAACAGAGTAACTTGTCAAATCAACGCTCGGTTAGTCATCTAAAATTGACTAGCCGGGCGTTATTTGTTTAACGCCCTTGTGTGGTAAATGGAAGGACGGCACTATGGCGAAAGTAAATAAAGCAGAACGTGACCGTGAGAATTCTTGGATTGATAAGATGCAAATGCTTATTGGTAGAACTCTTGCGGTATTCGCTGCGTCAGGACTCTCAGTTGTTGGAGCAGGTTCCTTGTTTGGTATCGAAGTGTGGAAGTCAGTTGCGCTCGCAGGCGGTTTGGGTGTCGCTACAGTTGTAGAGGCTTTGTCCCGTGCTTACCTTGCCGATGGCAAATTGACCACATCAGAAATCAATGACGCTTTTGCGTTGATTGACAAGAAGAAGAATCCTTCATAACGAGTTCAGTAGAAAGCCCCCCGCTGTTATGGCGAGGGGCTTTTTACTTTTTACTTGACTCAGATGCTTGACGGAAAGCGATTTGAGTCTTTGATTGTTTGATACGCTTTTGTTTTCCCGTTCTCAGTTGAGCGGTATCCATAACGCACCAAGCGGAAAGCAATTGCGCTAGGGGTAATCCCTAGTAGTTTGGCTAAACGATAGACAGTTACGCCTTGTTCCGTAGTTGCCTTGTTGATTAGGAAAGCATACTCCTCAGCCTCAGCGCGATAGCGCGAAGAGGAAGAGCGCACTAGTTGGGCATACGGTTGCAATTCCTTGAGTCGTTCTAATAACTCTTCAGAGGGAAGTGTGTAGGTTCTTACTACCTTCTCAGCGTGAGTAGGAACCTCGGGGATTAGGAAGTATTCAGGTATCCCATAGTTATACGGTTTACTTGTAATGTTTCTAATCATCTCGGTTGTAACTCCTACTGCCTTTGAAATAGCAGAGTAAGTCCAGCCCTTTTCTCTTAGAGCACGCACATAATCATTACGCACTTTCTTATCCGTTATCGTTTTGAAGTTGTCATAAACTTCTTGCGGTAAAGATAAATTACTTCTCATAGGTTTTCCAGCACGCTTATAGTTGCCCACCTTAGTTATTCGGTCAGCATTTCTAAACTCTCTCGCGCCGTGCGCCTTCTCTAATTGTTCAGGGTTTGTCTTGAAGTTTATTTTCATTTCGTCCTTTGTTTGTTTTTACTTTTTATCCAAGCACTAATGCTCGGATTTTGTTTGCGGTTGCTTCGTCAAGTCCTAGAGTCTCGCCCTCTTCACCAGTTCCACCAGTGAAAATTACATTACCCATAATGACATCGGTTTGTCCGAAGACTTCTTCCCACATCTTTGTGGCAATACGGTTCACATCGAAGTTCAGCATTTTGCCTTCTTCGTTGCACCATAGTGTCAAGCCTTCAGATAAATCTACGGCTTGCACTAATCCGCCTACTGCGGTTTGAAGAATCTCAAGTTGTCCCTCGCCGTTGTTGTTGAGTTCTACTTCCTTGAGTTGTCCCTCAGTTGTTACTTCGATGGCTAGCATCTTTTGTCCTTTCGTCATTGTCATAGTTGAAGTATTGCCTACTATCTTTCTAATGTCAAATTACTTTTTGTCTGCCTTGCAAGTCTTGCGGTCAGCCGTTGAGTCCCAAGCCGTCCAGCCACTTAGTCGGTCTTCGTCATCTTGCCAGTAGGACGATACATCTTGCCCACAGTCTAGGCAGACACTCTTGCGGGTATCTCCGTTAGAGACTAAAAGTTCAGCACTTGCGCGGTGTGTCTTGCCTAGTAGTGCTCTTAGTAAAGTTGCTTCGTTCATTTTATTCGTCCCACAGACTTAGAGATAAAGTTGCTAGTTGGAGTTGAGAGTGGCTAGGCACTTGACGATAACCTACTGCTTTACTGCTAATGGTGTTTGCCTTTGAGCAACCTTCTGCGGTTGCGTGGAATAGGGCAGTAGTTCCTCTCTTAGTAGCAATTGAGATAATTTCATCTCTTTTGCTAAGTTCTCTGCCACAAGTCCAACATTCTAATACTTTCACTTTCTTAGTCATTTGCTTCCCCTTCTCGCTCACCGCCCCTTGCGGTGTTGCTTATAGGATAACAATAACACTTTCCTACCAGTATGCAAGTCCTTTGACAATATTTCTTTGTGGTGTTAGTCACATAGAAAAGCCCCCCTTGCGGGGGGCTAATCTCAAGCCTTCTTAGACGAGAGCAGGCTCAGGGTGCGTTAGCACGATAGTCAGGACTTCCTCTGCGGTCATCAGTCTAGGGGTGACTCCGTGAGACTCCTCATAGACTTGGACTGCCTCGATGGGTGCGGTAGCCCCTAGTAGCAGTTCCCTTACGCCCTTCTTATAGTCGAGCACATAGTTATAAGTAGTTCCCTTGATTGTCACGCTTACTCCGTAGTGAGCCATTTGTATTACTACCCTTCTCTTTTATAGGAGCCCCTTGCCCCTACAGAAATAAAGATAATACATACCCCCCTAGTTGTCAAGTAGGAAGTCAGACATAGTTCTATGTCTTTTATAGATTGTTATAGGAATGTTATCTAAATCCCTAACATAGGCAGTCACAGTAGAGAGAGGGTCGAGGAGACTTCTCAAGTTGTTTGTAGTTACTCCAGCGTGACTAGGCAGTTATCGAATTCTCACATTCTTTTATAGTGACCTTAGTCACATAGCCTATGTCTTGACTAGTCATTAGCACTTGACCCCTCAGACTGCCAGAGCACAGCACTATAAACAACACAGGCAAGTTCACAGCCAGGGGAAATAGAAATAAAAGAGTTCTTTTACTTTTTACTTTTGTTT
>Ga0194048_10001049_pt1 | contig 13713 bp, 14 predicted proteins | sample JunL225m_MetaG_FD_161685 | JGI IMG/M metagenome (GOLD analysis project Ga0194048, IMG submission 161685) | Anoxic zone freshwater microbial communities from boreal shield lake in IISD Experimental Lakes Area, Ontario, Canada - Jun2016-L222-5m | ecosystem: Environmental > Aquatic > Freshwater >...
CGGAGCCGCACAGCTGCCTCGACCTGCGCGCGGTTGGTAGCTGTGTCGAGCTCGGATGGCGTCGGCGGCTGCGTTTTCGCTCGCGGCGCGCTGGCGTCGGCGGCGCTCATTCGCTGCCCTTTTCGGTCGACGCCTGGTCGGCGCTTCCGCCTTCGATGTGCGCGTCGCCGTCGGAAGGCATCTGCGCAGCCATCTGGCCGCGGCGGCCAACAAGCCGGCGCGCAGCGCGGGCAAGAATGTCATCGGCGCTGCGGCTGCGGCCGCGAACCTCGTCGCCAACCTGATCGGCGAAGCCGAAGCTTTGCTGACGGATCGCGTCGCTGACCGACGGGCTCTGAGCGATCTCCTCAACCAGCACCCAAAGCTCAGGGCGCTCAAGGAAGGCGTCGACGATCGGCTCAAAGACGCCGGCCTCGATTAGCGTCGTTGTGATCCTCTCGACGACCCGTTGGCGCACTAGTTCGCGGCTCAAAGCGTCAACGAGCGGCCCGCTCAGCGCGGTCTGGATTAGTCGCTCAATCGCCGGGCTGCTGAGCAGCCTGTTGATGCTTTCCTCAACCGCATCGGAGCCGATCACAGCCTCAATCGCATCGCCGGTAGAGCGCACGCCAAAGCTCGCGACGCGGCCAATTAGGCCGAAGAGGCCGCTGCTCTCTTCGCCGCGCGGAGCTTCACGCCCCAGCTCGATTACCACCAGCTCCTGACTCATTCGCTCAATACTTGCCGAAAACGAGCTGCGCTGCTTGCTAGCTGCCAGCCAAGGCGCCGCCGTAGACCTGCCAGGCGAGGACGCTCTTGGCGATCAAGCTGAGCCAGAGATAGACGCGCTCTGCATGAACCGGGCTGGCCCAACGCCCGCGGCGGCGGTACTGCAGCCACATGTTGATCGCGAAAGTGTTGAAGAGGACGAAGAGCGTGAAGAAAATAAAGTAGACGAAGGTCGGCGCATGGCCGCCGCTCTCGAGGTTGATTGGAAAGAGCTGGATTGCGATCGCGATCCACGGCACGGCGCCGACGATGCAGCCATAGATAAACGGGCGCCAGTCAACCGTCTCGCGTCCCTCATTGACGTACTCCATCACGAGTCCGAAGAGGATCATCGAGGCGTTGACGCCGAAGATCGCGATTAGCGCGGTTGCTTCGCTGATGCCGGTCAGCATTGCGATCAGCACGATCATCAGTGAGGCGCTGATCGAGTACTCCCACCAGCGCGCCGGGTTAATGCCGCGCGCCACATTGGCGTTGTACCAGCGGTTGGCCCAGGGGCTGGCAACGATTAGGTGGTCTGCTGCTGCCAGCAGTAGGAAGAGCGCGACGGCAATGTCAATTCGAAGGCCGAACAGCTCGGTCGGCGAGCTGTATTTGCCTTCGCCGGGAGGCCCGAGCATGTAAGTCATGTGCACCGGCAGCGAAGCGGGCTTGGCGATGATCAGCAGCACGACTGCCTGCGCGGCCGCGACAAGGCCGACGATTATGTTGAGGCGGCGTAGCTTGCTTGAGGTGCTGCCGTCTAGCGCCGCTGCGGGGGAAGGTTCCATTGCTCGGACGGTAGCGACTGCTGCGGAGACCTTCCACCATTTGCTCAGCCTGCACTAGGCGACTAAGCTGGTATCAGAGAGGAAATAGCTATGAGCGTCAATCTAAGTGGACAGGATCTAAGTGGACAGGATCTTCGAGGACGCGATCTGGCTGGCGCGCACCTACGCGAGGCCAATCTTTCGGGCTCCAACCTCAGCGGCGAGAACCTTTCTGGCGCCGACCTGACTGGAGCAAATCTGCAGGGCGCGGACCTAAACGGGATCGGGCTTGAACACGCGGACCTCCGTGGAGCAGATCTCAGCGGCGCCGACATGCGTGACGCCAGCATGTTCTGCGCCGAGCTGATCGAGGCAAAGCTGGTCGGAACGCAGCTCGCTGGAGCGGATCTAAGCCGTGCTGAACTGCGCCACGCGGATCTAAGCCGCGCCGACCTCAGCCAAGTGGAAGCAGGCCGCGCCAACCTCGACGACAGTGACCTTGGTTCAGCGAACTTGCGCGGCAGCGACTTCCGCCGCGCGAAGTTCCGCAACGCGAACCTGCAGGGCGCCAATCTCGAGGACGCCGACCTGCGCGGCGCCAAGCTGACCGGGGCTAATCTCGAAGGCGCACTCGGCTGGCGCAGCGCGTCGGGCCCTGTCTGAGGCTCGGTATTTAGGGTTCGGATCGTCGGGCTGGGCAAAGTCGCAGTCGCCGACGGTGTTACTTGGCCCCGGCGCCCATCTTCACTACGCCGACCGGCGAGCCTGTTCGCCACCCGCCGTTCTGGTCTAGGCTCCAACAATGCCGGAGCCCGACGTCACGTTCGCAACGCTCGATCCCAATAGCGACGAGCTGTTCCAGGCACTGGGGCCGCTTCTCGGCGTCTCAGGCTTCGGGATCAACCTAATCACGCTGCAGCCGCGCCAGCGGCTGCGGGTCCACGTCCACGAGCGCCAGGAGGAGGTCTACGCCGTGCTTGGCGGCGAGTTGACGCTGGTCGTCGAAGGCGAGGAGCACCGGCTCGGCCCTGGGCACTACGCCCGCGTCGGCCCGGTGACGAAACGCCAGGTCGTCAACCGCGGGCCCGAGCGCCTTGTGCTGCTTGTCGTCGGGGCGTCGGCCACCAACGTGCACGAGCGGCGCGACGCCCGCGCCTGGGAGTCGTGGGAGGAGGACGGCGAGGGACGCCCGCCTCAAGAGGTCGCCCTGCCGGAGGACCTGCCATCCAGCTGAGCCCGGCTGCCGAGGTTGCCTGTTACCGCATCGCCCCGATCGCCCTCAAGCTGCAGGCTTAGTCAGACCGGCCCGTTCGTAGTACCAGCCTGGGGTGTCGTGCGGGTTCTTGTAGATCGTGAACCAGCATTTCCCTGGAATGCCCTCGCAGTTGATCGCGGGCCACGGGTGGCCAGCTTCGGTGATTGGCATCACAAAATGCCATACGGCAAGATGGGTGCGGTAGATCGTGTAGTTGGGATCATTGAAGTTGAGCCCTGGGATCGGTTCCGTAACGCGTGGAAAATTGACCGGCGCCTCGTGGCATCCGCGCAGCTCTTGGCGGCCGCAGCTGCCGCAGACTTGATGGTGGATCACGAACGCATCGTCTGTTTCGGTCACGGAAACTGTGCCCCAGTTGCCAACTCCAAGGAAGAACGACCAGTTAGTAATGCGCGCTACCGGGTCGTCGATGTCGGCAAGGTCGGCCGGCATCCGGTCCCGCCACCAATCAGCGTAGGCGCACTTCAGCATCGCTCCGGACAGTCCATCGGCTCCGAAAGTGCGGTAGACGTGAGAGATCACCGATGTCAGCCAGTCGATTCGATAGTCGTGAATCTTCTGCGTCGCAGCGTCAATCGCGTCCCAAAGCTCTTTGGCTCCTGCCGTGTCGCCGCTTGCGGCGAGCGCCGCGATCTCATTTTCGCCGCTGGTGTCGCCACTGAAAACCAGCTTCGCCATCGTCGTTTGCTCCAGAGAGAGCCCTGTGCGGAGCCCTAATTCGAGCCACAGGTCAGCTTCCAGAGCGGCAGCCACTTTCTCCTCGCCTTGCTCTTCACGGATCCACTGCAGCGTCGTTGCAACCCAGTCATTCATCAAATCGACGAGCCCTGAGCGAGCTTCGATGATGCGCGCGTACGTCGCGTGCACTTGGTTTGCGTCGCGCGAGTCAATCGCTTCGTGGACGAGCTCGGTACCCGTGCGACACATCATGTCCAGTTGTGACTGGGTGCATAGGCGCTCGTGGTTGGCAGCTCCGGGCGTTGGTTCGGCCATTGGCTTCGCTTCCTTCCGTCATCTCTGGGCGGGCACTGCTGTTCCACCTTTACATTGCCGCCGAAAATCCGACCATAACCAGCCGGTGGCAGGGCAAAGTGCGCGCTTCCGCTAGTCCTTCGCGACGCTTGCTCGAAGGTGCACTCGGCTGGCGGAGCGAATAGCCTGCCGGCAATGAGCGGTGAGCAGCGTAAGCAGATCAACCTCCACACCGACAAGTTCGGTCAGTACGACATGGAGGGGCCGGTTCAGGACGACATCAGCTGGCTTTCACTGAGCCTTGACCAGCAGACCGGCTTCGGCTGTTACGCAATGAGGATGGAGCCGGGCGCTGTGACCGTAGCCCACGACCATCTCGGCTGGGAAGAGTTCCTAATCGTCGAAGGCGACCTCGTTGACAGCGACGGCACCGTCTTCGGCCCCGGCGATTTCGTCACCTACGCACCCGGCACGCACCATAACTCGCACACCGTGGGCGGCTGCCTGATCGCAGTTTTCCAGCGGCCAGCGTAGAAAATACTTCAGCAAGCCCCGCGATGCGAGGGGTTTTGAGGGGACGCGCCCGAGAGGATTCGAACCTCTGACCTTCGGTTCCGTAGACCGACGCTCTATCCAGCTGAGCTACGGGCGCAGCGGGGCTGAGTGTACTGAGCGGAGATCTACTTGCGGGCTTGGCCCAGCAGGCGACTGCGCTGGCTGGCGCTCAGCTTGCGCAGCGTGACCGTTACCGAGCGATATGTGCTGCCTTGGTAGACGCGGAGAGTTGCCCGCACTGCTGTGCCAGCGTTGATCGTGCGTGCGGTGCGGGCATCGATTGGGAAATTGACGTTGCTGATCGCCCCGGCGCCGATGTTTACGGCTACCTGACTGTTGCTGCGGCTGGTGACAAGGCGCAGGCGGCCTTGGCAGGCTCCGTCGGCAGTGGTTGCGCGCGCACGATTTTTCGACGCAGCAGGGGCTGAGGCTGGAACGCAGCTGATCGAGAGCGTCGCCGTGCGCCCGAGCACTGAGAGCGTCGTGCTGGTCGGCGTCAGAACTCCTGGCGTTAGGGTCGGTGGGTCGGTTGGTACTGGTACTGGCGCAGTGACTTGGACTGCGAACGCAACGCTCGCTGGGGTGGCGTCGGTCAGCCCTTCAAGGCTGGTGGCGCGGACGGCGAACGAGTGAAAGCCGGCCGCTAGCGCGGTTGCTGGCTGGAACGGGCTGGTGCAGTCGGTCCAGTCGCCGCCCTCCATCTGGCACTCGAAGTCGGAGCCCTCGGCGCTCGAGATGAAGGAGAAGGTTGGGCGCGTGTTGGTCGTTGAGGTGCCAGGCGATTCGGTAATCGTCGTGTCGGGAGCGACCGGCTCAGGGATCGGTGGTGGCGTTGGACGCTTGGCGGTGAAGACGCCGCTGATCAACGTCGCGCCGCTGAGGCCGCCGTAACCGTCGATCGCGAACTTGTAGTTCGTTCCCGCGGTGACGTCGAGCGTCAATCGGCTCCAGAGGACGCCGGTAGCATCGTCGTTCGCTGCCCGCGCGGTCAGGCTGGCGAGTGAGTCGCCGGTGTAGACGGCGAGCAGCGTGTCGTAACTGCTGCCCTGCGTCTTGAGCTCAAGCGAACCGTCTTCGGTCGCCGTCCACGAGTACCAGATCGAGGCGCTAGCGCGGAGCGCAGAGTTGACGTGGCTCGGTTCGTTTGGCTCGTGCGTGGCCGCGACCGTCGTTCCGGCCGTCTCAGCGAGCGAGGTCAGCGTCTGTGCGTTCGCGAAGTTGTCGTTGGCTGGCGCGACGGGCGGCGCTGGGGGCGGTGTCGGCGCGGCCGGTGTGACGCTCACCGTGTCTGACGGGACGCCGTCACCGGCCGTGTTGATGGCGCGCAGTTTGATGCTGTACGAGGTGCCGTTGGTGAGGCCGGTGATCGCGATTGGCGATGCCGTCGAGGAGGGACTGCGGGTCGTCCAGCTGGCGCCGTTGTCGAGCGAGTACTTGTAGTTCGTAATCGCCGCACCGTTGCTGGCTCCCGCGTTGAACGCGATGCTTGCGCTGGCGTTACCGGGGGTCGCAACCAGGCCGGTTGGCGCAGCGGGCGCTGTTGGGCCTGGAGTTGGCGTAGCGGCAGTGAAGCTTCCGGCCAGGCTGGTTGCCCCCGTCGCGCCTCCGTATCCGTCGATTGCGATCCGGTAGGTCGTTCCAGCGGTAACGGGGAGGCTGACGCTGCTCCAGAGCCCGCCAGCACCGTTGTCGTCGTTACTTGCAACCGGGGTTAGGCCGGATACGGCGCCGCCGGTGTAGACCGCGAGCAGAGTGTCAAAGCTGCTGGACTGCGTGTTTAGGGCGAGTGTTCCGTCGGCTGACGCCGTCCATGAGTACCAAGTTGACGACGCCGAGCCGAAAGCGGAGTTGACGTGCGCTGGCTCGCCACTCTCGTGTGTGGCAGCGACCGTCGTGCCGGTAACCGTGGCAAGCGAACTGAGCGCGATCGCGCTTGCAAAGTTGTCGTTTGCCGGCGCCGTAGGCGCTGGTGCCGGGGCTGGCTCGGGCGTCGGGTTCGGCGTCGAGCTGTCGCCGGTGAAGAGCAGACGGTTCGCTGAGCCAGCGCCCGCGTCGGTAACGACTCCGGTCGTTGCCGCGTTGCCCATCGCGGTGGCGACCTGAGCAGGGCTGCTCGCAGGGTTGGCCGAGAGCAGCAGTGCGGCAGCGCCAGCAACGTGCGGCGATGCCATCGACGTGCCAGAGATTGTGTTCGTCGCTGTCGTCGAGGTGTTCCAAGATGAGGTAATGCCGCTGCCCGGGGCAAAAATGTCGACGCAGGTGCCGTAGTTCGAATAGGAGGCTCGGGCGTCGTTTGAAGAGGTGGCGCCGACCGTTATTGCATTCGGCGTCGAGGCAGGTGAGGCGTTGCAGGCGTTGCCGTTGTCGTTGCCGGCAGCCACGGCGAAGGTGATTCCGTCGGCGATTGCGTTCTGCGTTGCGGTGTTGAGGGCCACTGAGTAAGTGCCCCCAAGGCTCATGTTTGCGACTGCCGGAACGCCCGCGGAGTGGTTGGCGGTAGCCCAGTCGATACCAGCAATTACACCAGCGGTCGAGCCTGAGCCACTGCAGCTGAGAACACGGACGGCTACGAGTGAGACCTGAGGCGCGACGCCGTAGGTTGAGCCTCCGACCGTGCCGGCTACGTGCGTGCCGTGGCCGTTGCAGTCGTTCGTGTTCTGCCCGTCACCGATCGCGTCGTAGCCGACCGCCACGCGGCCGCCAAACTGAGTGTGGTCGGCGCGGATGCCGGTGTCGATGATGTAGGCGGTCACTCCGAAGCCGTTCTGGCTCGTTGAGATCAGGCTATTGAGCGGCAGCGTTCGCTGATCGATGCGGTCAAGGCCCCACGAGGAGGCGAGCCCGCTGCGCGGCCCGGCGCTGAGTGCCTCAACTGGCTTGTTCTTCTCGACCAGGAGGACGCCGTCTTGAGCGCGTAGGCGTGCGACATCGCCCGCGTCAAGCGAGGCGACGTAGCCCTTGGCAGCGCTGCGGAAGACGTCTTGGACGTCGTTGCCGCGCGCCTCTTCGCTTGCAACCTTCTGCGATAGCCCGGCGCCGCTGTCGTAAAGGACGATGTAATCGCTTGATGTTCCGGCCGCCTGGGCCGATCCTGGACTCAGGGCAAGAAGGCCAGCGCAGAGCACGAGAAAGAGCATCAAAAAGCGCTGATGCCTTGTCGAATTGCCCTGAAATAGTGAAGCCATCATTGAACTCCCCATGATTCTAACGGTCTGCTGCGCGGCTGCGCGCTGGATTAGCAACGCGCCACTGCTTGTTAACTACACATTAAGACTGTCAAGGTTGCGCTCTGTGACGGAAAGAATTTCGGCCGTATCTACTGACTTCGCAGGCAGAGGTACACTTCGCCCCGTCCGGAGAGGTGGCCGAGCGGCTGAAGGCACTCGCCTGCTAAGCGAGTAACGGGGGTAACTTCGTTCGCGGGTTCGAATCCCGCCCTCTCCGCTATTCGCTGTCGCCTAGGCGGAATTGCAGGCTTAGCTGCCGGATCGGCTGGTCGGGCTGCGAGAATCGCTGCCGATGGATCCTCGTCTTGAGCGCCGAGAGAGTCAGCGCCGCGGAACCGCGCGCCGGCGCAGGGTCGCCGCGCTCGGCGCAATCGTGGTCGTTGCTGTCCTCGCGGCGCTGCTGATAATCCCTGCCCTAGGAAGCTCCGGAGCCGCGGAACCGAACGGCCCGGCCGCCGCCAAAGAGCCCGCTGTCTCGCACAAAACCACCGCCCCTGTGTCAACGCCAAAAGCGGCTGGGCCACCACCACAGCAGATTACCGACGCCGTTCCCGGCGAAGCTGAAGTAATCACCGAAGTGCCCAAAGCCGGCAACAAGGTCGCGCTGACCTTCGACGACGGAACCTGCGCTGCCTGCGTTGCGAAGATCCTTGACGTTCTCGAGCAGACCGGCGCGCCCGCAACCTTCTTTCCCAATGGCACCTATGGCGCATCGTGGGAACCGCAGGCAAAACGGATCAAGGCGTTGGTCGCCAGCGGCCAGCTTACGCTCGGTAACCACACCTTCAGCCACGGCGTCTCGACGCAGATCGGCTCGGCTGCCTTCGGCGCCGACCTTCAGCGCAACGAAGATTGGATTCAGAAGACCTTCAAGCTCAGCGGCCGCCCCTGGTTTAGGCCTCCCTACGGCGATTACAATTCCGGCACGCTCGAAGCCGCCGGCCAGGCCGGTTACAAGCGCGTGATCATGTGGTCGGGAACGGTTGCCGACTCGGACCTTCGAAGCGAGCGCTACATCCTCAACGCAATCCACTACTGGGCCAAGCCGGGCCGCATCATCCTGATGCACGCTAATTATCCACCGACCGCGAAGGCGCTGCCGAAGATACTTGGGATCCTCAAGCGCAAGCACCTACAACCGGTGACGATCGCCGAGCTGCTGAAGGGGGCGTAAGCGGTTAATCGGAGAGTGTGGCGCGAAGTCCGGCCGCCGCTTCGTCGCTGCGCCTGCCCCGCGCGATCCAGCTGACAACGCCGTCGCGGTCGCAGACGATTACGGCTATCTGCTTCGTATCGGGAAGCCCGAGGCTGTCGCGGATGCGGCCCACGTCGGTGTAGGCGGTGATCGTCCTAGCGCGCGTCTTTGGGTCTGGGATCGCGGCAGCCATTTTACCGTCAAGGACTCCGCGCACGGGGCCGAAGCGGCGCGAGATTGTTGGCATCTCGTAAGTAATCAGGCCTGGGTGCTCGTCCTCAAGCGCAGCGAAGTCGCCAAGCCAGGAATCAACGTCGTCCTGGTGGTTTCGCTCGAAGGCAACGGCGATCAGGTTGCGCTCGCCGCCGAGCTCGCTGGGCAGGCGGTACTCGGTTCCGTCAAGCGCGCGGGCTTCGACGGCGGGCAGTAGGCGGATCTTCTCGCTCATCAATATAAGGATAGGAACCGGCGCGCCGGAGATGGACAGTCTTTAGCCTCTTAGGGGTGATTCCTCGAGCTGCAAAAGTTCTTTGCGCAGCGGCAGTGGCAGCGATCGCCGTGACGGCGGCCGCTTCGCCGGCCTCGGCCAGCGGTCGTGCTTTCGCATTCGCGCCCTACGTCGATACCTCGCTCTACCCGCCGCTGAACCTAAAGACGGCCGCTCGCGCTAGCGGCGTGCGCTACTTCTCGCTTGCCTTTGTGCTCAGCGGTGGTGGCTGCAAAGCCAGTTGGGGCGGCGTCACGCCGCTAGCCGAGGAGCGTGTGATCGCGCCGCAACTGAAGTCACTGCGCGCACTCCACGGCGACGCACTGGCCTCGTTTGGCGGCGCCAACGGAATCGAGCTGGCATCGGCATGCTCCTCGGCCGAGAGCCTCGCCGCTCAGTACCAAGTGGTGATCACGAAGTACAAGCTCCAGCGGATCGACTTCGACATCGAAGGTGGCGCGGTTAGCGACCGCGGATCAATTGTTCGCCGCGGTGAGGCGATCGCGATTCTCCAGCGCAGCGCCCGCAAGGCCGGCCGCAAGCTGGCCGTCAGCTTCACGCTGCCCGTTCTCCCTTCCGGGCTAACGGCCGACGGTGTTGCGCTGATGCGCTCAACGATCACGGCTGGCGCGAGTGTTTCGCTCGTCAATGGGATGGCGATGGATTACGGCGATTCTGCCGCGCCGGAGCCGGCCGGCAGGATGGGCTACTACGCGATCAAGGTCGCTGGCAGCCTCAAGAACCAGCTCCAGCGGCTTTACCCGAAGCTGAAGACGGCGAGGCTTTGGGCGATGGTTGGCGTGACGCCGATGCTCGGAGTTAACGACACAACTTCAGAAGTCTTCACGCCAAGCGACGCCGGTCAGTTGGTGAAGTTCGCAGCCTCCAAACATCTCGGAATGCTCGCCTTCTGGTCGGCTGGCCGCGACAAAGAGTGCCCGGGTGGCGCCAAGAAGTGGGCCGAAGCCACCTGCTCCAGCATCGCCCAATCGCCGTTCGAGTTCAGCAAGCTTTTTAAGCGCTTCGCTGGCTAGCGCTAGCGCGAAACGCACCTTTCGGCTGGGCCGGGTGTTTCGGCTGGTGTGCTCACCCAATCCGACAGTTTTGGCGCGACCGCTCCGTCACTAGTTGGTCGCCTAACAGTCTTAAGTCTTATGCGCCGAGGCTTTATCCCAACAGCACTGATCGCTGCCGTGGTTACCGCGCTGACCTTGCCGTTGGCTGCAAACGCTGCGCCGCCGCGAGCCACAACACGTTCGGTGACCGGTCCGGGAACGCTGTCCGTGACTCTCCGCGCTCGCGCCTGCAGCGGCTCAGTTTTGATGCGTGTCACGCTCGATGGCCGCCGGATCTCGAACCGGCGTGTCACTGGCACAGTCAAGCTAAGCAGCGAGCTTGGCTCCGGCAAACATCAGCTAGTGATCAAAGTGATGAACCCGTCGTCGCGCGCTACGCGCTGCCAACGGGCGCTGAGTTTGGTATCGCAGAAAGTCACCCCACCGGCTAAGAGCGCGCCGGTGACCGAGCCGGTCACGGCGCCGGTTGCGACCCCCGCGCCGACACCAACTCCGCCTGTGTCGACGCATAGCTACCCCCACGTCGTCTGGATCATGATGGAGAACAAGTCCTACGGCGAAGTGATTGGGAGTGCCCAAGCGCCGTACATAAACTCACTTGCCGCGTCATATGGGCTCGCTGGCAACTTCTTCGGCGAGACCCATCCGTCGCTACCGAACTACATCGCGGCTTCCAGCGGCAGCACGCAGGGGATCGTCGATAACGGCGACCCGGCCGTCCATCCGCTCTCGGCGCCGAGCATCTTTGGTCAGGTGGCGCACCGAACCTACGCCGAGTCGATGCCCTCTCCTTGTTACCGCATAAGCACCGGCGAGTACGCAGTCAGGCACAACCCGGAGACCTACTTCACGAACCTGCCGGGCTGCTCGCTCGACAACGTCAGCCTGCCAAGCAATCCGAGCTTTGATCAGCCGTTGACAATGATCGTGCCGAACCTCTGCCACGATATGCACGCCAGCAGTTGTGGCCCGGACAGCGCCGAAGTGCGCCGCGGTGACGATTTTCTCTCCGGGCTGGTCCCGAAAGTGATCGCTTCGCCGCAGTACCAAGCCGGCCAGCTGGCTCTCTTCATTGCTTGGGATGAGGACAACTACAACAGCGGCCAGCACACCGTGGCTCTGGTCATCTCGCCGACAACTTCCCCAGGCACCCTCGCCGCAGCACGCTATGACCACTACAGCATGCTGCGAACCACCGAGGAGCTGCTTGGCCTGCCGCTTCTCGGCGAGGCGGCGACGGCGCCCTCAATGCGCGCCGCTTTCGGCCTCTAACTTCTCCCACAGCGCGTAGGATCGCGCTGGTGAGTGATCCGCTGACAACCACGCCAGCAGCCGACGGCTTTTCGATGCCGGCTGAGTTCGCCCCGCACGAAGGCACCTGGATGCTCTGGCCTCACCGGGCTGACACCTGGCGCGAGCAGGGCGGCCCGGCGCAGCAGGCTTACGCTGAAGTGGCCGCTGCGATCGTGGCGGCTGAGCCGCTGAGGATGGGGGTGCGCGCCGCGCAGCTTGAGAGCGCCCGCACGCTGCTGCCAGCGAGCGTTGAGATCATCGAACTCGACAGCGACGACGCTTGGATGCGCGACGTTGGGCCGACCTTCGTCACCAACGAGGACGGTGAGCGGCGCGGCGTTGACTGGCAGTTCAACGCTTGGGGTGGTCATCAAGGCGGCCTCTACCCAAACTGGGACCTGGACATGCAGGTCGCCGGCCAGGTGATCGAGCTCGAAGGCGATGAGCGCTACGGCGCGCCGCTGATCCTCGAAGGCGGTTCGATTCACGTTGACGGTGAAGGCACCTGCCTCACTACCGAGGAGTGCCTGCTAAACACGAATCGCAACCCGTCGATGACGCGCGAGCAGATTGAAGGCCATCTCTGCGACTACCTGGGCGTGAAGAAGGTTCTCTGGCTCGGCGCGGGCACCTTCGGCGATGAAACAGACGGGCACGTCGACAACCTCGCCTGCTTCGTCCGCCCCGGCGTGGTTGCGCTGACCTGGACCGATGACGAGTCGCATCCGCAGTACGCAATCTCGCTTGATGCCCGCGCGCGGCTGGAAGCGATGACCGACGCGCGCGGCAGGTCACTTCAGATCGAGCTGCTGCCGATGCCCTCGCTGGCGCCGATGACTGAGGCCGAGGCCGCCGGGATTGTTCCTTCAGGAGAGGTGCTCCCGCGCCTCGCCGGCGATGAGCTTGCTGGCTCCTACGTCAACTTCTACATCTGCAACGGACGGATCGTTGCTCCACTACTTGACGAGCGCACCGACGACCAGGCGATGGCGAAGCTCGCTGAGCTCTTCCCCGAGCGTGAAGTGGTTGGAATTCCCGGCCGCGAGATTCTGCTCGGCGGCGGCAACGTTCACTGCATCACGCAGCAGATCCCAGCCGTATAGGGATCGCGACTACTGCGGCGGGTATGGGCCTTGGCCCTGGCGCGCATCTGAGCGGCGGATCATGAACATCACGAACGAGATCACGAAGCCCAGCACCGCGATTCCCATCAGGATCAGCCCGATCATGCCGACGTCGACGCCGCTGACTTCGCTGTCATTGACCGCGTAGTAGAGAATCGCACCGACGGCAAGAAGAATTAACCAGCCTGCGTAAGCCATGGCGGTAGTTTGACGGCGCCTTCGGCGGAACGGCTGAAGGCTACTTCTGCTTGCCGCGTTTTAGCCGCGCGAAGATGCCGACGAACGGCAACAGGATGATCACTCCGATGATTGCGCCGAGCAGTCCACCGAGGTCGAAGACGTTGCTGTCGCCAATCCCAAGCCCAACCGTGAAGATCAGGTAGCCGAGGATGGCTCCCGCAAGCCCAAGGCAGAGCGAGAAGAGCCATGATTTCGGGCCGCTCAGCTCACTCCACATGTCGGGGACCAGAAGCCTGCCAACGGTTCCGGCAATCAAGCCCAGCAGTATCGCGCCAATCATCTTGTGCTCCCTGTTTGTCTGGAGTAAATAGCTCGCCTCGTTCATTCTGCCTGAAGCTTCGGCTGGGTTTCGAGCCACCGCTGCCCTTCTCCTGCCACAATGCCCCGCGGAGGGGTGGCAGAGTGGTCGAATGCACCGGTCTTGAAAACCGGAGTCCGGTAACCCTGGACCGCGGGTTCGAATCCCGCCCCCTCCGCTGCGGTGCCTCGGGGCTTCGATTATGCTTTTTTGGTGGCCCGAATTCTAGAATCGCTAGCGCACTTGCCAACCGCAGTGCTTTTCTTGCTGTTTGCCTGCCTTTGGGTGCTGATCGCGTTCGGGTTGCTCTGGGGCTGCGACAGGTTTGTCCCGTATCACGTTCGCAAAGGCAGCTTCAACGGCGTCAGAAACATGATGGCCATAGCCGCTTCGTTCTACAGCTTCCTAGTCGGTTTTATTGTTGTTCAGGAGTGGAGCACCGTTGGCACGACA
>Ga0194048_10001050_pt1 | contig 13693 bp, 11 predicted proteins | sample JunL225m_MetaG_FD_161685 | JGI IMG/M metagenome (GOLD analysis project Ga0194048, IMG submission 161685) | Anoxic zone freshwater microbial communities from boreal shield lake in IISD Experimental Lakes Area, Ontario, Canada - Jun2016-L222-5m | ecosystem: Environmental > Aquatic > Freshwater >...
GTTATTGAATCTGCCGATTTTGCATCCTTTGGAGTCGCTGCAGCTGCAGATGCCTTAGCGCAAGTGATTGCGCAAAAAAACCCGCAGACTGTATTAATAGTTTCACACGCATTTGGAAAAGAAGTTGCTGGGCGTGTTGCAATGAAATTGAGGGCAGGAATCATTACTGATGCAGTTGATATTGCATCAGATGGATCTGCAACACAATTAGTTTTTGGTGGATCAACTACGGTTCACTCAAAAGTTTCAACAAGTGTTTCAATAATTACAATAAGGCCGAATACGATTTCCGCAGACTTTGTTTCCTCATCGCCAAGCGTTGAAAATCTTTCAATTTCCATTTCAGAAATCTCCAAGAAAGCAACGATTACTTCTTCACAGCCCCCAGTCAAAGGCGGTCGCCCTGAATTAACAGAGGCAAATATTGTTGTTTCAGGTGGACGCGGAACTAATGGCGATTTTGGATCAGTGGAAGCGTTTGCTGATTCGCTAGGTGCTGCTGTCGGTGCATCACGTGCGGCAACTGATGCCGGTTGGTATCCGCATTCGCATCAAGTGGGTCAGACCGGAAAAACTGTTAGCCCACAGCTCTATGTAGCATGTGGAATCTCAGGTGCGATTCAGCATCGTGCAGGAATGCAGACATCTAAGTTGATTGTGGTTGTAAATAAAGATTCCGAAGCACCACTCTTTGAATTGGCTGATTTTGGTGTGGTTGGCGATTTATTTGCCGTACTGCCTCCTGCCACAGAAGGTGTTAAAGCCCTAAAAGCCTAAGATTGACCCTATGTCATCTGTATATGTAGATCACGCGGCAACCACTCCAATGGTTGAACCATGTTTTGCTGCAATGAGCCAACAGATGCGCCAACTTGGAAATCCATCAAGTCTGCACACTGATGGACGTGCAACGAGAAAAACTCTAGAAGATGCGCGCGAAGTTTTGGCAAAAGAAATCGGAGCGCTAGCTAGTGAAATTATTTTCACGGCCTCTGGTACTGAAGCAAATAATATTGCACTCAAGGGGCTTTATTGGGCTGGGCGAAAGCAAGGTCGCACTGTTGTAGTCATTTCAGCAATTGAACATCATGCCATTCTTGATCCTGCTCAGTGGTTAGCAGAACACGAAGGGGCAGAAATTATTCAAGTGCCGGTAAATAACGCCGGTGTAATTGATTTAGATTTTCTACAAACAATTGTAAATGAGCGTCGAAATGAAATCGCCGTAATTTCAATAATGCATTCAAACAATGAAACTGGAGTTTTACAACCGATTGCTGAAGTTGTTGCGATAGCCGACACAATTCCAGTGCACAGCGACGGCGTACAAAGTTTTAAGAAAACCTCACTTTCATTTTCAGATTTAGGGCTATATGCGTTAACGCTTAGTGCACACAAAGTTGGCGGTCCGCTTGGAATCGGTGCACTAGTTTTGCGACGCACTGTAGAAATTCCAGCTCTATTGCATGGTGGGGGACAAGAGCGAGAAATTAGAAGTGGAACTTTAAATGCACCAGCAATTGTTGGCTTTGCTGCCGCGGCATCGAGTGATCACTACGACACAGCAAAAATCGAAAATTTGCGTGATGCATTTATTGACGGAGTTAAAAAGACGATTCCAGATGCGACAATAAATGGAATTAATTCACTTCGCCTGCCTGGAATTGTTAATGTCACCTTTCCAGGTACACAAAGTGACACATTACTTTTGCTGATGGATGGCCAAGGTGTTTCATGTTCAACCGGATCTGCTTGTAGCGCAGGAGTTCATGAAGCAAGCCATGTGTTAATTTCAATGGGCCACAGCGTTGAAAGCGCCCAGTCCTCACTTCGGTTTTCTTTTGGCGCATCAAGTACCCAAGCCGATGTCGATTACGTAGTGTCAGTTTTACCTGATGTAATTGCCCGTGGACGGGCGGCGAATCTTTCATGAAACTAATTGCAGCAATGAGCGGTGGGGTTGATTCAGCAGTTGCCGCTGCCCGTGCAGTTGAAGCAGGGCATGATGTAATTGGAGTGCATTTAGCCCTGGCTGCAAATCCACAGAAATATCGTTCAGGTGCACGTGGATGTTGCACAATTGAAGATTCTCATGATGCGCGCCGAGCCGCCGATGTAATAGGTATTCCTTTTTATATTTGGGATATGGCTGAAGAATTTCATGACGGCGTGGTTGAAGATTTCTTAGCTGAATATGCTGCGGGCCGAACACCAAATCCATGCCTTCGCTGTAACGAAAAAATTAAATTCGCAGCCGTTCTTGATCGCGCCCGTGCGATGGGTTTTGATGGCGTGGTTACTGGCCATTATGCACGCACCCAAATAAGTGAGCAGGGTAAAACTTTGCACCGCGCTGTCGATCATTCAAAAGATCAGTCATATGTTTTATCGGTTCTAACCGTCGAACAGATTGAAGGTGCGATTTTTCCACTAGGCGATACAACTAAAGTTGATATTCGCAAAGAGGCGCAATCGCGCGGATTAGCCGTTGCACAAAAACCTGACAGTCACGATATTTGTTTTGTCCCTTCCGGGGATAACGCGGGTTGGTTACGCGATCGATTGGGAAGTGAAATTGGTCCAATCGTTGATCAAGATGGAACCAAGATTGGTGAGCATAAGGGCGCTTATACATACACAATCGGACAGCGAAAAGGTTTAGGTTTAACAGTTCCAACTGCCGATGGTTCACCACGATTTGTTTTAAAAATAGAGCCTGTAAGCAACACCGTTGTTGTCGGTGCACGTGAAGATTTAGCAGTGACTTTGATGCGCGGAGAACGCCCCGTGTGGTGTGGTCCTGCCGTGACAGAAATTAAAGCGCGAGGCTTTGTTCAAGTGCGAGCCCACGGCGCTGCTCTCGCCTGCTCTTATTATTTTGATGGGAACGTATTAGTAGCCGAGCTCGATGAAGCGCTTTTAGGCCTTGCAACTGGCCAAGCGATGGTTATTTACGATGGTGATCGCGTAGTTGGTTCAGCAACAATTTGTGAGACTGAGTAATGACTAATGCTGCACGACACCGAATGGGTGAGTTGATAAGTGAAATTCGCGAACACCAATTTAAATATTACGTACTAGATGCACCGACTATCGCAGATGCCGAGTTCGATTCGTTACTCAAGGAATTAACTGCTCTAGAAGCTAAATTTCCAGAGTTAAGGGAAGCTGATTCGCCAACTCAAAATGTTGGTGGAGGCTTTTCAACGCAATTTGAACAACGCGACCACATCGAAAAGATGATGAGTTTGGACAATGTTTTTGATATTTCTGAACTTGGAGCTTGGTTTGATCGAGTTGAGAAGGAAGTTACAAAACCTGTTTTTTTATGTGAACTTAAAGTTGATGGACTTGCAATAAATTTGACCTATGAAAAAGGCGTACTCGTACGTGGTCTGACTCGGGGCAATGGTGTCACGGGTGAAGATGTAACGCTTAATGTAAAAACAATTAAGAATCTTCCGCACGTACTTAAAGGCGAGACGATTCCCAGCCTGATTGAAGTTCGAGGCGAAGTTTTCTTTCCGCTGGCAGCTTTTAATGAATTAAATGAATCACTAGAAGAATCAGGGAAAGCTCTCTTTGCTAATCCTCGAAATGGTGCGGCCGGATCACTTCGACAAAAAGATCCACGGGTTACCGCCCAACGACCACTTTCAGTCGTTGTTCATGGAGTTGGCGCGCGTACAGGAATTACTTTTGATTCACAAAGCGGGGCGTATGCGATGCTCGCAAAACTTGGTTTACCAACAAGTGATCGCTTCAAAATATGTAAGAGCCGTGCTGACGTAGAAAAGTTTATTCAGTATTACGAAGAACACCGCCATGATGTCGAACATGAAATTGATGGCGTAGTTATAAAAGTTGATTCTATTAGCGAGCAAGAACAGCTCGGTTTTACTTCCCGAGCGCCAAAGTGGGCAATTGCTTTCAAATATCCGCCAGAGGAAGTAACAACAAAACTTTTAGACATTCGAGTCAGCATCGGACGCACTGGTCGCGTCACACCTTTTGCATTTATGGAACCCGTAAAAGTTGCTGGCTCAACAGTAACAAATGCAACTCTGCATAATGCCGAAGAAATTGTTCGCAAAGGGGTGTTAATCGGAGATGTGATTGTGATCCGCAAAGCTGGTGATGTGATTCCAGAAGTACTTGGGCCGGTTATAGAACGACGAAACGGAAGCGAAAAAAGTTTTGTAATGCCCACAGAATGCCCAGAGTGCGGGTCACGTCTTCGTGCCATGACACAAGGCGATATTGATATCCGTTGTCCAAATACTCAAAGTTGTCCGGCTCAATTACGAGAGCGTATCTATTACATTGGTTCACGCGCAGCGCTCGATATCGATGTTTTAGGTTATGAAGCGGCAAGTGCCTTACTTGAATCGAAAATTATTATCGATGAGTCAGATCTCTTTGACCTCACTCCAGAAAAATTAGCAGCCAGCGAATTCTTCACGAAAAAAGATGGCACACCTGGTGCAAACGTTGCAAAATTATTAGCTGCGTTAGAAGAAGCTAAGTCTCGACCTTTATGGCGCACACTGGTGGCACTTTCAATTCGCCATGTAGGCCCAACTGCGGCACAAGCACTAGCTGCACATTTTGGTTCAATTGAAAAGATTTCTACAGCTAGCGCAATAGAGCTTGCCAATATTGATGGTGTGGGATTAACAATCGCACAATCAATTGTTGAATGGTTTGCTATCGACTGGCACATGCAGATTATCCAGAAATGGAGCTCGGCAGGGGTTACCGTCGTGCAAAAGACTGCAGCGCAATTGCCACAAACTCTTGCCGGTCTAACTTTTGTTGTGACTGGTGGCCTGGAATCCTTTACCCGTGATGGCATTTCTGAAACCATCGCAGCCCATGGTGGCAAAGCCTCAAGTTCAGTTTCAAAAAAGACTGATTATGTTTTAGCAGGCACAGATCCAGGATCCAAGTTAGCAAAAGCACAAGAACTTGGCGTACCAGTGATTGATGAAGCCAAGTTTAAGCAATTACTTGAAGGATTGGCATAGTAAGATTTTGACCATGATTAACCTTGCCGCTGAGACAGTCCGCGAACTTCCAATGCCAGCATTCGCATATGGCATCATCGCTTTTTCAGTTCTCTCACTTTTTCTTTATTTAGCCCTTCGCTTAGACCGGGATTAATTTGTCCCGAGTTGGAATTTACGGCGGAACTTTTGACCCAATTCACTTAGGTCATCTGCACGTAATCTCTCAACTCTTTGAAAAAAACTTAATCGACGAGTTATTACTCGTTCCAGCCGGGCAACCTTTGTTGCGCGAACATTCGCCATCTGCAACGAGTGAACAACGCCTGGCCATGTGCAAGTTAGCGATTTTGACTTTACCTGAAGTTATTCGCGAGAAAATTAAAGTTAGCTCAATAGAGATTCTTCGCGCCGGCCCAAGTTATGCATTTGAGACGGTTCAAGCCATACAGGCACTTCACCAGAATGATGAAATCTTTTTGATTATCGGGGCAGATGCCTTTGCAAAAATCAGCCAATGGCACAGGTCAGAGGAATTACAAGCTTTGGTCACAATAATTACAATCAATCGCCCAGGATTTGCTTCTACGGGCATTGATATTGGCGCACTTGATGTGGCAGCCACAGCAATTCGGCAGGGATTAAGCGCACAAATTCCGGAAAATGTTGCCGCATATATAAGAGAGAATGGGCTCTATGACAATCAGTAGCAAAACAAACGAGATCACTCAAGCCGCCGCCTACGCCATTATTGAAAAAATCGGCACAGATTTAATTGCTATCGATTTATCTGACCAACTAGTTTTGAGCGAAGTCTTTCTAATTGCTACGGGACAAAATTCTGCGCAAGTTGATGCAATCGCCGATGAAGTTGAACGCAAATTGCATGCAATCGGGGAGAAACCTGCACGTCGCGAAAAAGGCGCTGAGTGGATATTGCTGGATTATTCAGATTTAGTAGTTCACATTCAGAGTACTGAACTGCGTAGGTATTACATGCTAGATCGTTTATGGAATGACTGCCCAAGTATTGAACTTGATGCGGTGAAAGAGGCCGCCGCACATGGTCGGTAATCGAATTGTTGTATGGCGTCATGGCCAAACTGATTGGAACAAAATCAACCGTTTTCAAGGCCACTCCGATATTCCCCTCAATGAAGTTGGTAAATTACAAGTAACTCACGCAGCTCAAATCCTTGCAGGCATGAATCCAACACAGATAATTTCTAGCGATTTAGGCCGTGCGCTTGAAACCGCAGAAGCATTAGCGAAATTAACTGGCTTAAAAGTTAGCTCACATGAATCATTGCGCGAAACAAATGGCGGATTATGGGAAGGCAAGACTGGAGCACAAAATCGCGCCGAGGATTTTCATAACTTTATTCGTTGGATTGATGGTGATGATAATCCAGCCGGAACGACGGGAGAGCGTCGCACAGAAGTTGCTGCTCGCGCCGTGGGTGAGATTTTCAAAGCTTTAGAAGGTAAAACCGATCAACTTTTGGTTGTAGCAACCCATGGAGGAACTGCGCGTTGCATTTTCGGTGAGTTGCTTGCGTTACCGCTTTCTCATTGGGGTGTACTTGGTGGACTTTCGAATGCATCATGGTCAGTCTTGCAACGCAATCCCCGTCAATGGAATTTAGTCGAACACAACGCAGGATCTATTCCAGAACCTGTTTATGGCGAAGAAAGCGGCGCTACTTTCGTTTAAAACTGCCTCATCACTATGCGGTAAGGTCTGCACTTGTAGTAAATGGGGCTATAGCGCAGCTGGTAGCGCACCTGCATGGCATGCAGGGGGTCAGGGGTTCAAATCCCCTTAGCTCCACATATGAATAACAACGTGAATGAAGAACGCGAACACGCGGCATACGACTTTGCCTACGTGCAGGAAAAGTGGCTGCCCATTTGGGATGAAATTCAACCATTTAAATCCGGGCGTGCCGATGACGATCGTGAAAAGAAATATGTCTTGGATATGTTTCCATATCCGTCAGGTGATTTACATATGGGTCATGCCGAGGCATATGCACTCGGTGATGTAATCGCTCGGTATTGGATTCAAAAAGGTTTCAACGTCATGCACCCAATCGGTTGGGATGCATTTGGCTTGCCGGCAGAAAATGCGGCAATTAAGCGAAATTCTGATCCGCGCATATGGACCTATGAAAATATTGCAGTACAAAAAGCATCAATGCGCCGCTATGCATGTTCATTTGATTGGGATCGCGTTTTTAACACATGCGACCCTGAGTATTACAAATGGAACCAGTGGTTGTTTCTAAAACTTCATGAACGCGGTTTGGCATATCGCAAAGATTCTGCAGTTAATTGGTGCCCGGGTTGTCAAACCGTTTTAGCTAACGAACAAGTTGTCGCCGGTCTATGTGAGCGTTGTGATTCAACTGTTACTAAGAAAAAATTAAATCAGTGGTATTTCAAGATCACTGATTATGCTGATCGCCTGCTCGATGACATGGCACAACTCGAAGGCAAATGGCCTGAAAAAGTTTTGATGATGCAACGCAACTGGATTGGTCGCTCAACAGGGGCGAATGTTTCATTTGTTATTGAAGGCCGCGATGAAGCGGTAACTATTTATACAACACGTCCCGATACTTTGTACGGTGCAACATTTATGGTGGTTGCAGCCGATAGTGAGTTGGCAGCCGAACTTGTTGTGGGCACTGGAGTTGAAAAGGAATTTGGTGAGTATTTAGAAAAAATTAAGGCCGATAGCGATATCGATCGCTTAGCTACGGATCGTCCAAAGAGCGGGGTTTTCTTAAACCGTTATGCAATTAATCCAGTAAATGGTGCAAAGTTGCCAATTTGGGCAAGCGATTATGTTTTAGCCGACTACGGAACTGGCGCAATTATGGCCGTGCCAGCCCATGATCAACGCGATTTAGATTTTGCGAAAGCATTTAATCTGCCAGTTGTTGTAGTAGTTGAAACTGGTGAAGAAGATCCAAATATCAGTGGGCTAGCAACTGGAGGAGATGGCACATTAGTTAACTCCGGCCCACTCAATGGCTTAAACAAAGCCGATGCAATTTCAGCAATTAACGCACAACTTGAAAAAGATGGCCTCGGAAAATCTGCTCGAAATTATCGTTTACGCGATTGGCTTGTTTCTCGCCAGCGTTATTGGGGTACACCGATTCCAATTATTCACTGTGATGCATGCGGTGAAGTTCCGGTTCCGCAAGAACAGTTACCTCTTACGTTGCCAGATGCTCAAAGTCTTGATCTAAAACCAAAGGGAACTTCGCCGTTGGGAGCTGCTACAGATTGGGTAAATGTTGCTTGCCCAAAGTGCTCTGCTCCAGCAAAGCGCGATACCGACACGATGGATACTTTCGTAGATTCTTCTTGGTATTACTTACGTTATCCATCATCAACAGTTCATGATCAACCATTCTTGAAAAAGGATATCGAAACCTGGCTACCGGTAGACCAGTATGTTGGCGGCGTTACCCATGCGATTTTGCACCTTCTTTATTCGCGTTTCTTTACTAAAGTTTTAAACGATATGGGAATGGTTGATTTTAATGAACCATTTACTCGCCTGCTCAACCAAGGAATGGTTGTTATGGATGGCTCTGCAATGTCAAAGAGTCGCGGCAATTTAGTTCGTTTATCCGATGAGTTAGAACATCATGGTGTTGATGCAATTCGATTATCAATGGTATTTGCCGGACCACCAGAAGATGACGTTGATTGGTCTGATGTTTCTCCGTCTGGATCAGTGAAGTTCTTAACCCGTGCTTGGCGTTTATCAGCTGATGTGACAAGTGCGCCAGGCGTTGATATCTCTTCCGGGGATATTTCACTACGCAAAGCAACACATAAAGCCTTACATGATGCAGCTTTCGCTGTTGAGTCTTTTAGATTCAATGTTGCAGTTGCTCGTGTAATGGAGCTTGTAAATGCAACGCGTAAGGCAATTGATTCCGGATGCGGCCCAGCAGATCCTGCAGTTCGCGAAGCAGTTGAGGCAACAGCAATCATGCTCTCGCTAGTTGCGCCATTTACTGCTGAAGAGATGTGGGAGCGTCTAGGGCATAAGCCGGCAGTGGCATTGGCAGGTTGGCCAGCAGTTGATGAAAAACTCTTAGTTGCAGATTCTGTCGAAGCGGTAATTCAAATTAATGGCAAAATCAAAGAGCGTATTGAAGTTTCACCAACTATTAGCGATGACGAACTTGAGGCAATGGCCCTTGCACATCCAACGATTGTTGCTGAGTTAGGTGCCAACGCACCGAAAAAGGTGATTGCGCGCGCGCCGAAACTAGTTAATATCGTCGCTTAGTACTCGCGCACGCAGTTCCACATTGTGAAAGGCTGTCAATGAAGACAATTCTGGATGCAATCGGTAATACCCCTTTAATAAATATTGAAGGCATCTGGGTCAAAATGGAGTACATGAATCCATCTGGCTCAATCAAAGCACGCATCGCTAAATACATGATTGAACGTGCAGAAGCTGAAGGTTTATTAAAACCCGGTGACACAATTGTTGAAGCAAGTAGTGGCAACACTGGAAATGCAATGAGCATGGTTGCAGCGGTTAAAGGTTACAAAATGTTAGTGATCATGCCTGATGGAATGAGTCCAGAGCGCACAGCAATCTCTGAAGCATTTGGGGCCGAAGTTCACACCATGGGTGATTTTCATGTTAATGATGCACTTGCAGAAGCACGACGACGCGGAGCAATGCCAGGATTTTTTGCGCCTCAACAATTTGATAACGACTGGAATGTTGATGAGAATCGTGAATGGCTAGGTAAAGAAATTTTAGATCAAATGCCTGTGTTACCTGATTTAGTCATCGGGGGAGTTGGAACGGGTGGAACAATCATTGGAGTTGGGCAAGCGCTTAAAGCCGCAAACCCGAATTGCAAAGTCATCGCCCTTGAACCATCTGAATCATGCACGATTTTGTGCGGCGAAGTTTCAAAGCATTTAATCGAAGGCATTGCAGATGGATTTATTCCAGGAATCGTTTCTCGACATCATCACGAATTAGATGGTGTCATCGATGTTGGCTCCGAGGAATCAATTGAAGAGATGCGTCGTATCGCCAGAGTGCATGGCATATTTGTTGGACCATCATCAGGTGCTCATTTAATTGCGGCTAAGCGCCTCAAAGCGCAATATGGGGTTGAAAATGTCGTCACATTCTTCTGTGACGAGGGCGAGAAGTACATCAACGATTATTGGATTAAAAAGTAACTATCCACACCGCTTGTAAGTGTGCAAGGCGCTCTCGGGTAAGACCATGACCATGGGGCATGGATCATTTCTCGCAAACTTTTGAACGACTCGCAACGTGGTGGTACGAACTTAATTTCACCTCAGTGCAAAAGCGCGCGCTACTCATATGCGCCGCTTTAGTAATTTTCATCTCGGCACTGTTGGTTATCCGTGGAAATACACATTCAATTACTGCGCCGCCAATAATTCCCGTCGAGATAGCTGCTCCGGAGATTTTCGTTGATGTGACCGGTGCGGTTAATAATCCTGGTGTTTACACGTTAAGTGCCCGTGCACGTGTGATTGATGCGATAAAAGCTGCCGGAGATTCAGCCCCTGGGGCGGACTTGAGCACAATTAATTTGGCTAGGGTTTTGGCCGACGGTGAACAAGTTTATGTAGATTCAACAATTTCAACCCCAAGTAAATCTAAATCACTTCGTGCTTCACCTGCTGGTCCACTAAATATCAATAGAGCAACTGCTAGTCAATTTGATGCCCTTGATGGGATAGGACCAGTTATTGCTGCACGAATCGTTGCATATCGAAAAAGCAACGGCCCCTTCACCACAATTGAAGAACTGCAAAAAGTTAGTGGAATAGGTGCGGCAAAATTCGCACAGTTCAAAAGCAAGATTCGCGTTTAGTCGACTACCGAGCAGTTGCTATAGGCGCTGCTATCTGGGGTGGGGCTCTTATTCAAAGTGCAACCTCGCCATGGCGAATTGTGATAGCTGCAAGTATTTTCAGCTTCATTGCAGTTATCAGTAAACGTTTTCGTTTCCTAGTAATTGTCTGCGCTTTACTTTTGGGATCGACAGTAATGTCGATTCGCCAAGCATCACTTACGCACAGTCAAATAACACGTTTCTTTTCACAGAGCGCTGAAATTACTGCAGAAGTCATCACCGACCCAAGTAGAACTTCGTCGGGTGCGTATTCATTCATCGCCAGAGCAATCAATATTCACAATGATTCAATAAATTACTCTCTGCGAGTTCCGATTCGCGTCATCTCTACTCACAGTGATGTCACTGCACTCTTGCCAGGTCAAAGATTTATAACCCATGGCAGAGTCGTTTCAAGTAAAGAAGCGCGAGTTGCCGCACTTGTATTGATAACGCAAGAAATCACAGTGCAAACAAAGGCCTCACGTTGGGCGCATCTACTTGGCAACATCCGATTTGGTCTGCGCTCATTATCTGGAGAAGGCGATTCCGGCTCACTTATTCCAGGCATGGTGTTAGGTGATACTTCAAAACAAACCCCAGAGTTTAAAACTGCAATGAAAAGATCAGGGCTCACACATCTAGTTGCTGTCAGTGGTGCAAATTTCGCAATTGTTTCCAGCTTTGTTTTGTGGATTATGCAATTTCTCTTTAGAACTATTCCCATACGTTTAATCGCGACCGGGCTTTTTTTGATTGCATTCATAGCCCTGGTCCGCCCATCACCATCAGTCTTGCGTGCAGCGGCAATGGCCGCGGTGCTCTTAGCTGCGCAAGCGACAAAGCGAGCCAGAGATTCCCTTCCGGCATTGGGTTTTGCAATGGCAGCTGTTGTAATCATTGATCCGTGGCAAGCGCGCGATGCAGGCTTTGCACTTTCGGTATTAGCCACTGGGGGACTGCTGTTATTTGCCCCCTACTTAATTGAAAAACTCTCACAGTACATTCCACATAGATTTGCTCAAGGATTAGCACCACCAATTGCTGCAATCGTTTTCTGCTCACCAATTATTGTTGCCTTATCCGGTTACTTAGCTCCGATGAGTGTGATTGCTAATCTATGCGCAGCACCTTTTGTTGGACCAATTACGATCCTAGGATTCGTTGCAGCATTGTTTTCAATCTTCATTCCATTAATTTCAATAATCCTTATCTGGATAATTAGATTCCCGGCCGCAGCAATAGCATTAATCGCCCACTGGGCATCGGCTTTTCCAGTCTTAACTTTGCGCACAGGAACCGTTGGCTTCCTCATTGTTGCGATATTTACTGTCCTCTCATGGTTCTTTAAAAAATGGTTCAAGCACATTCTCGTTTTAACAATCATCACAATCATGTGTATTACTTGGCTTCAACGCTGGCCGGGTGGGGAATGGCACATTGCCAATTGCGATATCGGTCAAGGCGATTCGATGGTAATAAATCTTGGAGATCATCGTGGGTTAGTTATCGATGTTGGGCCAGATGCCGTTGCTGAAGATCGATGCTTGAAGGCACTTGGTATAGATGAAATCCCACTTTTAATTCTTTCGCATTTTCACGCAGACCACGTTGCTGGTTTACCTGGAGCAGTTAAAGGTCGAAAAATTGGAGAGCTTTGGATTAGTGAAAATGCACAACCAATCATTGAAAGTTCTCTGGTGCATTCCTTGCTTGCCAGTGTGCCAACAAAGATTCCAGTTAGAGGTCTTAGCTCTAAAGTTGGAGCGATAACAATTGAGGTTTTATGGCCAACACCTAATCTGACCAGCTTTAGTGAATTACCAGGGGAGGGATCACAAATAAATAACTCAAGCATTGCAACGCTTATTCGCAGCAGCGATTTCACGATTTTTACTGGTGGTGATCTTGAGCCACCGGTTCAGCATTTGCTGATCAATGATGTACGGCATGTAGATATTTATAAGGTCTGCCATCATGGTTCTAAATATCAAGACCTTGCCTTCATGGCCGCCCTGAATCCCACGCTTTCGATAATTTCAGTTGGTTTGGCAAATACTTACGGCCATCCAGCGGTACAAACCATTGAAGCGCTGGATAGACTCGGCTCTGAAGTTCTACGTACAGATATCGATGGGGCTATTGCGCTGAAAGCTCGAAACCATAGATTCTCTATACGAAAAGCTAAGGGGCGTTTTAATCTAATCAGATGGGGGTAGAGATATGAATAGTTTTTATCTCATCTTGGGCTCAGAATCTGCATTAGCTGATCGCGCACTTAACAAACTGAACTCGCAATTAAAAGATGAAAAATGTGAAATCACGAATCTTTTTTCCGCAGATGTCATTGTTGGCGATATTGCCGATGCCTTAGCGCCATCACTTTTTTCAGAAAAACGCGCACTCATTCTTCGAGATCTACAGGATTTACCAGAGGAAAGCCGCGATGAAATCATACGATACTTAGATACCCCCGATGCATCGACTACCGTAATTTTTGTTCACAAGGGAGGAGTAAAAGGTAAGGCCCTTTTGGATGCAATCAAGAAAGTAAAACCAGAAATAATTGCCTGTGAACCAATTAAAAAAGAGGCGGAAAAACAAGAGTTTGTTCGCGATCTATTTTTAGATCTCAAACGAAAAGCAACTCCAGGTGCCATAAATGCACTTGTAGGGGCGCTAGGAAATGATTTGCGTGAATTGCAATCAGCAGTCGGACAGATTGCCGCCGATGCACCAGCAGGAACTATTGATGAG
>Ga0194048_10001051_pt1 | contig 13688 bp, 13 predicted proteins | sample JunL225m_MetaG_FD_161685 | JGI IMG/M metagenome (GOLD analysis project Ga0194048, IMG submission 161685) | Anoxic zone freshwater microbial communities from boreal shield lake in IISD Experimental Lakes Area, Ontario, Canada - Jun2016-L222-5m | ecosystem: Environmental > Aquatic > Freshwater >...
CTCGAGGCATCTACGCCGCCCGGAACGTCAACGGCGACGATCGGCACTTCGCAGCGCGCGAGCGCCTTGATCGCCTTGCCGACTGGGCCTCTCGGCTTGCCGCTGAAGCCCGTGCCGAGCAGAGCGTCAACGACAACGGAAGCCCCGTCCAGCAGAGCAGGATCGAACGGCAGCGGTGGCGCTCCCGATAGCAACTCCAGTTGGGCGAGCGCGTCGCCGCTGAGTCGCTCCGAGTCACCGGCCTGGAGCACCGTCACTTGTCGCCCAGAGGCCCGCAACAGCCGCGCCGCAGCGTAGCCATCACCGCCGTTGTTGCCAACGCCGCAGACGATCACGACTAGCCCTTCAGGCACATAGCGATCGACATAGTCGGCGAGCCCACCGGCCGCCGCCTCCATCAACGTCAACCCCGATATTCCGATCTCCTCAATCGCCCATTGGTCGGCGGCACGTGAGCGCGCCGAGTCGGAGAGCGCGATCAACCAATCGCTCATGCTGGCCCGCCGACCACGACCGCGCTAGCGGTCTGCTTCGAATGCGTCAGCGAACAGCCGAGCGCCAAGTCGAGCTGCGCTGCGCGCGCCGCCGCGGCGCCACTGAGAACTAGCTGCGGCGAGCCGTCGCCATGCGACTCAACCTCGATCTCCAGCGGCCTCAAAACGGCGAGGCCGAGCGCTTTCGTGGCCGCCTCCTTGGCGCAGAAGCGCGCCGCGAGATGCTGCGCCGGTCGCGCCTGGAGCTTGGAATAGCTCTGCTCGCCCTCCGTGAATAAGCGGTTAGCGAGGCGCGGCCGCCGCTCCAGCGCTCGCTCCAAGCGGTCGATCTCAAGCAGATCAATGCCGACGCGGGGAGCTGGACTCATCGTTGCAATCTATTCGACTGTGACCGTCTTTGCGAGATTGCGCGGCTGGTCTACGTTCAGCCCGCGCAGCCTTGCAATCCTGTAAGCCAATAGCTGCAGCGGGATAACCGCCAGCAGCGGCTGCAGGATCCAGTCGGTCTGGGGGATCGAGATGACTGAATCGGCCTGCTGGTCGATCGTCTTGTTTCCCGCGCTGGCAACGGCGATCAGGTAGGCGCCGCGCGCACGGACCTCTTGCATATTCGAGATCACCTTCTCGAGCACCGGCGAGTCTGTCGCGACTGTAACCACGGGCGTCTGCTCGCTAAGCAGCGCAATCGGACCGTGTTTCATCTCTCCGGCGGCGTAGGCGTCGGTTGAGATGTAGGAAACCTCTTTTAGCTTGAGCGCACCTTCGTCGGCTACCGCGACACCGGCATGGCGGCCGAGATAGAGGAAGAAGTTGGCCTCCCAAACATGCTCGGCGACCGCCTCGACAACAGGATCGACCGACTCCAATAGCTCTGTAATCAAGCTTGGCATCTGTTTGAGCTCAGCGACCAACTCAGTGCGACGCTCGAGCGGAAGCGAGTCGTGCAGCTCCGATAGCCGCAATGCCAGCAGGTACATCACCGCTACTTGGCAGACGAACGTCTTCGTCGCAGCGACCGAAACCTCGAGCCCAGCCCGCGTGTAGAGCACGCCGTCAGCATCACGAGTGGCCTGGGAACCCATGATGTTGGTGATCGCCATCACCGTGGCACCGCGCTCCTTGGCGATCCGCATTGCCGCCAGCGTGTCTGCCGTCTCGCCCGACTGGGTGATGCCGATCACAAGATCGCCCGGACCGACGATTGGATTGCGGTAGCGGTACTCGGAGGCGATCTCGACGTCAACAGGCACGCGTGCGAGCTCTTCAATCGCATACCGACCAATCAGCCCAGCGTGGTACGAAGTGCCGCAGGCAACAACGATGACCCGCCTGGCGCTGCGTAGCTGTTCGTCGCTGAGAGCCCCTACGTCGTCGAGGTCAACTCCGTCCTCGCGGACCGTCCGGTCGGCAATCGTCTCTGCGATCGCGTCGGCTTGTTCGTGGATCTCCTTGAGCATGAAGGTCTCGTAGCCACCCTTCTCTGCCGTCTCCTCGTCCCAATCGACGGTCACAACCTCGCGCTCGATCGGCTCGCCGCTTGGTGTCGTGAAGCTCGCGCCGGTGGGGCGCACGGCGACGATCTCTTCGTTCTCGACGTACTGCACACGGCGCGTTTGAGCCAAAAATGCTGGAACAGCCGAGGCGAGGAACATCTCCCCCTCTCCGACGCCGATTATTAGTGGGCACTCCTTGCGCGCGCCAACCAGCAGCTCAGGCGAATCGACCGCCATTGCGACGAAGGCGAAGTGGCCTTCCAGCTCGGCATAAGCGCCGCGAACAGCCTGCTCAAGGTCGCCGTCCAGATGAGTAGCTACGAGGTGGGCGATCACCTCGGCGTCGGTCTCAGAGCTGAAACTGGCGCCGCCGGCGATCAGCCGATCGCGCAGCTCCATGTAGTTCTCAACGATGCCGTTGACGACGACGTGAACGTGGTTGGAGGTATCGAAGTGCGGGTGCGCGTTCTGCTCGTTGACGCGGCCGTGGGTTGCCCAGCGCGTGTGGCCGATGCCGATCGTCGCCGCTTCGACCAGCGTTGCCGTGGCGCCTCCTGCAGCTTGGCGCGCTTCGACCGCGGTCTGGAGCTCAGCGAGATTACCGACCGCGCGAACGGCCTCAATTGAGCCGCCCGACATCACTGAAATACCGGCCGAATCGTAGCCGCGGTACTCGAGCTTCGAGAGCCCTGCGAGCAGCAGCTCTTCAGCGGCCCTCGAGCCGACGTAACCTACGATTCCGCACATGTAGTGAAGCCTAGCTAGTGGGCTAGATGACCCCGCTGCGGCAGCGAAAGGAGGCCTTCAGCCAGACGCTTCGACTACAGCCACAAGGCTCGCGCAGATCTCGTCGCACTGAGTCTGATCGGGCGCTTCGACCATCACGCGCACCAGCTCTTCTGTGCCGCTAGCTCGCACCAGGACGCGCCCTTGCCCGCTCAGCAATTGGTTCGCGTCGTCGGCCGGCCCAGCGACGTCGGCGAGCGCGCGAGCCTTGTCGGCGACCTTCACATTGACGAGTCTCTGCGGCAGTTTCTCCATCGCCGAGCGCTCAGCCAGGTCTGCACCAGCTAGAGCTTCTAGCGTCAGCAGCGCGCTGGCAATTCCATCGCCGGAAGGAACGAAGCCCATGTCGATGATGTGGCCAGACTGCTCGCCTCCGAGTGTCCAGCCGCGTTCGCGAAGCTCCGCCAGCACGTAGCGGTCGCCGACGTCGGCGGTCGCGACCTCGATCTCAGCCGCCTTCATCGCCGTATGGAAACCGTAGTTCGTCATCACCGTGACGACGACACCATCGCCATTGAGCCTGCCGATTGCCCGCAGGTGAATCGCTGCGAGAGCAATTAGCTCGTCGCCGTCGACGGTCGACCCGTTGCGGTCGGCCGCGAGCACGCGGTCGCCGTCCCCATCGAAGGCGAAGCCGAGGTCGTGGCCGCCAGCTACGACCGCAGCCGCAAGCGCCTCAATGTGTGTTGACCCCACGCCCTCATTGATGTTGCGACCGTCGGGCTCGTCGCCGATCGCTGTCACCGTCGCGCCGAGGCGACGAAAGATCTCGGGGCCGACGCGGTAAGTGGCTCCGTGGGCACAGTCGAGCAGCAGATTGACGCCGCTCAGATCGAGCGCTTCGAAGCGTGTCTCAAGCGCGCGCAGGTAGTCCTCCTGCGTTCCATGGAGTTCGCGGACGCGGCCGACCTCCAGCGTCGAGCTTGGCGCTTCTGCTAGCCGAGCCTCAATCGCTTCTTCTGCCGCGTCGGTCAGCTTCAGTCCATCTCCGCCAAAGAACTTGATCCCGTTGTCCTGATAAGGGTTGTGGGAGGCCGATACGACGACGCCCAAGTCGAATTTGTACTGGCCGATCAGCAGCGGCGCCGCCGGAGTTGGCAGAACGCCGCCGATTAGCGCCTCTCCACCAGCTGCTGTGATGCCGGCTGCTAGAGCCGATTCGAGCATCTCTCCGGACTCGCGCGTGTCGCGGATCACGAGGACGCGCGTTCCGGCGCCGCCCGCCTGCTCGGTCGCCGCTCTGCCAAGTTCCATCGCCAGATCAGCGGTCAACTTCTCGCCGACGAGGCCGCGGACACCGTCGGTGCCAAAGAGATGACGAGCCATTAGGAGAAACCTAGAGAATCCACGCCATTTGCGCGGGCCAGCTGCTCTAGCGCTTGCTGAACTGAGGCCGCTTACGGGCCTTCTTGAGCCCGGCCTTCTTGCGTTCCTTGGCACGAGCGTCGCGCGTTAGGAAGCCGCGGCTCTTGAGCGCTCCACGAAGGTTCGGGTCAGCCTCGAGCAGCGCGCGAGAGATACCATGTCGCAACGCGCCAGCTTGAGCCGAGACGCCTCCGCCGTGCATCCGGGCAATGACGTCCATCTTGTCCTCAAAGCCAACGGCCTCAAGCGGCTGGCGAATGTTGCGCTGCAGCGCGGGGCGCGGGAAAAACTCGTCCATCGAACGGCCGTTAATCAAGTACTCGCCCTTGCCGGGCTTAAGGATTACGCGAGCAACTGCCCGCTTGCGCTTACCGGTGGCTGTGTAGCGCGCGTCGGCAGCGAGTTTGATGGTCGCGGCGATCGGCTCATCGGCGACCGGCTCTTCGACCTCTACGACGACTACGTCGGGGTCATCGGAGAAAGGGTCGAGCGAACTCTCAGGGCTGCTGTCGTCGCCTTCGACGACGATGTCAACCTCAAGGTCGGCGCCCGGAATCGGCTTCTCTTTGGCTGCCTTCTTGTCGGCCTTCTTGTCAGCCTTCGCTTCAGTCTTCTCGTCGGCCTCAAGCTCAGCTTCGACCTCGTCTTCGACGATCGCCTCTACCTCTGCCTCTTCCAGAGCTTCTTCGGCAGCCTCCTCAGCGACTTCGGCCTCTACTTCGGCTTCGACCGCTTCGACGGCCTCCTCGACCTCTTCGGCCTCTACTTCGGGCTGCTCTTCGATTGGCGCTTCGTCGTCGGCCATTAGGTCGTGATCTCCAGTTTGGTCGGCTTCTGCGCGACGTGTGGGTGGTCGGTGCCGGCGTAGACCTTGAGCTTCGTGATCTGCTGGCGGGCAAGTCGGTTGCGGGGCAGCATTCCGCGCACTGCCTGGCGGATTACCTCTTCCGGGCGGCGCTCAAGCATCTCCTCGAGCGTGCGCTCACGCAGTCCACCCGGATAGCCCGTGTGGCGGCGGTACATCTTCTCTTTCATCTTGTTGCCGCTGACCGAAATCTTTTCGGCGTTGATTACGACAACGAAGTCGCCGGTGTCAACGTGAGGCGTGTACTCAGGCTTCAGCTTGCCGCGCAACAGGTCGGCAATCTGGGTAGCCAGACGCCCGAGCGTAAGCCCATTAGCGTCAATCAGTAGCCACTGACGATCGCGGTCTGTCGCTTTGGCGACGTAGGTTTTTGAAGCAACTGAGGCTCTCATAGCAATAAAAAGCCACGCGTTAAGCGCGGCGCAGCCCCAGAGAATAGCGGCCTTTGCGCGATCAACGCCGCGCGGCTCATTACTCCCACTCGATCGTGCCCGGCGGCTTCGACGTGATGTCGAGCACGACGCGGTTTACTTCGCGCAGTTCGTTGATCATCCGCGAGGCGATCTGCTCGAGCAGATCGTAAGGAAGACGGGCCCAGTCGGCTGTCATTGCGTCATCGGAAGTGACGGCTCGGATCACAACGACGTAGCCGTATGTGCGCTCATCGCCTTGCACGCCCACGGTTCGCACGTCCGGTAGGACACAGAACGATTGCCAAAGCTCTCGGTAAAGCCCGGCCTTGCGGATCTCATCCTGGAGCACGGCGTCGGCGTCACGGAGCAGATCAAGCCGCTCTTTCGTCGCCTCGCCGCCAACGATCCGAATCGCCAGCCCCGGCCCTGGAAATGGCTGGCGCCAGACAAGCCGCTCCGGCATTCCCAGCTCGGCCCCGACGGCGCGGACCTCATCCTTGAAGAGAGCGCGCAAGGGTTCGACGAGCTCAAACTCCATGTCATCGGGCAACCCGCCGACGTTGTGGTGTGACTTGATTGTGGATGTACCGGTGCCACCACCAGATTCGATCACATCCGAATAGAGCGTCCCCTGGACGAGGAACTTCGCTCCCTCGAGCTTCGCCGCCTCTTCCTCGAAGACGCGGATGAACTCCGCGCCGATGATTTTGCGCTTTGTCTCAGGGTCGCTCACCCCGGCCAGCTTGCTGAGGAAGCGGTCCTCAGCGTCGACGGCGACGAGCGGGACGGCAAAACGGTCACGGAAGGTCTCGATCACCTGCGCACCCTCGTCCTTGCGCATCATGCCGTGGTCTACAAAGACGCAGGTGAGCTGATCCCCGATTGCGCGGTGGACGAGCAGCGCGGCAACCGACGAGTCAACGCCTCCGGAAAGACCGCAGACAACCTTGCCATCGCCGACTTGCTCGCGGATCGCGGCGATCTGCTCTTCGGCGATCGATGCCGGCGACCAGTCCATCGTGCAGTCACATGCGTCGCGGAGGAAATGAGACAGGATCTGCTGACCGAAAGGAGTGTGAACTACCTCAGGATGGAATTGAATTCCGTAGATCTGTCGCTCGGCTGATTCGAATGCCGCTACCGGCGACTGGGTCGATGCCGCCAGAGCTGTGAAGCCGGGAGGCGGCTCGTAGACCGTGTCGCGGTGGGACATCCAGCAGGGCTGAATCTCCGGCAGACCTGCGAACAGCAGCCCAGGCTCGCTGATCGTCAGCTCCGAGCGGCCGTATTCACCGACCTCTGCGCTCTCAACGCGGCCGCCTAAATGCTGCGCCAGCAGCTGCATCCCGTAACAGATGCCCAGCACTGGAATCCCGAGCTCGAGCAGCCCAGGGTCTAGCCGCGGCGCACCCTCGACATGGACCGATGCCGGCCCGCCCGAAAGGATCAATCCCTTCGCCCCACGCGACGCAACTTCCTCAGGCCCCACGTGGTACGGCAGCAGCTCGGAGAAGACGCCACACTCGCGGACTCGGCGGGCAATCAGCTGCGAGTACTGGCCCCCGTAGTCGAGGACGACGACTTCGTCGTGAGTCACGCTGGCGTCGAACTGAGCGTGCTGTCGGCGCTAGCCGAAGGAGACGCGCCAGCTCCGCGACTGCCCATCCCGACTCCCTGCGACGACTGCAGCTTCTTGCCTTCAGTCTGCAGCGCCGGAGCGACCATAAGCTCAGCGCGGTTGAACTCAGCTATGTCTTGGTAGCCACAGGTGGCCATCGAGGTTCGCAGCGCGCCCATCAGGTTGAAGCTGCCGTCGTTCTCGTGCGCTGGGCCGGTCAGGATCTCTTCGATCGAACCGTTTTGAATTGTTTCGACGCGGGCGCCGCGAGGAAGAGTTGGGTGGAAGGTCGCCATTCCCCAGTGGAAGCCACGTCCAGGAGCTTCGTAAGCGCGAGCCAGCGGCGAGCCGATCATCACTGCGTCGGCGCCGCAGGCGATTGCTTTGGCGACGTCACCTCCGGTGCTCATTCCACCATCGGCGATCACCTGGACGTATTCACCGGTCTCGAGCATGTGCGTGGAACGTGCGCCGGCGACGTCAGCGATCGCTGTCGCTTGCGGAACCCCAAGCCCAAGCACGCCGCGCGTGGTACAAGCGGCGCCCGGCCCCACTCCGACAAGAACGCCGGCCGCACCGGTCCGCATCAAGTGCAGGCCGGTGTGGTAACTGGCACAGCCACCGACAATCACTGGCACCGGGAGCTCAGCGATGAACTCTTTCAAGTTGAGCGGCTCGCTCGTCTTCGAAACATGTTCGGCGGAGACGACGGTTCCTTGGATTACGAGGATGTCGAGCCCGGCCTCAAGCACCATCTCGTAGTGCGCAGAGACGCGCTGAGGGGTTAGCGAGGCGGCGGTTACGACACCGCTGGCCTTTATCTCTTCGATCCGCGCCCGCATCAGCTCCGGCTTGACCGGCTCTTGGTAGATCAACTGCATCTCGTGCGTTGCCTCATCCTTCGGCAGCCGCGAGATCCGCTCCAGTTGCTCTTCAGCATCCTCGTAGCGCGTGAAGATTCCTTCCAAGTTGAGTACTGCGAGCCCACCAAGCCGACCAACCTCGATCGCCGTCCTCGGCGAGACAACGCCGTCCATAGCTGAAGCCATCAGCGGCAGCTCAAAGCGGTACGGGCCGAGCTTCCAGGAGATGTCTACGTCGTCAGGATCCCGTGTGCGCCGTGAAGGCACGATCGCAATATCATCGAACCCGTAGGCGCGACGCGCCTTCTTTCCTCTACCGATCTCAATTTCCATCGGCTGATCCTAGGTACGGCGCCGGACGCAATCGCCCCACGCAAAGCTGATCGGGGAGCTGCGCTGAAGGCTGCTTGGCCGCGCTGGTGATCACTCACCCACGATAGCGCTCAGAGAGCGCTGGCGGGTGCTTCGATCTGCTCGACCTCGACTTCGGCCAGTAGCTCGTCGACTCCCTTGGGGTCGATCAGGCCAGCTCCCAGGCGCTGCGTCGACTCCGCGCCGCAGGCGACTGCGTAACGCAGGCACTCCTCCGGCGTCGAACCGTTGTAGCGAGCGGCGACGTATCCGGCGAGGAAAGCGTCGCCAGCTCCGACGCTGGCGACCGCTTCACGCGGCTCGATCCAAACTCGATGTTCACGCGGCTGCCCATCTACGAGAACGCTCGCTACGCAGCCGTCAGGCAGAGTGATGATTGCCTCACGCGAGCCGAGGCTGCGCAGTTCTGCGAGCGCGCCTGCCTGCTCATCGCGATCGTTAAATTCGTGCCCGACGAGCTCCTCGGCCTCAGCCATATTGGGCGAGATCACGGTTGGCTCGGCGCGGACAGCGAGCTTCATCGCTTCGCCTTCAGAGTCAACGACTGTGACTACGTCGAGTCTTGCCAGCTCAGCGATCAGGGTGGCGTAGATCGAGGGATCTACTCCGCGAGGCAGCGAGCCAGCTAACACGCAGATCGCCGCTCCGCGTGCCAAGTAACAAAGCTTCTCGATAAAGAGCTCAACCTCGGCCGGGTTTACCTCCGGCCCGCGCTCATTGATCTCGGTCTGTTCGCCGGTAGTCGGATCGAGCACCGAGATGTTGGTGCGCGACTCTTCGGCGATGTGAACGAACCCGTTGAGGATCGACTCGGCCGTTAGCTGCTCGACGATGCGGGTGCCGGTCGCGCCGCCAACGAAGCCGGTCGCGATTACTGGCTGACCGAGCGATGCGAGTAGCCGAGCGACGTTGACTCCCTTGCCACCGGCGGTCGAGCGCTGCTCGACGGTGCGATGACGGCGCCCAAGCCGAAAGCTGGGAACAGAAAGCGACTTATCGATCGCGGCGTTTAGCGTGACAGTAAGAATCATGCTGGCTCTCTCTGAACCCGTTCGGGGCGCCGTTGACGGCGCCGCCTGCGGATAAGCGTAGCTGAAAACAGTATTAGAGTGAGAACTACCAATCCGCCTGCCAGCGGGCCGAACCAGCCGCTGCTGGCGGCCAGTAGCGAGGGCGCCGCGACGGCTGAGGCGGTAACCAGTGGCACGCGGTCGACGCTCTTGCCTCGCCGCAGCACGACCACGTCACCGACTCGCGTTCCTTTTGCCAGCGGGCCCGTTAGCGTCGCCGCAAGCCCGCTAACGATTGTCGTTGGTCGCTCGCCTCGGCGCATCACAACATCCGCGCTGCGCGACGTGACCAGCTGAACTCGGTCGTCGCGACCCTCGACGGGAAGGGTGGCGAAACGTTGGCCTTTGCGCACCGCTTGAACGCTCTGGTAGCGGCCGAAGCCGTAGCGCATCAGCTTCAAAGTGTCGGCGTTGCGCGCCGCTTCGCTCGGCTCCCCCATCACGACGCTGATTAGCTCGGCGCCGTCACGCGTTGCGCCGCCGACGAGCAGGTAGCCGGCGCTCGAGGTGTGGCCAGTTTTGATCCCGTTCATCCAAGGAACCGAGCCGATCAAGGTGTTGCGGTTGTAAACAACGCGCTTGTGGCTACCGCTGCGAAGCGTCGCCTTCGGGCGATCGATTATGCGACGGGCAAACCAGTTCTGCCGCAGCAGGACCCCAAGTGAGGCCAGGTCGCGCGCCGTTGAGTAGTTGTGACTGCCATCTAGCCCATCGGGATTCGCAAAGTGAGTTCCGCGCAGACCAGCCCGCTTTGCGCGCGCGTTCATCATCCGTACGAATCCTTTCTGCGAGCCCCCCACGTCAGCGGCAATCGAAATCGCCGCCTCGTTCGCACTTGCCAGCAGCAGTGCGCGCAGCATGTCGGCGCTCGTGAGCCGCTCTCCGGGGGTAAGCCCAGCGGTCGACTCTGCTGGCCCAGGTGTGAAATTGACGACCCTGATGCGATGAGCGAGCGAGCGCTTCTCAAGCAGCAGCAGCGCCGTCATCATCTTTGTCGTCGAAGCGATCTCGTGGTGCGTGTACGGGTTGCGCGCGTAGATGATCTCACCACTTGAAGGCTCAATCAGGATCGCCGCCGAGGCCGAGAGCGAAGGCCGGCTGCGGGCGCTGGCCACAGATGGCAGCACGAGCGCCAGCAGCGCCAGCAGCACGCCGAACCGCAGCAGGGGGCTCACGCGCGCAATCGAAGCCGCTGGCCGGGCTGGAGTGCCTGCGTGTCGAGGCCAGGGTTGAGCTGCTGGAGCGTCGCCACCGGCACCCCTGTGTGGAGAGAGATTGCGGTCAGTGTGTCGCCGGAGCGCACCACGTAGAAGCGAGCGCCGGTCGTCTTGACCGATGTCGTCGTTGTAGTCCCTTCCGGCGCAGTCGAGCTGCTGCTTGTCGCCGAGCCACCACCACCGCTGGTGATGATGATCAGCGTTAGGAGAGCCGCAAGGATCAGCGCCAGCGGCGCTAGCCAGCGAGCCGGTTGTGATTTCGACGCCATCGGACGTTGAAGGATACGGACGCGCGGCTGCAACTCCAGCGTTTGGCTCAGCCGGGCGCAAACTTGCAGCGCTCAGCCTTCTACGCCAAGCGACCAAGCGGCTTCTCGCAGCGCTTCGGCCTGCCCGCGAGCAGCATCCGCTGGGCTACCGCCGTGCTCTTCGTAAGCGAAGACGATCGAGCGCGAAGCGCTTACAAGGCCGCCCGCGCGACCGGGCTCGAAGGCCGGCGCGAGCTGCTCAACCTCGCCACCCTGCGCCCCGATACCAGGCAGCAGGAAGATTGTGCGGGGCATTAGCTCGCGCATTCGCGCGACGTGTTCGGGCGCGGTCGCGCCGACCACCGCACCGACGTCGGAGAGCGCATCGTCACCTCCGAGCTCGTCGACACTGCGGGCAACGCGCTCCCAGAGCGGCTCGCCGGCAGCGAGCTCCGAGTCCTCGAAGTCGGCCGCTCCTGCATTCGAAGTCCGCACCAAGACGAAAACTCCGGCGCCGTTCTCACGCGCGCCGTCAATCAACACGGCGAGCGTGTCGACGCCCATATATGGATTTGCAGTGAAGGCGTCGGCGCCAAGCCCTTCGACGACGCCAAACGGAGTCTCCGTCTGCCCCACGAGAGACTGGCAGTAAGCCTTAGCGCTGACGTCAATATCGCCGCGTTTGCCGTCGGCTAGAACCAGCAGGCCAGCCGCTTTGGCGTGGGCGACAACTTCGCCGAGCGAACTGCGACCAGCGGCACCTAACCGCTCGAAGCAGGCCAATTGTGGCTTGATGACGACACATGCGGGGCCAGCGGCGTCTATCAACTGGCAGCAGTGAGCCGTGACGGCGCTGGCGGCCTGGTCGGCGGCACTTGATCCGGCGGCAGCGGTCAGAGCATCTGGCCAGAGCCGCGCAGGGTCCGGGTCGAGCCCAAGCACGATCTGCGATTGGCGCTCTTCCACTGCGGCCGCCAGTCGCACGGCGAAACCGCTGCTGCTCGTGGTTGGCACAGCCTGAAGCTACCAACGCAATTGGACGGCGCGGCTGACCAGGCAACTGTCGGATCGAACTGAGAGGATTGACGTATGCCGTTGGCGCGAATTAGCTGGGGAGTCGTTGTGCTGATCTGCTTGATCGGCGTCGGCCTGCTGATGCTCGCCGGCTATCAGGGCTACGCCGCGCTCTCGCTGGCCGTCGCTATTGCAGCGGCGATCAACTTGGCTTGACCGGCGAGGCCGGCTCGGTGTGAACGACGACGTCGACGATCTCACGATCGTAATCACGGATCGCAGCCTCAATCGTCGTTGCCGTCGAGTGCGCCTGAGCGAGCGTCTGCCCGCCGTCGAGAGCGACGGTTACTAGCGCGACGATGCCGCGTGGTTCTCGGTGCACGCGAAGCTCGAGTGGCTCGCGGCCGGTCAAAGCGGAGACGATCTTCGCTACCGCGCTGTGCAGCTCAGCCGACTCCTCGCTGGCGGTGACTGGCGCGCGCAATGAAGGCTCGAGCGGTTCGATGTGGACGTGGATAGCGTCGACCTCGGGGGCAGCAACGCGAATCGCTGCCTCAACGTCATCGATCGACGCATGGGCCTCGGCTAGCGACTGGCCGGCCGGCAGCTTTACGTGAAGGCTCAAGTCGGAGCGGCCATCAATACTGACGATCCTGACGTTGTGAACCTCGCGCACGTTCTGCGCCGAGAGTGCTGCGCCGGTGACCCGTTCGCGCAGCTCGGCTCCTTCGCGGGGCTCGATGTGAATCGTCACGTCGCTGCCGGGAATTCGCTTTTGCAACGCAGCTTCAACCCGGTCGGCTAATTCGTGGCCCTGCTGGACCGGCGCGTCGGCCTCAACCTCGAGCACGCCATCGACGAAGGTCGAGCCGCCTGCTTCGCGAACTCGAAGCCGGCGGATCTCAACCGGCGGGTCTACCTCGTCGATCGCTTGCTGCGCCAGCTCAACGAGGCCCGCCGGCGCCTGGTCCATCAATGATCCAACGTTGCTGCGAATCAAAGTGACGGCGGCACCGATCACTAGCACCGCAACGACCAGCGCGGCAATCGAGTCGGCCTGCGCAACGCCGGCGCGAACCATCGCTAGGCCGAGCAGGACGGCCAGCGTTCCAACAAAGTCCGAGGCAAAGTGGAGCGCGTTCGCGCCGAGAGCAGCGCTCGAGTAGGCCCGTGCCGCCCGCCATGAGATCACCGTCCGCGTGCTGTCGACGACCAGTACAACTCCGATCACAGCGAATACCCACCAGTTGGTTTCAACGGCGTGCGGCTGCGAACTAGTGATCCGGCTGATCGACTCGAAAATGATCACACCGCTCATCACGATCAGGAAGCCGCCTTCGGCTAGCGCGGCGAGATGTTCGGCTTTGCGGTGACCGTAGGGGTGGCCGCTGTCGGCTGGCCTGTCGGCGACGCGAATCGCGAAGAAGGTCAGTAGCGCGGAACCGAAATCGGTCGCCGAGTGGGCGGCCTCTGCGAGCAGACCGAGCGATCCGCTCGCGAGGCCCGCGCCAAGCTTGAGCAAGACGAGGAAGCCGGCAGCCGCGACCGACACCAATGCGGTGCGCTGCTGCGGCGTTGCCGAGCTTTCCGGTGCTGGATTCATCGGTCGCGCAGCCAGGAGTCGAGCTCGCGGGCCGCCTTGCCGCGGTGGCTGATCTGATCCTTCTGATCGCCGCTCAATTCGGCCATTGTCTTTCCCGGCAGGTCAAGCGGCTCAAAAGCCGGGTCATAACCGAAGCCGCCGCTTCCGCTCGGCTGCGCAGCGCGCAGGCCACAACAGCGCCCTTCGAACGTCTCCTCGGCGCCGCTCTGCGGGTCGCAATAGGCGATCACACAAACGTACTCCAACCGAGCGCCTGGCTCGGTCTTT
>Ga0194048_10001053_pt1 | contig 13680 bp, 9 predicted proteins | sample JunL225m_MetaG_FD_161685 | JGI IMG/M metagenome (GOLD analysis project Ga0194048, IMG submission 161685) | Anoxic zone freshwater microbial communities from boreal shield lake in IISD Experimental Lakes Area, Ontario, Canada - Jun2016-L222-5m | ecosystem: Environmental > Aquatic > Freshwater >...
GTACAAGGACGACTTCTGGCTCTACCCCGAGTTCGCCCAGAAGATGGATGTCTTCTGCGCCCTCGTGAACGCCCTGCCCGACGACGGCTTCGGCGTGAACTACGACCCCAGCAACGCCTACATCGCCGGCGACGACCCGATCGAACTGCTCAAGCGCGTCTCGAAGCGCGTCGTGACCATGCATGCCTCGGACCGTTACCTCATCGAGGGCACCCTTGAGGACCTTCGGAAGGAAGAAGGCGGCGCCGCCGGCTACGCCAAACGCCTCCGCCACGGCGAGATTGGCAAGGGCCTCAACGACTACGACGCCATCTTCACCGAGCTCAAGCGCGTCGGCTTCGACGGCTGGATCAGCATCGAGGACGGCGTCGACGGCATCGACCAGCTCCGCCGCAGCGCCGACTTCCTCAAAAGTAAGACCGCGCAATACTGGGGCACGCGATGAATCCGGAAATCGTCCGCCCCAACATCGTCGGCCTCGGCGAAGTGCTGTGGGATGTCTTTCCGGACGCGGCCCACTTCGGCGGCGCACCAGCCAACTTCGCCTGCCATGCCGCCGGCCTCGGTGGTGACGCCTGGGTCGTAAGCGCAGTAGGCCGGGATAAACTAGGGGACGACGCCCTGGCCTCCCTTTCGACCAAAAACGTCCACACCCTCCTCCTCCAGCGCAACGAACACCCGACCGGCACAGTCACGGTAACCCTCGATGCCGCCAAACAAGCGAGCTACGTTTTCGCGGCCGATCCGGCTTGGGATCATATCGCTTGGAGCGAGACCGTCGCGACTCTCGCACGCAAATGCCAGGCGGTCTGTTTCGGCTCGCTCGCCCAACGCGCCCCGGTCAGCCGACGCACCGTCCGCGAGTTCCTCGAGAATACCTCGGCGGATTGCCTGCGCATCTTTGACGTCAACCTACGCCAAAAGTTTTACAGCCGTGAGGTCATCGAGACCTCACTACAACTCGCCAACGTCTTCAAACTGAACAACGACGAAGTCCCCGTCGTCGCCGACCTGCTCGGGCTCCCCAAGGACGAGAAAGCCTTCGTACTCGCCGTCGCCCAACGCTTCGACCTGCACACCGTCGCCTTGACCCGCGGAGCAGCCGGATCGCTGGTCTGGCATAAGGGACAATACGACGAGAAGACCGCACCGAAGGTCGCCGTCGTCGATACCGTGGGCGCGGGGGATTCGTTTACCGCCGCCCTCGTCATCGGCCTGCTCCGCGGCGAAGACCTTTCCCGCATCCATCAACGCGCCGTCGACGTCGCCGCCTACGTCTGCACGAAAGCCGGTGCGACGCCGGAGTTATTGCCGGAGTTTCGGAGGTAGGGACAGCACCACGTGCTGTCCTAAAGTTCGCCGAATGGTGAACGCCTGGTAGAGGCGTGGCTACGCCGCGCCCGGTCACGACGTAGTCGTGCCCCTACCCTCGGCCACCATGCGGCGGCCGGAGACAACTAGGTCGGCACGCAGTACCGACCCTGCCTTATGCAATACTGCACGAGAAACCCCGCGCCCACTTGCCCACGTGCCCGCATGCCCACTGGCGAAGGCTAGGCCTTCGCCCTTACCACCTATACCGAACGGTATAAGTCACCGTCTTCTCTTCGTCAGGCTGGAGCGGAACGCGAAATTCAAACGTACTCGCATCCTTTTTCTCATGCGGCTGGCTCTGGGCGGTGAGCGTCCAATTGCCGCCATTCATCGCATGCTCGACCACGCGGATCTCGACGGACTCTTTCTTGCGATTGCGCACCTTGATTTCAAAGCTCTGCGTGGCGACGGCATTGGATCCGTCTTGGGTCGAGTTCGTCATGCGATGCTCCCCGACGAGATCGAAGCTATTACCGGTCAGCACGCGGATGGTTTCATCCTTGGGCGTATGATCGATCTGGTTCTCGCCCACGAACTCGAGCTGGCGATCACCGTCTTGGGAATAGAAGCGCACCTTGCCCTTAGGTAAGGCCATCCCAAGTCGATTAGCCTCGGAATTCTTGAACTCGCGATAGACCTGCACCTTACCGGAAGCGGAAACACCCCGCGGATAATACCCAGCTCCCTCGAAGACATAGATGCGCTCGGCCTTCACGCCCGTCGCCCGCACGAACTCCACCTGCTTGGTCTCCTTGTCCCGCAAGGTAGCCGGATTGGCCAAGGTATAAAGGTGAAACTCATCAAAGGATTTTTCGGTGACAGGACTAGCGGCGAGCATCGCCTGGGCTCGCTCGCCTTTCATGCGGACGAAATCACGCTGGGTTTCGATGCGATTCACATCTCCGGCCATGAGTTTAATCTTAGCGTCACTAAAGGTGGTACCGCTATTGTTGTTCATCGTCACCCAACCGACGATGTCCAAGAAGTCACCCTTCTCCGGAGCGACAAGATTGTAACTGGCTTCCCAAGTGAAGCCGCGGCTCAGGTAAGCGACCTCGGCGGCGATTTTGCCTGACGACGCAGAGTTTAATTTCCAATTCAGCGTGGGCTTAAGGACGTTGTCATTGCCGAGCGAAGGAAAGATCGGGTTGCCTGGGAGAGAAAACTGCAGCTTACCGTCGACCTCGATGATGGGCTCCACGAAACTTCCTCCGGGAACGAAACCACTGCGTACGACCTTACCCAAAATCACTCGGTCAGGCTTGGTACTCTCATGACGGCTGAACTCGATGCTCTTGCCTTCGAAAAGCGACAATAGCATCGACTGCGAAACTGGGTCATTGCGATAAGACTGTTCAAGGATCTGGAATTCGGCCTTACCGGCGATGTCACGCAAGATTACCGAATCGGCCTCGACCTGCGCGGTGACGCCCGCGAAGGACACGAGATTGACGCCGGCCTTGAGATCGATTGGCAACGTCTCACGCACGACGGCATAGCCGCCGTTATAAATCGTGAGGGCCGGATCGGCGGCGAAGACGGAAGTGGCAGCCAACAAGAGAATCACGGGGAGTTTCATGGGATGGGGTAAATTCTGGGCATCGGAACGACTTTTCCGATATTAATAAGCGAAGCCGGTGGCAGATTTAGCCTAGGAGAAGTTGATCAGTTGACCGGTTGACCAGTGGGCCAGAACGGCAGGACACAAAGGGAGACCGGGGACCGGATACTTGGCTGGGGTGCATTTATCCCCAACACCCTTCCCGGTTCCCGGTCTCCCTTTGAGTTCCAGACTCTCCCCGTGTCCACGTGTCACCATGCCCACATGCCCCCGTGATCGCCTCCACTAGCCCCAGCCCTAGCCCTATTTCAAACCTCTCCCCTTCCTTCTCTGCTTTCGGCGGTATTCGACCGGGGTGCACTTCATCTCCCGCTTGAACAGGCGATTAAAGAAGGTCACCTGGCGAAAACCGCAAGCCAAGGCGATATCCAGGACGCTCCGTTCGCCATCCCGCAGCTCCCGGCGGGCGGCCTGCAAGCGGAGTTCGTTCACGAAAGCGCTAAAACTGTGACCCGAGTTTTGCTTGAACTGCCGGGCGAAGGTCGGTCGGGTCAGGCCAGAGATCTTCAGGAGGTCTTCGAGCCGGATCTCGTCGCGGAAATTGGCCACGAGATGCTGGACCGATTTCGAGATGGCCTTCTGGTAATGGGACTCGGCGCTGAGCGTGAAACTGCGCGACGACAGCATTGCGAGATCCGACTCAGGTGCATCTGCCACTTCAGCGAGCAGACGCAGCAACGCCGCCAGCTGACCGGCGCCCTTGCTCCGCGCGACATCCTGCATGAGCGCGGCGATGGCGGTCGCAGTGCGCCCACGCAGATGCAGGCCGCGCTCGGCCCGCTTGAAGAGATCGCGCAGCTCGAGATTCTCCGGGAACGCCCACACGGGGTGGCTCTCGGGGAAATGCCACTGGATCGAAAGCCCACCCGACGCTCCCGAGGTATGCCAGTGATGCGGGAGACGTTCACCCAGCAGTACGAGATCGCCAGCCGCGAAGGCGCCGATGGCGTCGCCGACAAAGCGCGTACCCTCCCCGCCCGTGAACAGGGTCAGTTCCATCTCCTTATGGAAGTGCCAGTGATTGCCCTCCCCCTGCACCGGTTGCGTCCGACCCGGCCCCAAGATGCATTCGACGTCTCGGAGCGTCTTCGACCAGCGCAAGACGCGGAAGGAGTGCCCTTCGGGCAGCTCGACCTTCTCGCGGATGGCTTTCATAGGTTGATTCGTATCAATCGCACCCTCGCCCGCAAGGGGTAATTGAGACGAAAGTGCCAACGCACCTTGCCCTGCGGGCACGAGACGTAACGCATCTCAGCCCCCGAAGATTTCAATTCAGCGCCCGCCTTACTTAGATTTTGTCGTTTCCTCGTTCAACAGCTCAGGAAGTGACGATTTCTTCTTCGCTTTAGATACCGGCGCCTTGCCTTGCTCAGGCGCATCGTAGTGAGGAGAGGGAGTGTGCTCTGCGGACATGATGGCTTCGATCTTTCTAACTATGTCCGGGTGGGCGGCGGCGATGTTCTGCTTTTCGACCGGGTCAGACTTGAGGTCGTAGAGTTCGAGCGTAGCCTTGGTGCCGAGCCGGTAGCCCTTCCAATCACCCATGCGCACGGCCTGCTGGAAGTAGGGCTCGTAGATCTCGAAATAAAGCGATTCGTGCGCCGCTTGCTGACCTTTGCCAAACAAAGTTGGCGCGATCGAATGACCGTCGAGACCTTTGGGACCGGGAACTCCGCTGAGATCTGCCGCCGTCGGCAAGAAATCCACAAACGAGGTGAGCAGGTCGCTGGTAGTGCTAGGCTGAATCTTTCCGGGCCAGCGTGCGATGAATGGCGTACGCATACCGCCTTCGTAAAGCATTCGCTTGTAACCGCGCAACCCTCCCGTGCTCCCGAGCGACTCGATGAATTCGGGATTGGCGCCATTGTCGGAACTGAAAACCACCAGTGTCTTATCGTCGATGCCCAGGTCCTTCAGCTTCTGCATCACGCGGCCGACATCCTTATCGACGAGCGCGACCATCGCGGCGTAATTCCGGACCTCCTCCGTCCACGCTTTCTGCCCAAAGACCGGATTCTCCGGAATCACGAAGTCTCCGTGCGGCGGAGTCCATGCGGCATAGCAAAAGAAGGGTCTGTCCTTATTCTGCTCGATGAACTTTAGTGTCTCATCGGCGATGCGGGTGTGAGAATAGTCTTCCCAGGAGTGCTTACCGGATTGCGGCTGAGGCACGTCGACACCGTTTCTGACCAGATGGTCGGTATAATAGTCGTGAGCGTGCTTCTGGTCGTAGTAGCCAAAGAATAGATCGAAGCCTTGCTTCTCCGCCGCCCCGGTCGTGTCAGGATTGCCTAGACCCCATTTGCCGAAGCCTCCGGTGGCGTAACCTGCATCGTGCAACAAGCCCGCCACGGTTATTTGCTTCGACGGGAGGGAAAGAAGCCCGTCCTTACTTTGGTTGGCGCGGCGCAACGTGTGCCCCGTATGCTGCCCGGTCATCAGTACGCAACGGGAGGGCGCGCAGACGGCGCTGCCACTGTAGGCACGCGTGAACTTCATGCCTTCCGTAGCCAGGCGATTGATATTGGGCGTGGAGCCATATTTGCAACCGTAGGGCGAAAAATCTCCGACACCCGCGTCGTCGGCTAAGATGAAAATAATATTAGGCTTATCGGCCGCGGGGAGCGAAGCGAAGAAAGTCGCGAGGAGCAGAGGGAGGAAGAGCTTCATCGTTGGTTTACTTTTGGACTGCTACCATCGAAGTAAAGACCTTAACGTCGTCCACCCAGGCTTGCCGCCCAACGGAGAGGCGAACCATTCGCTTAGTTGGATGCGCAACGCCGGCGGCGGTAACGGATGCCACGGGCTTTCCGTCGATAGACACCGTGACATTGTCTCCGGCGACCTTGATCAGCAGGTCATGCCATTTGCTTGTTTCCAAGGTGAAGGGGAAAGTCTTTTTCTGCGCTGCAATGAAAGCCAGTTGCTCGGGCGTCAGCGTATTCGCTTTCCGCGCCTCATAGAATTTCATATTCATGATGCCCGTCTTTTTGTCGTCCACGACAATCTGCTTGGTGCCGACATCAATCTTGAACAAGTGCCCCGAGTGAACCTCTTTGCACTCTGGGTCAGCGATATCCACACCGAGGACATCTTGGGCATCCTCCAACATGAAGCGCATCTCGACCTCTCCATCACGAAACTCGGCAACGTGACCGACGCCTACCGCGTGATCGGCAGCTGCGTTCATTGTAATATGCATGGCGCCGTCTTTCAGGTCCACCTGCTTATGGCCGCCCGCGCGAGTCTTGCTATTCGTGGTCCAACCATTGCCAATTTCCTCCGTGGTTTCTTGCGATTCGTTGCGGTCAAATTTATCTTCAAAGACGAGTTTACCGCGTTCCTCCGCATAGACGGACGGAAGGTGGATGAACGCGAGGACGGCGAGGAGGACGTGCTTCATGAGTCAGGGTGAAATTCGAAGGGATGCGTTTGTTTTAAAAACTATTTCGCCGCCCGGTAGACGCGCACACCGCGCGAGTCGAAATGCTCCATGACCAGTTCAGCTCCCGCGGTGATCTGGAGGAAGCCGCCGTGGGGCGTGGGCGAGGTGTAAAGTTGTCGGACGACCGCCTGCGGATCGGAGCCATTCTGGTCACCAGGCGCGACGCCCATCCGGGAGTTCTCATCGTTCAGCGCGCCGCAGGAGAACTCTTCGACACCCGATGGATGGATGCTGTGGTATTGCCAGTGACGATCTCCGCAGATGATTGTGAAATGTCCCACCTGGGTCTCCTTCAGCCAAGCGAAGAAGGCATCCGCTTCGTGGCGAAAACCGCCGAGATCTGCGTGGTTATCAACCTTCTTTGCATCGTCGGGCCCGACCATCGGTGTGGGCGAGATGAGGATCTTCCATTTCGCATCACTCGCTTTCAAAGTCGTCTTTAACCACTCGCGCTGCTCCGCACCCCAGAGCGACTTTTGCGGGCCGTCGGCCATCGCGTTGGGTGAGCGAAAGTCGCGCCCCTCCGTGAGCCAGATCTGCAGATCCTTACTGACACGATGCGTGCGGTAGGTGGGCTGGTTACTGCCCTCGGCCAGCAGGGGCAATTGCTCGCGGAACATGTCGATGCCGATTTTGGGCAGCGGCGGTCGGTCCGTTGTGTTGTCCGAATCGTCGTAGCGAAAATCATGATCATCCTTTGACCAGTAAGCGGGGATGCGGCGGAAAAATTCGATGAGCCGCGGGAAGCGAGCTTGCTCATGCCAGCATTGGCGCAACTGCTTGGTCGTCTCGGCCACGCGCATCGGGTTATCGTAATAGACGATGTCGCCGGTACCCACAAAGAAGTCGGGCCGTAATTTCAGCATCGCCTCGAAGGAAGGATAGCCGAGGCGTTTATCCTCCTCCGTTGCAGTTAGGGGTCCGCTGGCTCTGCCCACCTTACCGTGCATGAACTTGTTATAATTCATGCAAGTGCCGACGATGAAGCGCACCGGCGCATCGATGGTTCCGCCCAGCAAAGTCTTGAACGAACCGCTCGGACCGGCCTGGGCTGTCGCCTCCGTGACACCATAGACTGCACGGTAATGATAAGTAGTATCAGGCTTTAAGCCAGTGAGAGCTGCACGGACGATGTAGTCGTGTTTATCCGTCGCCGCTTGGAAGGGAGTGCGCTGGGCATCACGGAAGTCCACCCGCATGCTCCATTCAAAACAGGCCACACCACTTGCTCCCGGCAGATCGCCGTCGGCATCAAGTTGCGTCGCGAGCGTCAGGCGCGTCTGAAGCAGTACGGTAGAATCGGTGACTTCTCCGGACATCGTCCCATGTCCAAGGAAAAGTGGTTGCGATGGGGATTCGGCAGCCAGCAGAGTGTGGCCACGCCACACCAACAGTGGGACGAGCTTCAGGAAAAAACGGCGGGCGATATTCATAGGTTTAGACGTCGGACAGAATGTTAGAGCACGCTTGGCGTTCAGTTCTTCGCGAAGGGCTCACTGAGCACCACCGCGCGAACGAGATCCTTGAAACCCCCCTTGGAGGTCGACAGGTTTTTCATGATACCGTCAATCACGGCGCGATCGGTGAATCCAGGTGCACGGCCCAGGGCGTAGGTGAGAAGTTTCTCCGTAAGCGAGCGGGTGAATGGCTCGTGTCGCGCGATGAGCAGGCTGCGGAAGTCGGTGACACCCGTAAACTTCTCTCCGGTAGGCAGCACGCCGGTGGGGTCAATTTTCTGATTCTCTGTGTACTTCGTGCGCCAGCCGCCGACGGCGTTAAAATTCTCGAGCGCGAAGCCGAACGGGTCGATTTTGCGATGACAGGAAGCACAGGTTTCGATCGTTCGATGTTTGGCGAGTTGCTCCCGGATATTGGTCGCACCGCTGGCATCCGGCTCAATGAGCGGGACGTCTCGCGGCGGAGGGGGCGGCGTGTAGCCGAGGAGTTTCTCCTGCACGTACACCCCACGCACGACGGGTGACGTATCTACACCATTCGCCGAGGCGGTAAGGAACGTAGCCTGGGTGAGCAACCCGCCGCGTTCGCCTTTGGGTAAGGTGACTTGGCGGAGTTGCACCCCTTCCACCGGGGGCAACCCGTAGTGCAGCGCGAGTTCGCGATTCAGGAAGGTATAGTTCGCGGCGAGAAATTCACGGGGGGGCAGATTCTTATCGAGAATATGGCGGAAGAACGTCTCGGTCTCGGCGCGCATCGCGGCGTCGATATTATCGCGAAAGAAGCTGACGAAATCAGTGGAGACAGGCATCTCACCGATGTGGTCGAGATTCAGCCAGAGGCGGAGGAAATTCTGCACGAAACGCTGCGACTTCGGGTCGGCAAGCATGCGATCCATCTGCGCACTCAGCGTGGCGGGCTCGTGCAATTTCCCAGCAGCGGCGAGCTGAGTGAGCGTCTGATCTGGGAGGGAGGACCAGAAGAAATAAGACAGACGTGAGGCCAGCGCGTAATCGTTTAGTTTGCCGGTACCCTCATTTAGATGAAGGAATGCGGGCGAACATAGAATGGTCTGAAAGCCGAGTTGCAATGCGGCCATCGGCTTCATGCCGGCATCGAGCTTCGCCATGACCAACTTTTCGATGGGGTCCAATTCGCCGGAACGCAAAGGACGGCGGAAGGCTGTCGCGGCGAAGATGCGCAGGCGTTCGGGGATGTTGGCACGGCTAATCTGATCAGGCGTCAAATTGCCGTAAAGCAGCGAGTGGCCGCGGGTCGGCCACTGCTCGAGTTGCGGACCTTTGACCTGCATTTCCCAGATGCGGAGTTTCGGGCCGCGATAGGCCTTGAGCATCGCCAAGGCGAGGTCGCCCTTACCAAGTCCAAGCTTTCCAACCGCTTCCAACTCGGGAAAACCTTTTGAAAACCTATTCAACTTGAAGGCCAATGCCTTGGCCTTGACCGTACCATTGCGGAAGCGTACCTCCGGCTCTTCGCCTCGTTCGAGCTCGACGGTCCATTCGAACCACTGCGGCTGGTCGCTGGTGATTTCCACCAGCGCGAGCGTGCGCTGCGTGGTGACGTTGCCCGTGCTCTCGACGCTGCCTCCGCGGGTTACGGCGGCGATTTCCATTACGATGGGATCACCGCTGCGGATATCCTCAAGGAAGGTATAGGGATTCGTGCGGTCGATGGCGGCAGCCTGGACGCGAATGGTGTAACGCCCACTCTGCGGTGCGCCACCATGCCCCAGCGGCGCAAATCCGATATGGCCTCCGCGATAATACCGCGCCACCAGATCGTCGTATCCCTTGTCCGAAATCCAGCGGTAGCGGTCGATCTGGAAAATCTTGGGCAGGTCGCCGGCTTTCCTTTTCTCAAAGTAAAAGGGCGATTTCTGCGCGTAGGTCTTCACCTCAGGTTTCTTGCCAAAGGCCGTCGCGCGCTGAATAGCTTCCTCGGCGGCAACAAAATAGTGATCGAGCAACATCCCCGAAGTCGTCTGCGTTTCGGCATCGTTATCGAAACCGTTCACCCGCGTTTCCGGCGGGAAATCGGCGGCGGGGTCCCATCCTGCGACATTCAAGCCCAGCAAGTCACCGATGGTCTGCCGGTATTCGAAGCTGTTGAGCCGACGCAAGACGGTATGAGCTGCCGTGCCCTTGAAACGCAGCGCGGCCTCGCCGACGGATTCTGTTATCGCATCCACGGCCGCGAGCAACTCCGCCGTCGGCGGCTGTTTCTCCTTCTTCGGTGGCATTTCGCCCTTGTTCAGCTGGTCAAGGATTTCCTGCCATATTAAGGCATCGTCGGGAGTCTTGATGCTGGCCGTAAGGCCGTCGAAGCGCCGATCACCCTTCTGCTTATCCGCGCCGTGGCATTTGATGCAGTAATCGTTCAGGAAATTCTCCCGCAGAGGCGCGGAAGCGCAGAGCGATGGGATAATAATCATAGCCGCAAGCGCACCGCGGCGGACCATGCAATAATAAGTGCGGTACAAATTCATGAGAACAGCTAATGAGTGTGTTATCAGCCAATCTTCATCGGCGAAAACGTCCCCGTGCTGCGACCGAAACGCTCGCGCTCCACACCGAACCATTGGAGCGAGGAAAGCCAGAGATTGGATAGCTGAATACGTTTATGCTCCTCGGCAGGGCACACGAGATGGCCCTGATGCTTGAGGCCGCCGCCCGCGAGTAGTACCGGTAAATCGCGATTCGAATGGTTCGACGCATTGCCCATGCCGCTGCCGATTACCACAAGCGTACTGTCCATCAATCCCGCCTCCTTCAACTTCCCGAACAAGTGTGCAAACTGTTCCATGAGGTATTTCTCCACGACTTGCAGCTGCGTCAGCAACCCTTCCTGCTTACTGTGGTGCGACAGCCCGTGATAACTGCCGACATTGAGGTCGTTGGTGTGGAATCCAATCGGGACTTCAAACGTCGCCACGCGGGTCGAATCCGTCTGCAACGCGAGCGTCATCAAATCAAGAAACAGCGGAATTTCTTCAATCTGCATCCGCTCTTCATCTTTCACTGGGTCGATGGGCGACTTCGGCTTCGGCTTAGCCAGCCACGCCTCGGACATTTTCAACCGTCGCTCCACATCGCGCACCGAGGTCAGGTATTGATCAAGTTTGCCCCGGTCTGCCGCATCAAGATTGCCGCCTAATTGCTTAGCCGACTCGCGCAACGCATCGAGCACACTCGACCGGTTCGACAGGCGCTCACGTTCCGACGCCTTCGCGCCCAGGCTCGACTCGACAAACAGGGCATCAAACAGACGCGCCGGATTATTGACCGGCGGAAGGTTCACGCCCGCGCGGTTCCAGCACATGTTCGTGCCTTCACCAATCCCTGCCGTGATCGAAGGATACCGCGTCGCGGCGCCCACATGCTCCGCAGCCACTTGGTCGATTGAGATGTTCTTCTCCGGGAAGCCCGCCGACTCCTCCTTCTTTACGCCCGATAGAAATGAATGCACCGCGCCGTGGCCACCCTTCGCGCCGTGATCGAGATGAGAGAAGACCGTAAAATCTCCCCGATGCGCCTGCAACGGAGCCAGTGTCTGGCTGATCGCGTAGTTACGACCTTCCGCCGTGGGAAAAAATCCTCCCGGCCAAAAGCCGAGGTGATTCCCGATGCAGATTAAGCGCCTCGGATTAGGCTTAGGAGGCGTCGCGGCGAATCCAACATTGAGGCTCTCGAAAGCAGGGAGCGCGAGTGCCATACCAAGACCACGAAGAAAATGGCGGCGGTCGATAACAGAAGAATTAGGTAGGCGCACTGGAATACAGGAAAGGGTGCAGGGTTATAGGATCAAATTATGTTACACGAATTAAACTCCAAAGTCTGCTAAAGGTTTCACAATAAGCTGATTGGGACGATAGTGCCACCTGTCGAGACTCTGAGAGTAGCCCGAATGGCATATTTTTGATAGAATAGCCCCTTACCCATGAGCACCCCTGTCACCTATCGATTCTCTTTCGGCCCCTGGAATATCAGCGAGGGCGGCGACCCCTTCGGCGGCGACGTCCGCAAGGTCTTCCCCCACGAGGAGAAATTCGCCCTCTACCGCCCCCTCGGCTTCGAAGGCGTACAATTCCACGACGACGATGTGGTCCCGGGCATGGACGACCTCAAGCCGGACCAAATCTTAAAGAAGGCCGCCGAGGTAAAGGCGATGCTCGCCAACCAAGGCCTCACCCCGGAGTTTGTCGCCCCGCGTCTGTGGTTCGCCGACCAGACCGTCGACGGCGCCTACACTTCCAACAGCGCCTCCGATCGCGCCTATGCCTGGGATCGCACCAAGAAGTGCATCGACATCGCCAACGCCGTCGGCTCCAAGGCTATCGTGCTCTGGCTCGCCCGCGAAGGGACGTACATCCGCGAAGCCAAGGACGCCAAGCTGGCCTACCAGCGCCTACTCGAGACGATCAACGCGATGCTCGACTACGACAAGAACATCGAGATCTGGATTGAGCCGAAGCCGAATGAGCCGACCGACCAGGCTTACGTGCCCACCATCGGCCACGCCCTCACCCTCTCCTACGCCTCCAAGGACCACAAGCGCGTCAAGGGCCTCATCGAGTCCGCCCACGCCATGCTCGCCGGCCTCGACGCCAGCGACGAGATGGCCTTCGCCCTCGCCCACGACAAGCTGGCGAGCGTCCACCTTAACGACCAGAACGGCCTGAAATACGACCAAGATAAGAACTTCGGCGGCGCCAACCTCCGTGCGGCCTTCAACCAGGTCCGCGTCCTCGAGGAGTCCGGCTACGGTAACCGCGGCGAATTCATCGGCCTGGATGTCAAAGCCATCCGCACCCAGCGCGGCTCTCCGGTCACCGATCACCTTAAGAATAGCCGAGAGCTGTTCCTTGCGCTCGTCGCCAAGGTCCGCACGGTAGACCAGAAGCTCGTCCAACAGTATCGCGACGCCCGCGACTACGAAGCGCTCGAGCTCTACATCCTCAAGCACATCATGGGACTGAAGTAAGTCCCGCCCCGCATCTCCCTCATGAAGCAGTATCGCCTCAACCGCCTCTTCAACGCCTCGTCCAAGCGCTGCTTCGACGTCGCCGTCGACCACGGCTTCTTTAATCAGCCCGGATTCCTGCAGGGTATCGAAGACATGCGCCAGGTCGTCAAGACGCTGGTGGAAGCCGGACCTGACGCCATCCAACTGACGGTCGGACAAGCCCGTCATCTTCAGGAAATCACGGGACGCCAAAAGCCCTCTCTCGTCCTCCGCACCGATACCGCCAATGTCTACGGCAAAGAATTACCAGAAACCGCCTTCAGCCTGATGATCGAAGAGACGATGTTGCAAGCTGTGCGCCTCGACGCCGCCTGCGTCTGCGTCAATCTGTTCCAGATTCCGGGCGCTCCTGAAATCACCGCACAGTGCATCGAGAATATTTTAAAGCTCAAACCACAGGCCGATTATTACGGTATGCCGATGATGGTCGAGCCACTCGTCTTCCAGCCCAACGCAGTCGCGGGCGGCTACATGGTCGACGGCGACCTCACGAAGATCCTTCACTTGGTCCGTCAAGCGGTCGAACTCGGCGCCGATGTCATCAAGGCCGACCCAACTGACGATGTGACGCAATACCACAAGGTGATCGAGACGGCTTCGGGTATCCCGGTGCTTGTCCGCGGCGGCGGTCGCGTGAGCGACAAGGAAATCCTCGTCCGCACCGAAGGCCTCCTCAAGCAGGGCGCCTCGGGCATCGTCTACGGTCGTAACGTCATCCAGCACCCGAACCCGCGTGGCATCA
>Ga0194048_10001056_pt1 | contig 13666 bp, 11 predicted proteins | sample JunL225m_MetaG_FD_161685 | JGI IMG/M metagenome (GOLD analysis project Ga0194048, IMG submission 161685) | Anoxic zone freshwater microbial communities from boreal shield lake in IISD Experimental Lakes Area, Ontario, Canada - Jun2016-L222-5m | ecosystem: Environmental > Aquatic > Freshwater >...
CATTTTTCAACGCCGAGGCCTCCCCCGACGCAGCCAGACTACCATTTTCCAGCACGTAGCCGAAATCGGCAACATCCAACGCAGCGGCGGCGAATTGCTCGACAAGGAGCATAGTGATCTTTTGCTCTTTCAGGCGGGCAATGGTCGAGAAAACCTCCTCCACCAGACGCGGCGCCAAACCCATCGAGGGCTCGTCCAGCAACAACACATCTGGGTTCAGCATTAGCGCTCTGGCCATCGCGAGCATCTGCTGTTCCCCACCCGAAAGCGTCCCGGCCAATTGCGCGCGACGTTCCGCCAGCCGCGGAAACAGCGCGTACATCCGATCGACATCGCCCTTCACATCGCCTTTACCGCGCGAACCGGTCAGCCGCGTGAACGCACCCAGCAACAGATTATCCTCCACCGAGGATGTACCGAACACATGCCGCCCCTCCGGCGAGTGCGCCATGCCACGCCGGACAATGTCGTGCGACGGCAGCCCGGCAATGTCCTGCCCGCCCAAAACGATGCGGCCCGATTGGGGTTGGATCATGCCGGACAACGCGCGCAGCGTAGTGGTTTTGCCAGCACCGTTCGACCCGATGAGCGTCACCAACGCCCCTTTCGGCACGCTTAGCGAAACGGCGTGCAGCACCTGTACTTTGCCGTAACCGGCGACGAGGTTCTCGACCTGCAACATTGTCCGGTGCCCTCCGTTACGCCGCTTCGGCGTGACTGCCGCCGAGATACGCAGCAATCACGCGCTCATCGGCCTGCACCTCGGCCGGGCGGCCCTCGGCAATTTTCTGGCCGAAATCCAGCACCGTAACGATATCGCAGAGATTCATGACAACATCCATGTGATGCTCGATCAGCACGACAGTGATACCCTCGTCGCGCACGCGCCGGATGATGATCATCAGCTCTTTGATGTCCGGAGCGGTCAGACCCGCCGCCGGCTCATCCAGCAGCAGCAACTTGGGGTCCAGGGCCAAAGCGCGGGCGATTTCCAGCAAGCGCTGCTTCCCGTAAGGCAAGTTGCGAGCTTCCTCGTTCGCCTGATCCTGCAAACCCACAAACCGCAACAGGCTGCCTGCACGCGCTCGGGCATCCGCTTCTTCGGCGCGCGCGGCAGGCACACCGAGGGCAACGCCGGCCACGCTACCGCGATAGCGGTGGTGCAGCCCGACCATGATGTTCTCTATCAGCGTCAATTCGGCGAACAACTGCACGTTCTGGAACGTACGAGCGATGCCGGCTGCCGCGATCTCCGGCGATTTGTGTCCGGCGATGGACGCACCTTGGAACAACACCGACCCGCCGGTCGGGATGTAGATGCCCGTCAGCACGTTCATCATTGTGCTCTTGCCCGATCCATTGGGGCCGATCAGCCCGTGAATGGTGCCGGGCATAACAGTGAGATCGACACGATCCAACGCCCGCAAGCCGCCGAATTGCATCACGACCGATCCGACTTCCAGCAAGGGCTTGCCCTCGGCGATCGCAGGGGGCGTCGCTGTCCAGGCCTGGGCACCGGCCGCGTCGATCGTGGCATGCAAGTGGACCCAGCCGGGACGGAACTGCGCGACCGTTTGGCGGAGGAAACCGAAGATACCGTCGGGCAAATAGTAGACGACGAACAGGATCATCATCCCGAACACCGTCAACTTGAAGTCGGTGATTCGCTGCAATACCAGGGAGAAGGCGAAGAAACCAACGCACAGGGCAACAGGGATAGCGATGCGGGCCCGATCCTCCGGCTTGCGAAGCATGGCGATACCTCCGACGACCACCGCAATCGCCGCGATACCGCCCGCGACCACGCGAAACTGGTCGATGTCGGCGAGCAGGTTGGGCAAATACACCACGATCGCCGATCCCAGCATTGGCCCGACGCGGGATTTGCGACCGCCCATCGTCACCGCCAATAAAAACTGAATCGATAACTCGAAGCTGAAATTGTTCGGCGCGATATACTGCTCGGAATACGCGAACAACACGCCGGCCAACCCAGCCAAGCCGGACGACAGCACGAAGGCCAAAACCTTATGTCGGTAAACGCTGACGCCCATGCAATCGGAAGCGATGGGACTGTCGCGCAAAGCCTCGAACGCACGGCCGTAGCGGGAGGCAAGCAGCCGATTGACCACCACCAATGTTAGCAGCAGCGCCGCCATAACGACAAAATAGAACTCCATATCCCGCATACGGGCAGCGGACATGTCCAAGAAAGGAATTGTATCGCCCCAATCCCGCAAATCGACGAACAACGGCTTCTTCAGCGCAATGCCGAGCGGCCCGTTGGTCAGGAAGGTCATCTCGTTAATCAAAATTTGCACAATGGTACCGAACGCAAGCGTGACCATTGCCAAATAAGGGCCAGTCACCCGCAACGCCGGCAGCGCCAGTAAAGCGCCGAACGCGGCGGAGATCGCGATGCCCAGCGGCAGCGACGGCCAGAACCCGATACCGAGTTGAAAAGATAGCACGCCGGCCGTGTAACCGCCGATGCCCATTAGGGCAGCGTGACCGATCGAAACCTCCCCCGTGTAGCCGAAAACGATATCCAGGCCGATGGTGACGATAGAGAAGATCGCGATCACCACCACCAAATGCAAATAGTAGGGGCTCGTGGCAAGGAAGGGGAACAGCGCGATGCCGACAATCCCGGCGAGCGTCAGAAGCGTGCGGACCGGCATAATGCTCAGACCTTCTTGATCGTGGCTTTGCCGAACAGCCCGGACGGCTTGAACGACAGCACCAGCAGAAGCAGCACCAAACCGGGCACGTCCTTGTAGCCGGTGGAAATATAGTAGCCCGTCATAGTCTCGGTAATGCCGAGAATAAGCCCGCCGACGACCACGCCCATGCCGCTGGACAGCCCGCCGATAATAGCCACCGCGAAGGCTTTCAATCCGAGTGCCCCGCCCATGGATGCACCGGTCAGCGTCACCGGCGCCACCAGCACGCCCGCGAACGCCGCTGTCATCGACGACAGCGCGTAGGAGAACGTGATGACCAACGACGTGTTAATCCCCATCAACCCCGCTGCATCGCGATCGTTGGCGGTGGCGACCACCGCCTTGCCGTAGATCGACCGTCGGTTGAATAATTCGACCAGTAACATCAAGCCGAGGGCGCCGAAGACGATGACGATTTCCATTGGCAGCACGTTGACGCCCATGAAACTCAACGGCGCCTCCGGCAGCGGCGAAGGGAATTTAAGGGCGTCGCGACCCCAGATGTTCTCCGCCAGATTCTTGAAGATGATGCCCAGCGCGATGGTGGCCATGATCCAGCCGGCTTCCGACTTAGTCTTGATAGCCTGCCGCACCCCCAGCCACTCGACCACCGAACCCTGGATCAACCCGAAAGCCAGCACGATCGGAAGCATGAGCCAGTAGCCGGTGATGGTGACGGCGGTCAGCCCAACCAGGGAACCCAGCATCAACGCCTCCCCCTGACCGAAGTTCAGGGTCTTGGAGGTAGCGAAGGTCAGCTGATAGCCGAACGCGATAACCCCGTAGATCATCCCGACGGCGATGCCGCTGACGATGAGCTGGGCGAGAATTTCCATGGGGGCCTTTAGGAGTCGTTCGGGTGAGAAGTCTCCCCCCCTCCCGCAAGGAGAGGGGGGGGAGAGTCGTATTGCCGGTTTAAGCCGCTTACTTCGCCTTGACGCGCAGGGCTTTGTCGCCGGCGATGTCTTCGGGATGCGCAATCTCGACGCGGCCGGCTTTCACGATGCCGAAGACCGGGATGTTGTTGGTGATCGCCTCGTGATCGGTCGCGCTAAAGGGGTGGTCGTACACCGTCACCACGCCTTCGACCTTGGTTTGCAGGTTTTCCAGCGCCTCGCGGATCTTGCGCCCGTCGGTGGATTTTGCCTGGGTAATCGCGGCGGCCAGCAAGTAGACGCTGTCGTAGCCTTGCGCGGCCGACACCGGGGACGGGAAGCGATCCACTTTATACGCAGCCTGATAGGCCTCGATAAACGCTTTGCGCTTCGGCGTGGTCGGCAGTTGGATGAAGGTCTGCGGCATTTCCGCGCCGTCGCCGTTCGCACCGGCATTGTCGATGAAGGTCGCCATCGACAGGGTCCAGCTACCGATCAGCGGCAGCTTCCAGCCTAGCTTCGCCATCCCGTTGGCGATCTGCGCCAGCTCGGGGCCGATGCCGTAGGTCAAGATCACATCGGCGTTGGCATTCTTGGCGCGCAGTAACTGCGCCGTCATGTCGGTATCGCCGATGTTGAACTTCTCTTCCGCGACCGGCTTCACACCCTTGGCTTCCAGCGCCTTTACCAGATCGGCGCGGCCGAGCTGGCCGTAGTTGGTGCTGTCGGCGAGGATGGCGGGGGCCTTAAAGCCACGGCGGACAATGGCTTCGTCTACGATCATCGCGCTCTGAATGGCGTCGTTGGCCGAGGTACGGAAGATATAGTTGGCCTTGTGATCCGGCGCCACGAACTGCTTAGCGATCAAGGTGCCGGTAGCGACGTTGTTGATTACCGGAATTTCGGCTTCCTGGAAGAAGCGCTGCGAGGCCAAGGCGACGCCGGTGTTGATGTAGCCGAGGTTGGCGACAACCTGTTCCTTGTTGATCAGTTCTTGTGCGATTTGCACGCCCAACTCGTTGCGGGCTTCGTCGTCGCGCTCGACCAATTGGATTTGCTTGCCCAGCACGCCGCCGGCTTTGTTGATCTCGGTCACCGCAAGCTTGACGCCATCGCGCATGGAAACACCCATGGAGGCCGATCCGCCGGTGAACGGGCCGCTGAGGCCGATCTTAATCGATTGCGCCTGGGCGACCGACACGAACATGGTCGTCGCGGCAAGAGCCGAAAGGAGTTTCTTCATGGTACACACCAATCTGATAGCCGCTCCGGTGACACCGGGGCGAGGGTTTGCGGGCGAGCTGGTTGTTTCCTGACCCGTTGGAAGCGGGTTGCTGGCAGCTAACGACAGATCGGGTGCCAGTCCAGCGGAAATTAGCGCGCATAAGCGCTTGGCGCGACTCGGGCGGGATGCGGAAGATGGGGGACTCGCAGCCTCCGTCTCGACTCCGGTCATGACTCATTATCAAGGACTTAGGAGTTCCCGTCCGTGCCGCCACCGGAATCCGCCATCGACTCCGACGAAGACTTTCTACCGCCGTCCTGGCAATTCGAGGATGAATCGGCCGATTCCGAATCCTCCGACGATTCGCCGCCACTCGCATTCTGGCCCCTCGCCGAGCGCCCCCGCCCCAACGCTTGGCTCATTCCCCTTGCTCGGACGCAAGATGCCATTGCGCGGCTGGAAGCCAGCGTGGACGCCGTGTCGGACGATATCGCCACAGGCCTGCGCGCCCGCGTTTCGCTGCACGAAGCATCGGGTTTCCTAGGCCATCGCCAAACCACCGTGCATCCGCGCGACCTCGCTTTGCACGATGCCGGATTGACCGGGTCCTATGCCGCCGCGTCAGTCCTCGGCACGCTGGCCAACGAACTCCCCTGGAGCTTTGCGCACGGCCTAGAACCGGATGCCGCGCCGGGGGATTGGATCGTCGAACAAGCATTGCATTTCGCGCGGCTGTGGCGGCAACTCGCCACCCAACCCGGCGCCCATCGCCCCGCGCGATGGGGCGCCGCGCTCAAACGCCTTGGCGCCGGCGGCCTGGACGACGATGCGCTGACGGCGTGGGCCGAGCGTTTGCCGAACCGGACCCAACTTCCGGGGCTGCTGGCGGTGGCCGAGGCATTGTCGAACGGCATGCCGAACGAGGGGCGGCGCGACAGCCTCGATCTGCCATCCGCTTATGTCGCCGCTTGCGTCTGGCGCCTGCACGGTCACGGACAAGCCATCGCCCTGCCTTTCTGGTCCGCGCCATTGTCCCGGATCGACGCCCTGGCGCAAAAAGCCGGGCAGGATTTCGGCCTCGCCTGCCTCGACTGCATCGCCGAGGCGGCCCTGCGCGCCCAACGGGAACTGGCAACGCTGCTTCGGGTGGAACGCCAAGCCGCTACACTGAAGACGGGTGGCCGATCCCATTTGGCCGACGCCGTCGCCTTCGCCCTGCGCGAGCCCGCGATCACCGCCCGCGGCCTCGGAGAAGGCATCGGCGTATCCAGCCGCTCGGCTCTGGATTTGCTGAAGCGGCTGGTAGACGAAGGCCTGCTGCGAGAGGCGACGGGAAGGACCGCATGGCGGGCCTTTGTCGTGGAGGGGTAAACAAGGCGGTATTTCCCTGCGACGGTCGGCCCTGTATGAGCGTGCATCGCATTCTCTAGCCCTCGGGACCCAGGTTCATGGCCGACTACGTTATTACCCCACCCCCCGTTGTATCGGTCCCGGTGGCCGGCGGTGGCGCATTCCCCGTGCGCCGCGTGTTCTGCGTCGGCCGCAACTACGCCGCACACGCGCGCGAAATGGGCAGCGACCCAGATCGGGAACCGCCGTTCTTCTTCATGAAACCGGCCGACGCGCTGGTGCTGAACGACGCCGACATGCCGTACCCTTCGCAGACTAAAGACCTGCATCACGAGATGGAAATGGTCGTCGCCATCGGCACGGGCGGCAAGGACATCCCCGTCGCCGATGCGCTGAACCACGTCTACGGCTACGCCTGCGGCCTGGATATGACCCGCCGCGACATCCAGAACCAAGCGAAGAAAGAAGGCCGCCCCTGGGACATGGGCAAAGGTTTCGACCGGTCCGCGCCGATTAGCGCCATCGTGCCCGCCAGCCAATGCGGCCACATCGGTGCGGGTAAGATCGAGCTGAAAGTGAATGGCAAAGTCACCCAAACCTCCGACCTGTCGATGCTGATCTGGAGCGTGTCGGAAACCATTTCCTATCTTTCCGGTCTGGTCGAACTGGCCCCCGGCGATCTGATCTACTCCGGCACGCCCGAAGGCGTCGCGGCAGTCAAGAAGGGCGACATCATGGAAGGCATGGTCGAGGGCGTGGGCACCATAACCTGTCGCGTCGTCTGATGCGGATCGCCACCTGGAACATCAACTCCATCCGCCTTCGCATGCCGCTGCTGACCGATCTCGTCGCTCGGCTCGATCCGGATGTAATCTGCCTGCAAGAGACGAAAGTCCCGGATGAGCTGTTCCCGATGGCTGGCCCTGTCGCGTTGGGTTACCCGCACGTCGTCTACAGCGGAATGAAGGGCTACAACGGGGTGGCGATCCTGTCCCGCTTGCCCATTCAGCGCCTGGACATCGCGCCGGATTGGTGCGGCAAAGGCGATTGCCGGCACATAGCGGCGACGCTCGATACGCCGAGCGGGCCACTGGAAATACACGATTTCTACGTCCCGGCCGGCGGCGACGAGCCCGATCGCGAGATCAATCCTAAATACGGCCATAAGCTGGATTTCATCGCCGAAGCCCGCAACTGGTTCGCCGCCCGCACCGATCTATCGCGCGCGGTGCTGGTCGGCGATCTCAACATCGCCCCACTGGAACACGATGTCTGGAGCCACAAGCAGCTTCTGAATGTCGTCAGCCACACCCCGCCGGAGACTGCGGGCCTGAACGCCTGGATGGACGCCGGCTTCTATGACGCCCTTCGGCATTTCGTACCGGACGACCAGAAGCTCTACACATGGTGGTCGTACCGCAATAAAGACTGGAAAATCGCCAATCGCGGCCGCCGATTGGACCATGTCTGGGTAACCCCCGACCTCCGCGACGCCCTGAAAGAGCATACCGTACTGACCGAGGCTCGGGATTGGATCAAGGGATCGGACCACGTACCCGTTTGCGTGGAACTGGCGCTGTAATTCGCCTTACCGGATCAGCGCCATTTGTGCGTCCGTCAGCACGAGCGTCGCAGTCGGCGACGGCGTGCTGGAGAACAGAACGATCGTTTTCCCTAATGTTTTCAAACCGATGCACCCGGATGCGATCGAGCCGTCGCGAATGTCGAATTTCTTTCCCTCGATCGTCAACGATTTCACGGCACCGGTCATGGGAACCACGTGCGAACCGAATACGCCGCCCTCGTAGTGCACCCCGCGCAGTTCGGCGCGCGACCGCGTGACTTTGAACAGGATCGGATTCGTGCCCCGATCCAAATGCGCGATCCAGCCAGCAACAACCGGCAGCGACGCGCCCGGCTTACCGACCTCGACATGCGGCGCTTGGCCCGTCGGGGGCGGTAGCGCGCAAGTCGCGCCAGGGCCGAAATAGCGCGGATAGGCCCAAGCGCCCGCGCCCGCCAACGCACAGACCGACAAAACGGCGCCGACAATGCGCCTGTTCATACCGACGCGCCCGCCGCTCGGGTTGAAGACGCGGCGCTGCTGTCCCATGATTGCCGTTCAACTCGCCGGACGTGCCGTATCATGCAAACCCTCAGTACCCGTGGAATCGACTACCTGCAACGTGCGCGCGACCTCGGTCCCGCAATCGACGCTGCGGCTAATGAGATCGAGCAAACGCGCGACCTACCCGCCTCGCTATTCGCCGCATTGCGCGAGCGCGGTCTGTTCCGCCTCGTGCAGCCCGAGGATTATAGCGGCGCCGAGCTCGACCCTCCATCCCTGGTACAGGTCATCGAGGAAATTGCCAGTCACGACGCCAGCACCGCATGGTGCGTCGGGCAGACCAATATCTGCGCCCTGACCGCTGCCTATCTGGAACCGGCGGTTGTCCAGGACATCTTCGGGCCCGACACAGGCATATTGGCGTGGGGTCCCGGCCCAGGGGAAGCCAAAGTAGTACCAGGAGGCTATCGGCTAACCGGCAACTTCGATTTCGCCAGCGGATCGCGCCTCGCCAGTTGGCTCGGCGCCCACGTGCCGGTGATCGAACCCGACGGGTCGAAACGCATGGGGCAGGACGGCAAGCCGCTCAGCGCCACCATGTTCTTCCGCAAAAACACCGTGGAAGTGCGCGACACGTGGCAGACCATGGGCCTGCGCGGCACCGGGAGCGACAGCTATTCGGCCAAGGATTTGTTCGTCCCCGAAGCCTACACCATGAAGCGCGACGGTTCCGCCAAACCCCGTTCAAAGGGAGAGCTTTACGTCTTCACCCCCAGCACGTTGTACGCCGGCAGCTTCGCCGGTATCGCCCTGGGGATCGCCCGCAGCGTCATGACATCTTTCGTGCAGGAAGCCGCCGGTTCCATCCCCCGAGGCGGCAGCCGCCCCCGCTCGGAAAACCACGTCATGCAATCCCACGTCGGCTGGAACGAGGCCCGCCTACGCGCCGCTCGGACTTATCTATTAGCGACCGTTTCAGACGTCTGGGCCGAAGCCCGCACGCGGGGTCATATGACCCAGGACGAGCTCCTGGCCATCCGCATGGCCTCGACCTTCGCGATTCAGTCGGCAAAGCAGGTGGTGGCGACGCTGTACGAAGCCGCCGGCGCAATGGCCATTTTCAATGCGCGCCCGTTCGAACGCCGATTCCGCGACATGCACTGCGTCACGCAACAAATCCAAGGCCACCCCGAGCACTTCGAAACGGTCGGGCAGGTGCTGTTGGGCCGCAAACCGGATCGGCCGCTGTTTACCTTCTGACCCGCGTCAGGATTGCAGGAAGCCGACCCGATCGGCTTCCAAAATCGCGCAGGTCAGCACACCGCCCAGCACCGCACCCGTGTCGATACCGATACGATTAGCACGGACAACCGGGTCGCGTACCGGGGTATGTCCATGTACAACCACCGCACCAAGGTCTTTTTTGAACGACAAAAAAGGCTCCCGTATCCAAAGCAGATCTTCCTTCTTCTGTTCCTGCAACGCTACGCCGGGACGAACGCCGGCATGCACGAAGAAATACGGGCCGATTCGATGGAACAGCGCCAGACCGCGTAGGAACCGCTGATGCAGGAAGGGAATCATCGTCGCCCAGACGATCTGCGGCACATCGCGGCCGATCCGCCAACTCAGCAGCGATTCCGCACCGCCATTATGCATCCAATGCGCACCGTCCTCCGCCCGGCCAGTGCTAATCGCCCGGATCATCATCTCTTCATGGTTGCCCATGAGGTTGACGATTGTCGCGCCCGCCAGCGCCGGTTCCCCAGCCAACGTCCCAATCGTCTCGGCGCAATCGGGCCCACGATCGACGTAATCGCCCAAATGGATCACCGTCGCTTGCGCCACCGGACGATCCGCGAGATCGGCGGCAATCGCCGCGTGCAGCGCTTGCAACTGCTCCAAGCAGCCATGCACATCGCCGATCGCGTAAACGCGCTGGCCTTCGGGTAACGTAGCGGGGGCAGGGACAAATACGGTCATGATCGACGCCCGAAATACCAGGATGGCGCCGCCGGAACAACAAACGCGAAACATGACGAATCGACGATTGCCGCTCGGCCCCCCTCGCAGTCGAACCCGGCTGTCCTGTAAGATCGTGCCATGACCAGCCATCCACTCCCCCACGAAGCCGGCACGGACGACGAGGCGGCCGTTCTCGAACCCAAGCTAGGCCAAACAGCATCCCCGCTCGAAAGCTCCGACCGCTTCCTCAACCGGGAACTGTCCTGGCTCGACTTCAATCACCGCGTGGTGGAGGAAGCGCAAAACGCCCGCCATCCATTGCTGGAGCGCGTGCGATTTCTGTCGATCAGCGCATCGAACCTGGACGAGTTCTATTCCGTGCGCGTCGCCGGTCTACTGGGGCAGGCGAAGGCGAAGGGCATGCATTTGTCGTCGGATGGGCGCACCGCCGCGCAACAACTGGCCGAGATCAAGACCCAGGCCGAAGCCCTGCTGGCCGATCAACAGCGCATCTGGCGGGAATTGGCCGGCTTGCTGCGCAAGAACGGGATTCAGGTCTGCAAGCCTGCGGCGCTGACCGAACAGGATAAAGCGTGGCTGGATGCGTGGTTCATGGAGCGGGTGTTCCCGGTTCTGACCCCCCTCGCCGTCGATCCCGCCCACCCATTTCCGTTCATTCCCAATATGGGGCTGGTCATGGCGCTGCTCCTGACCCGCGAAGAGGACGGCATGGTCATGCGCGGCTTGTTACCGCTGCCCAATCAGGTCGAGCGCTTTGTCCGACTGCCGCTGGACGCCACCGGCACGTCGATCCGCTTCGTGCTTCTGGAAGATTTGGTTCTGTTGTTCCTCGACCGGGTGTTTCCCGGCTTCAAGGTGTCCGGCAAGGGTATGTTCCGGGTCATCCGCGACACCGACGTGGAATTCGAGGAAGAGGCCGAGGACCTTGTTCGTTCCTACGAAACCGCACTGAAACGCCGGCGGCGCGGGGTGGTGATTCATCTCGAAATCGATCAGGATATGCCGGTAAATTTACGCGCGTTCGTGACCGATGAGTTGGACGCGGAACCGGATGAAATCCACATTCAGGATGGGCTGCTGGCGCCGGGCGATCTGAAACAGCTGATCGTCGACGACCGCCCGGATCTGTTGTTCACGCCCTATACGCCGCGCTTCCCCGAACGCATCCGCGACTTCGGCGGCGATTGTTTTGCGGCCATTCGGGCCAAGGACATCGTCGTCCACCATCCGTACGAAAGCTTCGACGTCGTGGTGCAGTTCCTGCGTCAGGCCGCGCAGGACCCCAGCGTTATCGCGGTCAAGCAGACCCTGTACCGCACCAGCCGCGACAGCCCGATCGTGAAAGCGCTGATCGAGGCGGCAGAGGCCGGTAAATCCGTGACTGCCATGGTCGAACTGCGCGCCCGCTTCGACGAAGAAGCCAACATCCGGCTCGCCCGTTCGATGGAAGCAGCGGGGGTGCAGGTGGTGTTCGGCTTCACCGAACTGAAAACCCACGCGAAATTATCGCTGGTGGTGCGGCGGGAGGCCGGGGCCATCCGATCCTACGCGCATTTCGGCACCGGCAATTACCACCCGATCACCGCCCGTATTTATACGGACCTCAGCTTCTTCACCTCCGACCCCGCATTGACCCGCGACGCCGCCCGCCTGTTCAACTTCATGACCGGCTATGCGCGTCCGGAAACGATGGAGGATATCGGGTTCAGCCCGCTGACCACACGCGACACGTTGCTGGACCTGATTCACCGCGAGACCGCCTTCGCCAAAGACGGTAAGCCGGCATCCATCTGGATCAAGCTCAACAGCTTGGTCGACCGCAAGCTGATCGACGCTCTATACACTGCATCCAACGCCGGGGTGAAAATCGTCGCCGTGGTGCGCGGTATCTGTTGCTTACGACCGGGCGTGCCCGGACTGTCGGAGAATATTCGGGTCAAATCGATCGTCGGCCGCTTCCTGGAGCACAGCCGCATCTTTGCCTTCGGCAATGGCCAGTCTTTGCCCAATCGACATGCCAAGCTGTTCATCAGCTCTGCCGATTGGATGGAGCGCAATTTGGATTGGCGGGTGGAAACACTGGTGCCCATTCACAATGCCACCGTGCATGCCCAGATACTGGACCAGATCATGGTGACCAACATCCGCGACACTCTGCAATCTTGGGATTTGCGCCCCGATGGCACGTGGCGCCGCGTCGCCGCCGGACGGCGGCCGATATCGGCACACGACTATTTCATGACTAACCCCTCGCTTTCCGGCCGCGGTTCGGCATTGCACGAGCCGATTCTGGCCGTACCGATGCTAGCACCGCGCCGCCAAGATCGTGTGAACCAGGACTGATTGCATGCCCTATGCGCCACCCGCCAATTTGCCGCGCCGAGGAGTCGTAGACCTCGGCTCCAACTCGGTACGTCTGGTGGTATATGAAGGCAACAACCGCAACCCTGTGCCGATTTTTAACGAAAAGGCGGTGCTGCGCCTAGGCCGAGGTCTTCAGGCGACGGGACGCCTCAACGACGAGGGGATCGGCCCGGCGCTGATGGTGATGCAGCGTTATTATCTGATCGGCAAAGCCATGGGCGCGAGCCCGTTCGAGGTACTGGCCACCGCTGCCGTGCGCGATGCCACTAACGGTCCGGATTTCGTCGCCAGCCTGCAAACCCGCATGCCAGGCGTGCCTATCCGCATTCTGTCCGGGCCGGAGGAAGCAGAATACTCCGCCGACGGCATGCTGTGCGGCATCCCCGACGCCGACGGTATCCTGGCCGATATCGGCGGCGGATCGCTCGAAGTCGTGCGCCTGACCCAGGGCACACGCGGCGCGTCGCAGACTTTACGCCTCGGCGTCATCCGCCTCGCCGACCGCTCCCGCGGCGATCTCAACCTCGCTCGGGAAATCGTGGAGGCAGATATCGCCACTGTTCCTTGGCTGACCGAAGGTTCCGAGCGCGATCTGTATTTGGTCGGCGGCGCGTGGCGCGCACTTGCCCGCATCCAGATGGCCCGCAGCAACTATCCGTTGCAGATGGTGCATCACTACGGGATGGACGCCCCCGGGACGCGCGACCTGACCAACATGATCGCCGCTGCCAGCCGCCGCACGCTGGAGCGCATGCCCGGCGCGCCCAAACGTCGGCTGGACGACCTACCCTACGCCGCCATCGCCCTGCGCCGATTGCTGCGCGTCACCGGGGCGAAACGCGTGGTTTTCAGCGCGAGCGGCCTGCGCGAAGGCTGGTTCATGCGGCACATGCCGGACGACATTCGGTCCCAAGACCCGCTGCTGGCCGCCTGCCAGGAGATGGCACAACGCCTCGGTCGCGATCCCGCTTTGCCCGAGGCGCTCTTCTGCTGGACCGGCCCGTTATTCCCCGTCGAAACACCGGATCATCGGCGGTTGCGGCTAGCAGCCTGCTAGCCGCAACCGCCGATGATC
>Ga0194048_10001058_pt1 | contig 13653 bp, 15 predicted proteins | sample JunL225m_MetaG_FD_161685 | JGI IMG/M metagenome (GOLD analysis project Ga0194048, IMG submission 161685) | Anoxic zone freshwater microbial communities from boreal shield lake in IISD Experimental Lakes Area, Ontario, Canada - Jun2016-L222-5m | ecosystem: Environmental > Aquatic > Freshwater >...
AACTATTACCTACCCGACTAACCTTAGAGATGAAACTAGATAAGCCAGATATGAGTACCAGCATCAGCACAGCATTTAAAGCCATAGAAGAAGTATCTAATATTACAGCATTTAATACAGACGAGTTCAGCACCTGGCGTTCAGCATTCCGTGAGTGCGCCAAGTTAGCCAGTAAAACTATACAAGGGCAAGTAGATGAAGAAACAGATGCTCGATTATCTGTTTGGAAAACTTTAGGGGCGGATCGCCCATATGGTAAGTATGCTATAGCAGGAGCATGTGCTGGTGAAGCATACGGTAAAGGCGGCAACGATATTATGAAGATCAATGATTACAATTGGTTACGAGAACAATATGATACAATTATACTATAGACTTAAAACTTGGATTATATTCAAGCGCCGGCTTCGTCAGCTAAAGAAAGAAGATCCGTTTATATACAAATGATTACTTGGGGGATTAGTGCAAACAGTCACAATGCAGCCGTTGCTGTATTTGATGATCAACGACTAGTTTTTGCTACAGAAACTGAACGGTGGTCTAGGATTAAAAACGATCCTAACCTAAATGATGCACTAGTTAAACATTTATTTGATCTTAGCCTTGTGCCTGATCAAGTATGTTGGTACGAAAAACCTTTGCTTAAAACTGCTCGACAGATTGGCGCTGGACAAGGATTTACCCTGTTTGAAAACAACATTAAAAAATACCTAGGCGGATACATTCCTGTAACAAAAATAGATTATATTGGACATCATCATAGTCATGCTGCTGGAGGATATTATACTAGCGGATTTGAGGATGCCTGCATAGTTGTTATAGATGCTATAGGTGAGTTTGAAACACTTACCATCTGGCACGGTGCGGGAGATAAACTTATCAAGCTCTATTCGTTAGAGTATCCAAATAGTGTGGGCTTGTTCTACTCTGCTATGACACAACGAATTGGACTCAAACCCAACGAAGAAGAATACATTCTTATGGGTATGGCAGCACTAGGTGATCCTAATAGATTAGTTAGAGATATGTTTGATGATTTTGTTAAATTTCCGTCTAACGATTATGGACACATACTAGAGTTTAAACAAAACCTACATAGAGGCTGCATGTCTTGGAAGCCTGAGTTAAAGTCTATACAAGATCGATATGATATTGCTGCCGCAACTCAACGAGTATATGAACTTATCTTTAATAGAATTCTACAACACGCAGTCCAATTAAGCAGCAGTAAGAATCTAGTTCTTATGGGTGGCTGTGCATTAAACTGTGTGGCCAATGGACAAGCATATCAATATTTTAATAATATGTGGATTATGCCTGCACCTGGTGATAGCGGTAGTGCCATAGGCGCTGTGCTTGCCCATCAACAAAAACACATTAAGTGGCCTGGCGCATTATTAGGCTATGACATACACAGCAAAGTGTCTGATAAAACTATAGTAAAGTATTTGTTAGATAATCAAATGTGCGGACTTGCAAGAGGTCCTGCAGAGTTTGGACCACGAGCACTAGGTAACAGAAGTTTGTTAGCTGACCCCAGAGGTCCTAATATTAAGGAACAAGTAAATGCAATCAAACAACGACAGCAGTTTAGACCATTTGCGCCAGCTATACTTGAGGAACTGGTTCATGATTACTTCGATATGCCTGGTCATAGAGATAGCAGTCGATACATGCAAGTGGTGGCAAGATGTAAGCGTAGTGATGAGTTTCCTGCTATTGTTCATATTGATGGAACTAGCAGAGTGCAGACAGTCCCAAACGATGGATCGCCATTCAGAAAACTTTTAGAACTGTGGTATAAAGAAACCGGGTGTCCTATGTTGCTCAATACGAGCTTAAACATTAAAGGACAACCTATGGTGAATACTGAACAAGATGCTGCGGCCTGGGAACAGGCTTACGGTGTTAAAGTTTTTATGTAGCCTAGTTTTTTTAACATATATACTATTGTGCTATCTTCTGGTAATGCCCTACCTACTGCTTCCGCAACACTGGGTTCTGCTTTTGCTTTAAGAGCAAGTGCTTCCATAATATTATAACTAGTATCCCATAAACTCGCAGAAGATGCTAATACAGATAATGCTACATTAGTATCCGCTTCAATACATTTAGCTATCTGTTGATGCACACTATAACTTTTGCCAACCTCAGAATTTAATGCATCTACCGACGAAAGCGGATTTTCATGTAGGTTATTGATAGTGGTTTGCTCGAGTAGTTTCATTCGAGCAGTTTCTTCTTCTTGATACTTAAGATAGTTTTCAGTAAGATCTTTTTGTTTGCTAACAATGCTCTCATATAATAACTGATCTCTTTCAATTATTAATTTTAAAGCATCTTCCTCAGCTTTAAACTTCTCAGCTAACTTGGTCTGTTCATCAATACGAAACTGTTCTTTTTCTATAAGCATCCGTTCTTCTGCAAGTTTTCTTTGTTCCCCAAGGACAATTCTTGATGCTTCATTTGCTGCATGTTCTTCTCTTACTCGCTGATACTCGGCATCTAACTCTCGTAGAGTATGTAGTCGATAATATGCTAATCGATCTTTATGATACCTATCAGATGCCTCGATACCATAATCTAATACCTTTGGACTCCGCTGACGAACAACTCCGTCAATATTAAGTTCAAGTATTCGCCCACCGAGAGATGTAAGAGAATGTTCTAATAGATGTAATAATCCGTAGCCAATTGTGCCGGTCATTACAAGCCTGTTATGATCAAAAACTCTATAAGTTATTGGCTTAAGTGGAGTGTTGTGCATTGTGTCTTTATAAAATCAATAACATCAGTTTGAAGATCAACAGTGATCCCTTCGTGTTCGTATAACCATTCGTTGATTCCGGCTACGTTGGTAGAATCTGTTCTATTGCTATTAAAATTTATATTACCTGCCAGAAAGAACTTTTTACGTTGTTCGTTATAGCATATATTAAAAAAACTAATATCTGCTGGATATATCGGTGCAGACTTGTTGTCGTATAATACATCAATAGTTGTAACTAGCTGATCCATTATTAATAACATCTGTTGTAGGATAACAGTATGTGCTATGCCCGCAGTATTATATTTGAGATTAGCACACGGAACTCCAAAAAAACGATAAGGACGAAGCTGTGTAGAGTATGTATAAGGAATACCATATATTTCTATCACTCTCACAGATACTGGTTTTTCTAATTTAATTAAATCATTATCATATGAATAGTTTGCTAGTGCTAATTTCTGTTCTAGCTCTTTAGTTTGATCGCCTTCTTGTAATACATAACTAAGACCGTTGAATCCATAATAAGCAGTTAGTTGTGGAGATATAGTGAAAAAACCAAAATCATAATCTTCCCACATGGTATTTGCAAAATCAGAGTATCGAGGTAACTCTTTGTAGAACTGATCAGTGGCTTCAGGACTCCAAGCAAGTAGTTTTTCTTTTAATATATCGAGCATAGTCTAATATTTATTCGTGGGTCGGCAGTCGGTTTAAATACGGATATACTAAGGAAACATCATGAAAGTAAGCAAGATACCAGGATTGGGCAGATTTGGAATATTCATAGACGGGGTGGACTTTGATCACCTAACTGATGAAGAGTGGATGGAAATTGGAAAACTGCATATGCAGAGTCTAGTAACTATCATTCGCGATTGCAATCTATCTTGGGAAAAGCAAACTGAATGGCTTATGAAGTTTGGTGATACCCGTTATGGTATTCGCTACTTAATATTGCAAAAGTATCCAGGAAAGTCATGGAGCGAAGTTGTAAAACTATCGTTAGAAGATAGCCCGCTTATTGATCCTATAGATAAACTTCGCTTACAAAATATTGCTCGCATGCAACAGATTAGCCCAGAAGGACGACATGTTATGCGTGTAACAGGACAGCGTGATGCAGGCGGTAATCCTTTAGGTATGTTTGCTGAAGGCGAACTTGCATGGCATAGTAACGAAAGCGGAACTAGGACATTTTGTCCAGGTGTTGCATTACTAGGAGCAGAAGGTATGACTAACTCTGCAACAGGGTTCTTAACAACTCCAGACTACTATGAAAATGTAAGTAATGCATTCCGTAGTGAGTTAGATGATATGGTATTACTACATCGCTTTACTCCGGGTAAGATGAATCCAGGACTTCGTGTAGAACAAGACGAAGTTATGCATGGTAATATGTGTCCGGTTGATGATGCTGAGATGCCTATGGTTATGCGTAGCCCGGGTGGGGTCATCGGCCTACACTATTCTATTCATACTGTGCATTCTATTAAAGGCCTAAGCAAAAAAGCAAGCGATGAAATATTTGCTATGATTGATAAAGAATTATTCACTCCACAATATACATATGACCATTGGTATAAGAGCAACAACGACTTCTGCTTATTTGACAACAGCATTACATTACATCGTAGATTAGGTGAAACTGCTAACCGATTAGCGTATCGCATACAACATGATTACAGTAATCTACAAGACGGATTTTGGCAACCATACCTAACAGAACCATTTGCTAGTGAATATGAAAAAGAGATTGCTTACTATGTTGACCTAGCCGGTATTAAAGATTTTAAACTACCTGCATGAACCAAGAAGTATTAGAGTTCTATAACAAAAACAAAGACTGCGTATATACACCGCCAGCTATTCCTAATGGGTTAAGCACTGTAGACGCAGCACGGTGGTTATTAAATCATCCAGACTTTGCTTGGATAGAACTTGACATTCCTTTTGATTTATTGACTTGGAAACAAGAAGCTGCCGCAGTAAAAGATTACTATGTTGCCCATAGACCTACCGACGGTGCTGGATGGGAAAGCTGCTGTCTGCATGGAGATAGTATAACCTCAACTGTTGAAAGCCCTGACGATGTTTATAAATGGACCAAACTCGCAACACTGGCTCCTACTATTACGGAGTTTTGGCGAACAACATTTCCGTCAGAAACTTATAAACGAGTTCGATTTATGAAAGTTGCAGCCAATGGCTATATTGTTCCACATAATGATCTACCAGAAGACGAACAAGGGCACGATCGATTAACTGGCTGGCCGATTAACCTTGCTATTATGCAACCTAACAACTGCCACTTTGTATTAGAACGATTTGGTATTGTTCCGTTTGAGGAAGGCAAAGTATTTTTAATAAACATTAAACATAATCATGCAGTGATTAACTTTAGCAATCAAGATAGAATACACATGATTGGAACTAGTTTGTTTGGTAATAGAGCGGAAGATTTTGCAAAATTAGTCATTGAGAGTTATTCAAAATGAACACTATAAAATTTTACGAATCAAATAACAAATCGGATATTGCGTATGCAATTATAGATAAAACAAGTTCGTATGCTGAAGCATGGAATAAAGAGATTGCTAAAAATGTCAGCGATATGACTATACACAATATTACTAGTAATGGGTATACTGTATATGTTTCATTGGACGAAGAACAACTATTAAAAGAACTTGCATTAACAAATATCAAATATCTTGTAGTAATGACTACAGGAACAGAACTAACATTTGACACTGATGCACAGTCAACTGACTCAACCGGTGATGGCTTTATGGAGCATGCCGAAAAGATTTGTCGCAATACAAATTTCTTTCTTATCGGGCATGTGCTTGATCGAAAAGAATGGTACTATGAATTACATCCACAAACTTATATCATTAACTTAGATACATATCGCCAACTAGGATGTCCAGAACTAGGACAGCCTGCGTTCTATAGTCAGCATACTCAACTTGCCCCTAACCGTAGTAGCGATAATGTGCATGATGATTATACTCCATTAGCAGTAAGCGCAGGTATTAACAAACAACTGTATCTACATAAATGTCATGGGTGGAATATACTTTCTATAGCATTTAAAAATAATCTGCCCGTATTAGTATTTGACGAAACATTTAGAAACAATAAAAAGCATTACTATCCAGAACATCCTAACAGTTTTTTAGAACGAGTTAATTTTATGTTCAAGCGATATAACGTGTGTGCTTCTGCAATGCTAACACCGTTCAACAGCGATAACTTATATATTAACAAAAAGATATTTAACGGGCCACTTGATCAACTAATAACTACATCCTCTGGATTAAACTGGGTGCAACAACTAGAGTATCATGGCTATAAGCAAGGTACTGTAGTAAAGTTTTACGATTACAATTTATTGTCTTTAAAATTTATGAAAGATGTTATTGCATGGGACGGAAATGATTACGCTGAATTTTGTAATCAGGCTGTGCGAGATACTTACAATTTTTTAGAAAATAGATATCAAACACCTATAGCCGGTCCAAAGAATATTAAACAGGAATGGAGTAACTTTCAAAAAGAATTTAATGACTGGAACGCTACCTGGAAGCGAATAAAAGAGTTAGTGAGCTTTGAGTTCCATCAGATTAACTTGTTAGACTCAAATACAAAAGCTGATTGGATTAACTCTACCGGCAATACACTAGTTAATGTAACTAATATTTTTAACTATGTAGGCACTGCGCCGTTGTATAGTGTAAAGTCTAGAGTCAATTCAGAAAATATATTTTTAACTAATCTAAATAAAAGAAATCCCAATGCTTATGTAATCTTTGCAGGCAAAGCAGCACACGGATTTGTTCAATTGACCGACCAATGGCCGATGCAAGTAAAAGATGTTAAATTAACTAATATAGAATCACTACAGAAACCAACCTGGCATATGAATGCCGACTGGACCAATACTACCACCTAGGTAGTTTTTCTAACTGCTCTTGAAACATACGAGCATCTAATTTCCAAAAGTTTTGTTCGTGACCTCTATACTCCATTACATGTGCTAGTTCTAATACTCCAGTCTTTTGTAGCAACGGTGCAAAGATATCATTTACTCTACGCTGACTAGCAACTTCGCTATGGTTAGTAGTGATATACATATTGCTGTCTCTACCACACCATTCGATACATGCTGGAATAAAGAATTGCGCTGTGGGATTTTGATGTTCAGTGATTACACTTTTAGTTCTAAGTGCGTTACCATACGGTCCTGCAAGTTGATCTGTTAGTATACATGTCCTAGCACATATACGGTAAGCATATGGTAAACAGTCTATTGAATGTGCGGCAACACTACCTACTGCCTTATTGTTATAATATAAGATCCATATAGCCCATTCACGTTCTCGTTGGATACGTTCGACCATAGCAAATTGACTTTCATTATTAGTAAAGCCTCTCCGGCCGGCTTCGGCATAAAACTCAGTAAGGTCTAGGTCTTCTGACCACGGTACTAGTTTATAAGAAGACACTCTTTGCCTTATCTATAAACTCACGAGGGTAGCTGTTGCTGAAGCTTTCAAGTGCTAGCATTTGCATTGTTTGTAAGCTCTGTGGTGTGTCCCAATCTATCCCCATAGCATCTGTAATAGGAATCATTAGTCGTTGTCGTTCTTCGCTAATATGACTCAGATGATCACGCACTGTAATAGGTTTTTCGTTGTTGCTGTAGGTAAAAAAGTAGTTAATACTTTTAAGTTTGCCGTCTACAATAAAATAACTGCTAGGATGTAGGCTATACTTGTACCATCCGTGTTCTTTGTATGCTCGAAACATTGCTAGCATTTGTTCTTGCCAGTCTGGCAGTATGTCATCAAAACTGCAAGAACCGTCTAGTTTTTGTTGCCAAAAGTCTACACCGTCAATCTTTAAATATATCTTCTTTTCTGGAATGCTGACTTCTAGTATCTCAGGAACCATATCCGGATAGTGATACTGCATGTTGTGTAGAAAGTGTAATTCACGTTCCCATTTTTGTTGCATTAGTTTCGGGTCAACTACTTGATTTTTACCAGCGTGATATTCTGTATCATTGTGATACCATTGGCAAAATATAGTCTTATCAGCATTTACTAGACTAGTATATACTAAGTTATTGCGGCATAGACCGTCTTCGGGCACATTGTTGTAATAATATTCATATCCGTTATTCATAAAAATACTTAGCTATAAATATCGGTATCATGCACATTCTTGAAGCTACAGCTAAATTAAATTTTGATTTAGACCTTAATGAACTAATCGAATACTACAATAACGTCAAAACTCAACATGAAGATTTAAATTGGACTTGGGAAAAGAATTCTATTCACATTGACGAAATAGCAGCCAGCGAGTGTGCAGACCCTAGCCAAACACTTATGCATGGTTGGATGATGCAGAGTAATATGGCCAATCCTAGTATGCCGCCATCTATGCTAAAAACCAAACACCCTACAGTAGATTGGTACTCTACTGAACTTATGTTTGGGGTTGTTAAAAGACTTCATGAACGCATTCCGTTTGCATATCGCTGGACATTGTTTGTATTGCCGCCGGGCGGCAAAGTTGTTAGCCATGTAGATCCAGATCAGTATGTAATCATTATACCAATACAATGGGAACCAGAAGCATTGTTTATTCTAGGCGACACCCCGTATTCATTTGTTGCTGACGGCAGTGCGTATGTGTTAGATGTAGAACTACCGCACAATACTGTTAATAATTCTAATAAAGATAGAGTTAATTTAATCGCAAGAATTCCTAGATCCGCAATTAATGATCTTTTAGCAATAACAGGGCGAGTATGATAAAAGGCATAAACAGCAAACCATACTACGATCTATCTCAATACTTAGATATGGACGAGTTTGATCGTATGCAGCCTGAAATACTATTAGGCTTTGCGGAAGCTCGCGAGTTTGCCAAAGAAGGCACATGGATGGCTCCTGGTTTTACTTATGAACAAATGAGTTATCAACCTTATTGGAAACCTATCTTTCAAGCTATGCAAGAGTTTATGGCGTTACCTGATACTGATCCTATTAAGATTGCAGGCATGCGTGTTATGCCTAAAGACTTTAAAAACTTTAAAGAACGCAACAAATTTACTCGCTACATTAAACATGCTATGGGCGCATACGATCCATACATTTATTACTTCCTATGGGAAGACGGATCATGGGACGATCGCACTGCCCCACGCAACCTAACACCAGAAGCTGAACACTTTCCTAATGTGGTTAAATGGGTTGAAAGCCTAGTAGGTACTGTGTTTGAAGATATCGGTCGTGTTATATTCTTTCACTGTGAAGCAGATGGATTGCCATTTGAACACAGAGACCTAGATGCTAAAAATGGCATCAATGTAGTTAAACCGCATCGCAACGAGTTTATACATATTCGCCCTAATACTAAAAAAGGATTTTATGTATGGGATCCAGAAGCCAAGAACAAAGTCTATATTAATACACGGGCCGCTTGGTGGAATGATGTTGATTGGCATGGTGGTGACAAGATTATGGAACAAAGTTATAGCCTTCGTATCGATGGTAAGTTTACAGATGAGTTCCGTAAGAAGTTAGGTATAGATCATATAGAGAGCTATTAATGTACCACGGCATCTTTATTACAGAATGCACTAGCCAAAACTGGCTGGGCAGAGGATACGGAGTGCATAGGCTTGCTAATGAATTACGCAAACACGGATTCAAGATACTTGTGCTTGATTGGGCATTTGCTATCAACTTTGACCTATATAAAGAAATACTAGACTTAGCGATGGGAGAGGACACAACCTTTGTAGGATTTAGCACATCAATATTTCCTTATCGCATGCAGGATGTAGAAGGACAAAAGAAAGCAAGTCTACTACAGGCCAGCTACGCAAGAACAAGCTCACAAGACTTTCTAAAACTAGAAGACGAACCTTGGTATGCTGAAGGACTTCCTTTACAGTTTGCTAATGGTAACTCAGAACCCTGGCTACAATACATTAAAGATAAGAATCCTAAGACTAAGATTGTTATGGGTGGCAGCAAGACTTGGGAATACTTTGGTACTTCGCTTGTTGATCATTACTTTGTAGGTATGGCAGAAACTATGTTTGTAGACTGGATGTTGAGTGCTACAGGCAAAGGGCCTAAGCGCATCTTTAATACTGTTGTAGATTACGACACTAAAGCCCAAGGTAACAAAGAACAGTTTAATTATGTGAATAGCACCACACGGTATCAGGAAGAAGATTTTATACAGCCATACGAAGGCTTGGGGTTAGAGGTCGGCAGAGGTTGCCGCTTTAGTTGTAGCTTCTGCACGTGGCCGTTGATTGGGCAAAAGAATGTAGCAGACTATACAAAGACTCCAGAACTTATCCGTGAGGAACTTATGGAGAACTGGGAACGCTTTGGTGTGTGGAAGTATTATGTTACTGACGATACATTTAACGACAGCACAGAGAAGTTAGAAACATTCCTTGCTATTGTAAAGAGCTTGCCCTTTAAGCCTGCCTTCTGGGGATTCTTTAGATTAGATCTAATAGCAAGCCACCCTGAACAGATAGCACTTATTGAAGAATGCGGCTTTAGAGATATTGTTGTAGGCATAGAAACATTTAACAAGGCAGCAGGCAAAGCAATCAAGAAAGGTGCTAATGCTGACCGTATGAAGCAAGCTCTAATAGATTGTAAGGCAGCATGGGGTAACAATGTTATGATCAGTAGTCAATTCATTACAGGCTTACCTGGAGAGGATAGTGCTAGTGTAGCAGAAGCAGCTGAATGGTTTATGCGGGAAGATGCGCCTATTGATGCTATTGGACTTGTGCCATTAAGACAGTATGCTCCAGATCCACTAGATAGATACAAAGTAACAAGTCAGTTTGAGCGCGAAGCAGAGCAGTGGGGATATAGTTGGCCGGATCCTGTTAATCGCCCTTGGTATTGGGAAAAGCGTGACGGTACTGATATAACAAACTATGACGAAGCTAAAGCTGTTGCTGATAAATGGGAACAAGCATTAGGTAAGATACAACGTAAAGGTCGTTGGGTATTTAAACACACATCCTTTGGCCAAGGCGATCATAGCTGGGAAGAAGTTAGAGATATGCCTTGGGACAAATATCAAAAGATGCCTAAGGTCAGCGGCAACACATATCGAGTATATGAACAAGTCCAGCAAGATTACTTTACACCATTACTAAAGTTTTTAAGAGAACGCAAATGAAATACATAGGCAACTACTACGATCAACTACCTAAAGGATTAATAGACGCTGTGCTTAAAGACAACGGTGAAGTCACTCCGGTGTATCAGCCAGAGAAGTGGAGCGGCAAAGCAGAATGGGATGCCGCTCGTATAGCATTAGAAAATGCAGGCTATCCTGAACTAGACTATCATTTCTGTCAATATACAAAGAATACAGAATGTATTAAACCGTTCCTATCTAGTATTGCTGAAGAAACAAACGATTTTAAATTCGACTTACCTAATTTGCCCACTGTGCATCATTGGTGGATGGTTAAGTACCTTGCAGGTGATATGCAGCCCATGCATTTTGATCCGCATATTATAGATACTAAAGACTGCCGGCGTTATACTATGATGCTAACAGACTTTGAAGATGGACATATATTTGTCTATGACGATGTGTTATTGAATAACTATAAGGCAGGTGATTTGTTTTTATGGCCAGATCCTATGATTATACACGGTGCCGCTAACATTAGCATGCACCCTAGAATTAGTTTACAAATGAGTTTCTACAACGAATGAAATACTTAGGCAACTATCGCGACTGGATTCAACCTGGGCTGTTAGAGCGTATATTATCTACGCCCGGAGATCCCACGCTATTAAATCAGCCACTAACATGGAAGGGTAATCCTTCACACGAAGCATGGTATAAAAAGTTTTGTGAAGCAGGATATGACAAGAAAAACTTTTATTCTAATATGTATAATGAAAAGACTGAGGATATAAAAGATTTTAAGATTACTCCACCTATCGATATTGGTAATCGCAAATTTGATTGGTGGTTTATTAAATTCCTACCGGGCTCGGTAGCCTGTATGCATTACGACCCACATACAAAGGTATATAAAACTGTTCAAAGATATTGGATGGCAATGATGGATTATCACCCAGGACATGTTATTGTGTCAGAAGGCGGGCACATGATGACTAATTACAAAGCCGGAGATCTATGGACTTGGGACAAGGCTGATCTATTACACGGAGTAGTAAATCTTAGTATGTTGCCAAGGGTAACTTTTCAACTTAGCACTACAGAAATTGACGACATTTATATTAAGCCAAAGTTCTATGTAGATCACGATTTAGATTAATCGTAAGTCATCCAGTGCATAATGAACTTAGGTGTAAGTCCTACATTAGTTCCCGCATGCCATAACTTGTAGTCACTCCACTCGTATATGTTTCCAATAGCTTCATTGTAAAAGCATTGGTCTTCCATAGCAAGTAAATGACCCACAGCGGGTGGATCAATGAATATCATAAAGCGCCTTGTATTGCCTAGCTTGTTCCACTCTTCTTCGTTATCATCTGTGTCCCAATGCCACGGTGTGCACCAACCCGGATCTATCCTAGCAAGCCAAACTTTAATTGTTTTAACTTTTAATAAATTTTCAAGTTTAACTATAATTTCGTTATCAAAGTCCTGTCCTGGATAATAGTTAATCCATTTAATAGCATCAAAATTAAAGTTTGCTTTTTCCCACATCTCAACTAATTCGCCATACACAGGATTGGTATTCATCTTCCATTGTGATCGATCAGCAGTAACTAACTTTCCGGGCTTATCCATTAACTCTGCTACCACTGAGTTCCAGTCGATGATATCTGCACAATTACCTACAAATTTAATCTTTTCCATTTAATACCCCACAAAGTGATACATATACTTAGGTTTTAATCCTAGGTTTGCGCCGGCATGCCACGCACGAATTGTTGGAAACTCTAACATATCTCCAACGGCATAATTATAACAAATCTTATCTTCAACAATAAACACATGCCCGAAAGCAAACTCGCTTATGTGTACCGATACTCTACGTGGAGTAACTCCTAACTCTGCTATCTTAGCATTGTCAAAGTCCCAGTGGTACGGAGCCATGCATCCCGGATCAATTCTACTAATCCACGACTCAATATGTGTAAGCCCTAATAACTTTTCCATTGCAGGTTTAACACCGCTGTCCATCTGTTCTGGTTCATAGTTGGATACACGAACTCCTGCAATGTTTATATCAGCATCCATCCACAACTTATGTATATCGCTGTAGTCTTTCTTGTTTGCCCATTCTTCTGGTTTGATATATGCCGGACTTGGCGCACCTGTTAATGTATCTAATACATGTTTCCAATCAATAATATTAGAACAGTTGCCGATATAGTTACTCATATAATTCCTTATAAACTTGTGGGAGAGGATTATTAGGCCACTCGATATACTTTTCTAATGCTCTTTTAAACAATACTTCAACATTAAGTTTATTATCTTTAACTGCTTCAACAAACCTAGGGCCACTGGTAACACCCATCATACCTTTAATATCTTCTAAGCTAACATAAGGATCACTGGCCCGAACACATCCATAGAAGTCAAACGTTTTAAGCACATCGTCTTCTACATAGTAACAATGTGGATACAGACTTACTTTGTAATACCCGCTAGCAACAATGTCTTTAATAATGTCGGCCATTTGTTCTTGCCAAAATGGGCAATACTCATTTAAGTTATTGCCTGTATATAATATATGATTAAGGCTTTGTCCGGCCCATTTAAAGAATATTTGTTGCTTGTCATAATCTATTTCTAACACTGTAGGTGCCCACGGCTTATCTTTAAAT
>Ga0194048_10001060_pt1 | contig 13644 bp, 21 predicted proteins | sample JunL225m_MetaG_FD_161685 | JGI IMG/M metagenome (GOLD analysis project Ga0194048, IMG submission 161685) | Anoxic zone freshwater microbial communities from boreal shield lake in IISD Experimental Lakes Area, Ontario, Canada - Jun2016-L222-5m | ecosystem: Environmental > Aquatic > Freshwater >...
GGTGTACTTGTGCATTGATTTCTGGGGAGGTATATGCCAAATGTAACTTGTTAATAATGTCTTGTCCATCTGTGGGATCTGCACAGAATGGCCCAACAGCCCATGGTATTTCTACTGCTGTTCCCACTAAAGGAATCCCCTGACTAATAATATCCGCACCCACAATATTAAATGTTTCACTAAAACTTACTTGCAACCCTATGTCCATTTTAGCACATAGTTCTAAGAATTCTTCTCTAGGCCGCCATAGATGATTTATAAGTTCATGCCCATGCCTATGTATCTGTTGGAACAAACTTTTTAAATTGCTTATGACCGGACCACCTTGCATTTCAATACGTCCTGCATTAACGTGAAAGCGTAGTTTCTTACCCAATTGTTCTGCAAACTCTATGGCAGCAAATGCCTGTACCAAATGATTCTTTAGCGGCCGTATAGCACCAAAACACCCAATATCAATTGTGTCTTTATTCCTATCTAATTTCTTACTTTTATATTGTTGTGGGTAATAGTTGGGTAGATATATTACATGTTCTGCGGTTTGTTCCGTGGTCCATTTATTACGATGTTTGAGATAGAATGTAATTTCTTTGAACATACGTGGAGCATTGATAGCAAGTATGATATTTTTAAAATCACTATAATCTCCTAGCCAATCAATAGCACGACTTTCACCAGCAAGAAACGGCATTTCGCTGTGAACACGTATCACCCATTTTACTGCAGGATGCAGTTTTTGCAATATTGTAAATTTAGAAGGTGTTACCCATACTGCTTCGATTATGACATGTGTGGGTTTATAATTATATACTTCCCGATCAATTCCGTTATTATCTACTACCACAGCCATTTTGGATTTTACACCCAAATCATTGAGCATTGCACTAACAAAACTTGCTGAATTATAAAGGCCAGTCTGCATGCCAATATGACTATGCATTGTGGCATTGAAATCTTGTCTACGTTTAAGTATGAATAGTACTTTTGTCACTCGATCTCCAATTATAGAGTATTTATATAATTGTAAATTTGAATTGCATCTAACCCCAGTTAACTGCTACCACCACCTGCTAGTTTATCATTTTCGGTAGCCTTTTTAAAATTTACATCGGCTAAATTATCTACTTTATCAGCTTCAAATACACGATCACTTTCAATGATCTTACCACGCAGATGTAACACAGTATTAATCTTTTGATTCAACCGAATTAAGTCATTGTCCAACATTCTGATACGATCAATGAGAGCGATAAGAACACCATTGGCATCATTGATAACCGGTTTGATTTCGGTAGTGGCCCACGTCCAAACGTATTTTATTATCACCCCCATACCCACAGCCATGACTATGGGAAAGCCGTATTTGTTTACGATTTCTACTATATTTCCCATTATACAATATATCCAATGGCAAATCCAATTATCAGAGAGATGATAACAAATTTAATAATATCACTGTCGTACCAAATTGGTTGTGACTCTAAATATTGTTGCATCGGCGGACTAAGACTATCCCACCAGGTTTCCCAGTTATTTTTTTTGAAAAAGCTCATTGCATTTCTCCTAGTTGATATTAATATATTGCGTAATTATCCTGCTCTATAATCCGTGGACAGGTATCTTGCCACCTCAATAAAAATTCTGTTAACAAAGGACCTTCTGCGATCCAAAATCTTGTTCGATTAAGATGTATTTCATAACGAAGTTCGTTGTCAATTATCCACTTAAAAATAGTTTTAAGATTGGGATCGTGTGTGTATACTGCGTATTGATACATCATTAGTCGCGCCTCGCATCACTTTTGCCATCAGCACGGGCAATACGATCTACATCGGGTTTTAATCCCAAGGCATTGCTTACTATGGTGTCAATACGTATGACATCATGATTCATGGTCTTGACACGATTATCTAATCCTGTAATAATGCCGGCCATGCTTTTAACAGCACTGAGAACTCCGGCTAAAAGTAATTTAATTGTTAGGTACACAAAGTAGCCACCAGCGAGTGCGGTAGCAATTGGAAATCCTAAATCTCCAATGATCTTGAAAATATCATTCATACTAGCTCCTTGATGACGGTTTATACCGTTCTATCTTATACTAGTATTTATTGTAACAACCGATTTTTTACTTCTTCTAGATATGTAAGGGGTAGTTTAGTTGGAATGCACAAATTACCAAAGTTATCCACTAGTTCGTTGACTATTATCTTTTTAAAATTCCCATAGAAATGTTGGAAATTGTATTCTAGTATCTCTTGCATCTCTATATGCATTTGTTTCAATACTGTTGGCTCTAATGCACATAATTTGGCAATTTCTGCTGTAATCTTTTCTATGCGTATATAATGGTCTGGTTCGTTATCGTAACTTTCATCTATCCAATGATCAAATGTTTTAAATCCATATCTCTTTAAGTAGGCTAGATTGCCGGGTGCAGCAACGAGTATAAACGGTCTTTTGGCCACAATTGGTTTAAATATCTTTTCCGTTAAATGTAGTTTGGGTAGGAAATACACAGTTTCAGTGACAATATGCCACAATGCTCTAGTGAGTTGATTAATATCAATATTCGCACTCATCGATCCATTTGGTTCTCTGGTATCAATTACCAATGGTTCCGTTATGTCTTTTAATGCCTTATATATTTTTACCCGGGCGCGATTATCCAGCGGAGTGTTTGGGTCTTGGATAGTGTTTCGCCAGGTACCTAAATCATCTTTAAGAAATAAACTAACCAATCCGTGTTTCACTAGATCCTGCTGAATCAGATTACTAACAAGATGTAGTCGATAGGAACGGTATTTTGATGACAAATGATTGTAACATATAAATACTTTATCAAACATATCAATTGCATCCCATCGAATATATTGAAAATCTCTATACCAATCCAATGCTGCAAAACCGTGAAAGAAATAATACCAATCGTGCATATTAAATTGACTACAGCACAATTGTTTAATATCGGAATATTCACTATTGGCTAAAACATTCGCTCTCCCTGGTCTAGAAACATTTTTTGGATGGAGCAATGAGTCTTTAATAGTATCCAAAATAGTATCATAGTATGGTTCTTGATCAAAGAAGTAACAATGAAAGAATTGTTGTTCGGAACGCCAATGTTTTTCGGGACCAAATGGCGGATTAGAAATTGAAAATTTATCACTTAAAAAGGTTTTATTTTGATAGGTACCAAAGGGATAAAAAGTTATACTGCGCCCGTTGACGAATTGGGTAATTAGATTGTTATGAAGAATATTGTAAAATTTATCTAAGGAGAACACAGGTGGAAGTTGGATTTATAGGTTGTGGGAAATTAGGAATGGCTTGTGCAGAAACGATGGCCAGTAAACATAATGTAACCGGCTATGATATTTATCCACGTACAAGCGATAAAATTAAGATGGCGTCCAATTTACAAGATGCGGTACTAGGTAAAGACCTTATTTTTGTTGCAGTTCAAACTCCACATGATCCAGCGTATGGTGGTGCCAACCCAATCACACATCTCCCAAACAAAGATTTTAATTATACCGTAGTAAATGATGTACTTAAACAAGTGAATGAATTTGCGACACCAAGTCAATTAGTGGTACTAATCTCCACAGTACTTCCCGGCACTACACGGAGAGAACTGAAGAACAACATCACCAATGCACGTTTCATTTACAACCCTTACTTAATTGCCATGGGGAGTGTTGAATGGGACATGATTAACCCAGAGATGGTGATCATTGGTACCGAGGATGGTAGCGAAACAGGCGATGCCAAGTTGCTGACCGACTTCTACAATACATTAATGGAAAACGATCCACGTTACGTAGTGGGCACGTGGGACGAAGCTGAATGTATCAAGGTATTTTATAACACATTCATTTCGGCAAAAATCGGACTAGTGAACATGATACAAGACGTAGCAATTAAACAAGGAAACATTGATGTTGATGTAGTGACCAATGCCCTTGCACATAGTACGATGCGTATCATGGGACCTAAATATATGACAGCAGGAATGGGGGATGCAGGGCCGTGTCATCCACGTGATAACATCGCTCTGCGTTACCTGGCACAAGAATTAGATCTAGGATATGACATATTTGACACTATAATATATGCCAGAGAAAAGCAGGCTAAAAACATGGCACGTTATGTTTATGACCATAGAGAAGGTTTGCCGGTTTACATACACGGAAAAGCATACAAGCCCAACGTTGCATATATAGATGGTAGCTATAGTTTATTAATCGGGCACTATCTTAAAGAGATGGGAATTAATCCTATATACATTGACCCATTAACTGAAACTGTTAATCCAGTATCAGTTAAAGGTTGTGTATTGTTGGCACATAATCAACAAGTAACATATGGTTATACTGGGGTTGACAGCGAACAAAAATTGTATTGCGAAATACTAGACGGAAGCATAGTAATTGATCCATGGCGTACATTTAAACCACATAAAAATATAAGGGTTATACATTATGGAAACTCACGTAGTAATTAAATATCAAATTGAAAAATTTTGGGATGATAGCTACAAACAATTATCGTATGCCAATGAAGAATTCAATGATCAAGAAAGTTTAGACAAATGGTTGGCACTTGGTTATGCCAATAAGTTCACTGGTGATTTGTGTGATATGCGTAAACCACAACCATCATGGAATTATTTGTTTGTAGAATTATTTGCAGATATGGGTTGGAAGGACATTGGTACTAGTTACTATCGCATGATGCCCGGTACAATATTACCCATTCATTCAGATTTATATAAACACTATATTGAGATTTTTAATCTTAATACCCCGGAGCAACAACAATCAATTCGTCGTGCTGTGATTTTTCTTGAGGATTGGCAACCTGGCCATTATGCAGAACTTTTAAATCAACCATTTACCAATTGGGTTGCAGGATCCACAGTCGAGTGGAATTATGATGCTCCGCACCTGGCTGCTAATTTAGGACCAACTCCGCGATATACATTGCAGATAACAGGACATGTTGATAAATGATATTAAGCTTCAACGAATGGGATCAACTTAAATCAGTGGTAGTAGGGGATGCTGCATATGCAAACTGGCCCACAGCCGATCCTGTGTTTGCTCTTGAGGCGGAAAAAACTACATGGAAGGAAACTCCGGTACCCAGTGGACCTGTACCCCAATGGATCATTAACGAAACAAATGAAGATTTAAATAAGTTATCGGATGTATTAAAAAAATTGGGGGTACAGGTTAACCGTCCCAGAATTCAAAATTTTCAAAAATCTGGGGGTATGTATAATTATTGTCCCCGCGATCGTTTGCTGGTGTATGGTAGTACCATAGTAGATTGTGCCATGATGTATCCATGTCGCGATCAGGAAATAATGAGTTATGATCAAATATTAGCCAGGACACACGACGTACGTTTGATGCCTAGAAACAAAGATATGGTTTTTGATGCTGCAAATGTATGTAGGTTGGGAAACACCATATTATATCTTAACAGTATAAGTGGCAATCAAGCTGCATATGAATGGTTATGTGAACAATTTCCCGAAGTCAACATTGAACTATGCAATTTTTACGGTGGAGTACACATCGATAGTACAATCGTACCAATTCGAGAAGGTGTTGTTTTATTAAATGGAGATCGGGTAAACAAAGATAACTGTCCCAAAGTATTCAAGTCATGGGAAAAAATTTATATAAATGAAGTAGTGGCACAGGATTTTTATCAGTATCCATACGCCTCTAAGTGGATTGCCATGAATATACTCACAGTTAATCCAACTACGGTTATTGTGGATAAACATCAAACTAAATTAATATTATTATTAGAACAAAAGAATTTCACCGTTATACCCTTAGAATTACGGCATAGTCGTACTTTAGGTGGTGGTTTTCATTGTGTGACTTTGGATTTAGTACGAGATAGCAATAAATAACATTGTATTGTTAACGAGAAAAGAATACAATGACCGATTTTGCTAGGTATACAGACGCTGTTTTATCCGCTTTGAGATTAAACCCCAGGGCCGCCGACGTTATAGCGAAGAAGCAAGAAATATTAGATGGGGTGTATGCAGCATATAATTTTATCCCGATGAGCATTTTATTTGTGGGATTTACCCCAGCTATATTAAGTTGTACTGTTGAGAATATTACCTTAACTGCAATTAGCCAAGAGGCACAGGATTATATAAAATCAAAGGGTGTGCAGTTTACATATATTCCGTTAGATGATCTATCTAATCACTACAAACAATTTCAAGTTATAATTGCTCTAGAAGAATTCTTTACATTTTCAAATTCTGACGCAGACCAACAGAATTCAATTAAAATAATTTGTTCCGCTGCCACCGATTTTGTAATAAGTACATTACGAGATTATAAGAATCAGGATTTTAAAGATCGTGAATTTAGTATACCTGCATTAATTAGATATGGAACTGATAGCACAGTTTATGCAGAATATCATAATTGGGATTTAAAGGATCGTGCATTATGGAATACCACAGTGTACGAGATTACCAATCCCGATAGTACGTTAACCACGTATGGACCATTTCAAAGACGCACAATGTATTTTAAACAATTAGCAAAATTTAGTTCAGATGCTGGTGCAGTGAGTTTTCAAGTACACAAGAACTTGATGTATAAGTCGCTTATAAAGAAAAACTACGAGCACATCATTTCTATCCAACTTATGTAAGTTGTAGTAATGAAACTACAACGAATTAATCAAATAGAGAAACTTAATGGATATTGATCAACACGTAAATCAAATAGTTCAAAATATAGTAGCAGAAATAACAACAAAAGTTCAAGCTCAAGCCGCCGATACGATTTCTAAAAAGATTGATGAAGTAATTAATACTTTAGATTATACCACATTATTGTCGGATAAATTAAGTCAAAAATTAGATATAAAATTATCTAGTTTGCCAATTGATAAAAATACAATTGAAGCTGAATTAACTAATAGAGTTGATAATTTGGCCCGTAACCTGTCGGTGTCTGTTGAACAACAATCATTAAAGATAATCACAGATACTGTGAGTGGATATGTAAGTCAAATTGATTTTAAAGAATTATATCAACGTACCATTATAACAGCCATGGCCAATGGTGTTGTTACTTTCCCATCTGCCAGTATACCACATTCGGCTATACAGTTTGACGGATTGACAATTTCCGGTAATCATGTTGCTGGAGGAATTATTCAAAAGTTTGGTAGCACCGGAATTGATGATCAAGCCACCGGATGTCAATTGACTATACGGGATGATGTAACAGTAGTTGAGAATAATTTATTGACCAAGGATTTAACTGTCAAAGGCACCACTACAATTGAGGGTGATTTAAATGTAACCGGTGAAATACCCGAATCCAGTGCTATGTTTATTAAGTTTGTGGCCGCGGCCACTAACAATGTACGTTCCAGTTTAGATCAAGTGGTGTTTGACACGTATGCTGATATGGTAATCAATACCATTAAAAAAGATGGATTGGATCTTAATAAGATTAAATTAAATGGCGAAGATATAATAAACGGTGTAAATCTAAGTAACGCGATAACTTCTAGCAATCTGCAAAAAGTCGGTCAATTAACCGAATTGCAGGTACGCGGGGAAACCTTGTTGGGGGAAACCTTATATGTATCGGGAAAACGTGTCGGAGTCAACACGATTGAACCAAGTCAGGTGTTTAGTATATGGGATCAAGAAATTGAAATTGGTTTTGGTAAGAAAACAACCAATGTTGCATGGATTAATGTTCCAAGAAACCAAACGTTGATAATAAGCACCAACGATAAAAACAACTTGACCTTACTGCCAGATGGATCAGTCACGGTAAATCGGATAAACCTTGGCAGTGTGAGCATGTCAAGTAGTGATAAACCGCCAATGGATAACCAAGACAAGGGCACGATCGTATTCAATAGCAATCCAAATCTTGGTGGTCCATTGGGTTGGGTAAGTCTCGGCGATGCCCGTTGGGCGAACTTTGGAATCATTGACTAATAATTAACATACTGCTATAATAGTTGTATGAATACACTCAAGCGTATGGGTTTTTGTTGTAAATGGCTAAATGATCCGAGCGAATGTGGCGGCATGAAGGTGAATGCAGTGGATCGGGACCTTAACGGGCGTTCAACTACCATGCGTTGGTTGCGTGAGCATCCAGCTGAAGCTGAACAGCGCCAGTGGGATATCATGAATCACAATACCTCGGCTGCTGTAAAGCTGATCGAGCGTGTGGCCACACTGCCCGCCAATCGCAGAATGGTGCGATTAGGAAGTGAAATGTTGCAGGGTTATACCGAGAAGGATTGGCAAGCCTGGTGGCAACGACAAGAAATACAAGATCATCTGGCTCGTATATTTGCACCCATTGGTGAAACAGCTCGTAGACTAGATGTCAGACTCAGCTTTCATCCCGGACAATTTTGTGTGTTGGCCAGTGAGTCAGACAGTATTGTAGAACGATCAATTGCGGAGTTTGAATATCATGCAGACATGGTTCGCTGGATGGGATACGGAAAGTCGTTCCAGGACTTTAAGATTAATGTACATATCTCTGGACGACGTGGGCCAGACGGCATTAGGGCGGCATATAAACGTCTTAGTGTAGAAGCACGTAACTGTATCACTATCGAAAACGATGAAATGTGCTGGGGTATTGATTCTAGTATTGAACTAGCAGACCATTGTGCGCTGGTATTGGACATTCACCATCACTTTATTCGCACCGGGGAGTATATCCAAGCATCAGATGATAGAATTAAGCGCATAATTGATAGTTGGAGAGGGGTAAGGCCAGCAATACACTTCAGCCAAAGCAGAGAAGACGTGCTGGTTAATCATGCCGTTGATGTGCTGCCAGACTGGACTACATTATTGGCGCAAGGATATAAAAAGCAAAAATTAAGAGCCCATAGTGACTTTATGTGGAATACCGCTTGCAACAAATGGGCACTGACACATTTGGAATGGGCCGATATTCAAGTTGAAGCCAAGGGTAAAAACTTGGCCAGCCAACAACTTTTCGAGTTCTGGGAAAGCAGTAAAGAATAGATGACTACGATTCTTCAACTAGCGGAAATAAGAAACAAAAGCCGGCTTAAAATATAAATCATACCAATCAGTTGTCATCATGACATTAAAGTTGTGATCAACGATTGGTTTTATTTTGGCCAGGATTTCTTCCTGCGGTTGATTACATAGATACCGAACTTGTTCCATGGCACCTGTAAATCGTGTGGTATGATCACTAATGGTATCGTATGTCTCATCAATGACATTGTCAAACGATTTAAATCCATGTAATTTTAAATTACGTAAATGATATTGCCCCCCTAATGCAATAAACAATCTACGACCTATAATGGGTTTAACTGTTTTTTCAGTATAGAAACTGTAGTGGTTTGTCCAGTTTGTCTCGGCGATGATGCTGTATACTGTTTGGTTATAGATATTAAGTGGTATAATTTGACTTATGCTCATACGATGACCATAATATGGAAAACGTTCCACCGTCCACTCTACGTTACCGTCAATTTCTAATCCTTCTTTTTCCCACAACCATTTATCGGCAGTTGTGTTGACTAAATTGCAATCATGACTAGCATCTAAATATGTAACTATATTTCTATCAAACAGATTATTATCTACTAGATAATCATATGCAAATCGTCTATGTACCTTGCGTCTACCCAATAATACATCAAACGCCAGTTTCTTTGGAGTGTATGGAGTCAGTATATCTAAAGTTTGGGGACGGACATTGCGATAAAAATGCACGGTAGTGGTAAACCAGTCATAAAATCTATATACCGGACTATGTGCCAATGATACATTTAATTCACCACATATAAAGTATATGATATTTTTACGATCATTACGTTGCAGAATTTCTACGGTACGATCATGCAACTCACTTACTAATACTAAAACCGAATCGGCATTCTCTGCAAAGTATCGCAACTCAGCATCAAAGTTTGGGTCGATTGGGAATGGCATCTGGAGACACACTACTTTATTATCGTGGTGGCTAGATACAAATTCATCTCTACTATTATGTATTTTAATGTCTAATAGACTACAGCGGGAAAAATGAAAATGAAAAAGGGCATCGGTACTTGGTGTAACGAATACCCCTGTGGTAACTACTACCATTGGTGCTTATTGTGCTTTTGGTTTACGGGCTTTTTTAATGGCTGTTTTGGCTTGGTCTACAACAACCTTAACTTCTTCTACTACCTTAGCTTCAATTACTTTAACTTCGGCGATAGCTTCTTCTTGGCTGACAACACCATCCTGATTTGTATCCGCTTTTTTAGCAAATGCTTTATATAACATATAACCACCAGCAGCAACAATTGCAATGATAATAACTGTAGAAAAATCCATTTTAAATCTCCTTGAATGAATATGTAGTAGTATTTAGTATGCAGATTATGGTAAAATTAAATAATAAAAATGTTGCGAAGCAGCATAAATAAATGTATACTACAAGGGTAGTATGAAACAAGTAAGATGCTGAATGGTTCAGGTCTTACACAGTAAACTCGCTTAACAGGAGAATTTTATGTTTACATTAGATACCACAATTGACGCAATACAATCCGCAAAGAAACAATTCGTTACTAAATTTGTCAGTAACCAAACGGTGGCCGCAGCCATGAATCAGTTTGTTGACGCGCAAACTGAATATACCAAACAAGCAACCAAAGTTGGTATGGATACATTTAACACATTGTCCCAAGAATCAACCAAGGCAATTAAAGAAGCCTCAAAATTTGATTTTACAAGGGTTAGCGAAGGTATAATGAATATCTGGGCCAAGCCAACTAAAGCCAAGTAATTTGTGCACCATTGTGCAAACAACGAAAATCCCCAGATTTTGGGGATTTTTATTGAGTATTATAAATCAATAACTTACAGCATCTATATTTTGGTTGTCCAATAAATCCATTTTCTATATAATACTCACTTACACTAGCGAAATGGAGAACTAAATGAAAACACCACAAGTCCCGGCATTACCAGGAATGACTCCGATGGGTTTTAAAGATCGACAACCGCAAGTTGATGATTCGCATGGTTCCCCGTATGATCGGGGTGGTGCGGATAGTTACTATCGTCGCGGGATGAGACCGCATAAGGGTGGGGTAGGTGGAGATAGTGGTCCCGAAGTCACCGATCTTGCCCATGATGAATTGCTTGCATATCACGCAGGTTACAATGATAACGAAGCCCAAAGAAACTTTAAGAGAAACTTTAAGGAGTAAAATTAGCATGGGTCATAAAGTGATTGCGGATAAGTATCAAATGGACGAGATGCGTCAAAAGTATGGTCCGCGCAAGGGTCTTGAAGGCCCGTTCAATTTCAGTGGTCGTGTGCTATACTACGACAACCTGGAAGGACTCTACTATGACCCATGTTCCGATTTCTACGTGGATCAATCGGAGATGGACATAATTCATTCGCGCATTTTAGATATCATTACAGCATAAGCGAGCCGACTATGAAGATTGAACTAGACCGCAACACTATACCGGATGATCTCTATAACCAACTTCTGTTGGCGTTTGTCCAACGTGCAGTAGAGGAAGGTGTACCGGTTTATAAACACACCAGGTTTGAAAAGTGGACTATTACCTGCGAAGTCCAGGCCGCCCCGCATTAATTTCTCCCACAATATTTGGTTGACCCGTAAATCCATTTCGTTTATAATAGCTACATACAGTTAGATAACAGGAGAAACAAATGATTACATCAGTCAAACTGCAAGAGATGATTTCCCATACTCCGCAGACATTAGCCACTGTATTAGATTTTTCAGGTTATACTGGCGCACAATTTAAGAGCGCGGAGTTTATAGGTATCACCAATAGTGGTGAATTTTGCTACAAGGTTGTGTATCACAATGAGAGTGGTACGGGTGAGGCTGTGGGCAAAGTATTTTTGGCTTATAAAAAAGATGGCACAGTGGTTGCTGATTATTAATCGAGGAGAAGCAAATGGGCAAACCCAATATTCCGCAGATCCTGGGCGTATTTGATCAGTTGATGGAACAGCATGTTAACTGGCGGATCGTTACCAGCTATCGCAAGTATGCCACAGCCCGAGACGATCTAATCGAGCAGTTGGTGGCCAAGACAAATGGCGATGTGAAGGCTGAAGTCTTTATGGATCATTTGGCTATGAAATTAGCCAAAAAGCTCTACAATCTTGTTTGACCAATAAATCCATTTCACGTATAATATACACTTACACTAGCGAAACGGAGAAGCAAAATGTATACAGCAAAAGTGGGTGACATGGTTGGTTACTTTCGTGTTGGTGGCACCGGTGGACACATGATGGGCGTGGGTTACGGTACAGTAACTAAAATTAACGGCCACGGGCATTACTTCCTTGACACCGGTAAAGTGTTTGACAAGCATGGCAACGAGCGTGGCACCAATTATGGTGTACACCTGGTCAATGCAGAATATCTCCGTGAGCGTGTGGCCAAAGAACAGGCCCGTCAAGACAAAGCCAGACTGGTACGCAGCCTGATCCAGAAGCTACAAGGCAGTTTTTCCTACTCCGGGACGGTGTATATTGATGGCGATGCCAAGCAAGAATTGCTGGCCATGGTGAATGGTCTTTAAGAATCAATGACTTACGTAGCCTGTATTTTGGTTGCCCAATAAATCCATTTCCTATATAATATACACATAAACTAGCAAAACGGAGAAGCAAATGCTTACAGTTAAACAAGTTCGTGCGGTATTGGAAGGTTATGCAGACTCTATTGGTCGAAACAAAGACGGCTATATCGTCCTGCGTAGGGGCTTCTTTTATACAAATGGTATGAGCGGCGAAAAGTTTGCAGACTCGGCGGTCAGGCGCCTAGCGGAAGCGGGTATCCCGACCCGTATCGTTAACACGGCAGTGATTTGGAAAGCCTTCAGGGGCGGCGCCAGCGTAGCACGAGGCAGTCATTTTAAAGCGGTTTTGGTTGCCCAATAAATCCATTTACTGTATAATATACACTTACACTAGCGAAACGGAGAAGCAAAATGCATACATTCCGAACCCGTCAAGTTACTCCGCAAGTCCCAGCACTGCCAGGTATGACCCCAATGGGGTTCCGCCCAGCTCGCAAGGCGGTGCAAGCCAACCCCGACCAAGTGGGTGCCATTGCAGCACTGGCCCAGGCCCTGCCCCTGCTCGGTAACAGTGACAGCCAATTTGCTGCCAGCTTGTTGCAGAACTTCCAACGTTACGGCAACCTGAGTGACAAGCAGATGCACTGGGTTGACACGTTGACAGCTCGTGCAACGGCTCCTCGGCAGGTGCCTGTGTTGGTCACTGTGAACTTCCAGCCCATACAGGACTTGTTTGACAAAGCCGCACAGAAGCTGAAACGCATCAAGGTTAAACTGCAAACCACTGACGGTCAGCCTGTGGTGATAAGCCGTGCTGGTCCCATGAGCAAGTATAATGGGCAGATCCTGATCACAGACGGTGGCCCGTTTGGTGATAACAAGTTCTTTGGCCGCATTGACGTCACAGGCGAGTTCTTTGCTACTCGTAGTGCTACCACTGAAGTGTGCAATTTGGTGAAACAGTTTAGCGAAGACCCGGCCGGGTCAGCAGC
>Ga0194048_10001061_pt1 | contig 13639 bp, 14 predicted proteins | sample JunL225m_MetaG_FD_161685 | JGI IMG/M metagenome (GOLD analysis project Ga0194048, IMG submission 161685) | Anoxic zone freshwater microbial communities from boreal shield lake in IISD Experimental Lakes Area, Ontario, Canada - Jun2016-L222-5m | ecosystem: Environmental > Aquatic > Freshwater >...
TCGCCCGCCTTGAGCGGCGAGCGCCTCAGTAATCCCTGCAGCACCCGCCTCGGTCGTTGCAGTACCAATCACTACGGCACCGCGCGCAGCAAGTTCTTGGGCAATGGCTTTTCCGATGCCACGCGAGGCACCCGTTACTAAGGCAGTTTTATCTTTCAGATCCATGATTATTATCCTTAGGCCGCAGCCAAGGCCTCAAGTGCAATCTGCATTGACTCGGGATCGGTCACCGACAGGGCAACCAAGTCAGGGTCTATTCGCTTGACCATACCTGCTAAGACCTTGCCCGGCCCACATTCAATGATATGGGTGATCCCTTGCGCCTTCATGGCCTGAATCACCTCAACCCAACGTACGGCGTGCCAGGCTTGGCGAACCAACGCATCACGGATCGCATCTGGCGACTGTTCAATCGCCACGTCAACGTTATTCACAACCGGAATAACGGGTGTCGAAACAGTAATCTTGGCCAAGGCACCGGCCAGCACGTCAGCGGCAGGTTTAAGCAAACTTGAATGAAAGGGGGCAGAAACAGGCAACAGCATTGCGCGCTTGGCACCGGCGGCCTTCGCGGTCACGATTGCACGCTGCACTGCCGTCGCATGACCCGCAATCACGACTTGCGAAGGCGCATTGAAGTTCACCGCTTCGACGATCTCACCTTCGGCCGCAGCCAGGCATGCCTGCTTAACCAAATCATCTTCTAGCCCGAGTACAGCCGCCATGGCCCCGGTACCCACGGGCACCGCCGCCTGCATCGCGTCAGCACGTATCCGCACCAAGCGAACCGCGTCGGCCAAAGATAACGCCCCCGCTGCAGTCAGCGCTGCGTATTCGCCCAGACTGTGACCCGCCATCAAAGCGGCCTTCGGGCCGCCAGCGGCACACCAGGCCTCGTACATGGCAACACCTGCCGTCAACATCGCGGGTTGGGTATTGGTGGTTAAGCTGAGCTGCTCAGCAGGGCCTTGCGCCATGAGCGCGCCCAAATCTTCGCCAAGCGCTGCACTTGCTTGTGCAATGACTTGCATGGCCGCAGGGTGCTCCGACCAGACATCCATCATGCCGACCGACTGAGAACCTTGACCCGGAAAAACGAAAGCAAATTTCATGGTATCTGGTATTTTTTTATATTAAAAATTACATCTTAACGAGAACTGAGCCCCAGGTGAATCCACCACCGACTCCCTGCAATAACACTAACTGACCGGGTTGAATCCGACCATCGCGACGCGCAACATCCAAAGCCAGTGGGACGCTCGCGGCGGACGTATTCGCGTGTTGATCAACCGTCACCACAACTTTTTCAAGCGGAATATCAAGCTTACGGGCAAGAAAAGTCAAAATACGCAAATTGGCCTGGTGCGGAATCAACCAATCAATTTGGGACAACGCTAAGCCTGCTTGCGCCACAACCTCACGTGCAGAACGATCAAGCACCGTCACGGCTTGTTTAAACACCGCCTGGCCATCCATTCGTAAAAATGGATCACCTGTGACCTCACCGTAGGCGACGTTACCCGCCGCAGACAAAATGCCCATCTGGCTACCGTCTGCATGCAGTTCAGCAGACAAAATACCAGGCTGCTCACTGCCCTTCAACACCACAGCACCCGCACCATCACCAAACAACACACAGGTACCACGATCGTTCCAGTCAAGGATGCTTGAAAAAACTTCAGCACCAATCACAACCGCACAACGCGCCCGACCCGCACGAATAAATGCTTCGGCTGTCGTCAACGCATAGACAAAACCACTGCACACCGCCTGTACGTCGAAGGCCGCTGCGCCTTTATTACCCAAATTCGCTTGTACTAAACAGGCTGTACTAGGAAATACAAAGTCAGGTGTTGAGGTGGCCAAAATGATCAGGTCGACCTCACTGACATCCACGTGGGCATCGGCAAGCGCGCGTCTCGCCGCTTCGGTGGCTAGCGCACTCGTTTTAACGCCACGATCAGCCAGATAACGTTGGCGTATCCCTGTGCGTTCAAAAATCCATTGATCAGAGGTTTCAATATTGCGTGTCGCAAGATCGACGGCAAGCTCATCGTTGCTCACGCAACGTGGCGGTAAAAAACTACCAGAGCCAATGATGCGTGCGTAAGGCATTGGCTGCGTCATGCAAGGCCCCCAGGCTCGGTCGTTTCAGCGCCGAGTTGGATCTGGGTGAGTTGGCCAATCGCTGCAGTGGTGCGCATCAGCAACTGACTCACGACTGAAGCCCGCGCGCAATCCAGTGCAAAACCAAAAGCAATCGCATCTGCAGAGCCGTGGCTTTTAATCACGACCCCACGCAACCCGAGCAGTGCAGCCCCGTTAAAGCGGCGATTATCTGCTTGTGCCCGAAAGCGTCTGAGCACCGGCAGAGCAATCAAACCAAGCGCTTTGGCAAAAAGATTGCGGGTAAACGCCTCGCGCAACATATGCGCCATCATGCGCGCCACACCCTCAGCCGTTTTAAGCGACACATTGCCGACAAAGCCATCACACACCACAACGTCGACCGTGCCTTTAAAAATATCGTCACCCTCAACGTTGCCATAAAAATTCAGCGAGCTTTGGCGTAATAATTCGCCCGCCTGTTTAACAACCTCGTTGCCCTTGATCGCTTCTTCGCCGATATTCAGCAAACCAATCGAGGGATTGGGATTTTGTTTGCCGACCTGAGCAAAAGCGGTTCCCATAATGGCGAACTGCAATAAGTGCTGGGCTGAACAATCTACGTTAGCCCCTAAGTCGAGCATGATGGTGGTGCCACCCAGTTGATTAGGCAAGACCGACGCAATCGCAGGACGATCAATGCCATCGAGTGTTTTAAGAACATATTTCGAAATCGCCATCCAGGCACCGGTATTACCAGCCGAAACACAGGCATCTGCCTGGCCATCTTTAACGGCTTGCGCCGCCAAGCGCATCGAAGAATCTTTTTTACGCCGTAACGCGATTTCGACCGAGTCATCCATATGCACGACCTCGGTCGCCGAAACGATCGTCATACGATCGGCGGATACCGTCGGGTAGGAGTTGGTGTGCGCAGCAACAGCCTGCTTGATCGGCTCAGAGAGCCCGACTAATAAAAGATGCGTATCCGGAAAGCGTTGAGCGAAGTCAAACGCAGCAGGGATCGTGACGGGAAGACCCGAGTCACCACCCATGCAATCAATCGCGATGCGAATCACGGCAGACACGTGAGGATGCAGCGGTTTGCGTAGGGACGATTTGTGCCCGTCAACCCGATTTATTCGTCAGTCTTTGTCTTGAGGACCTTGCGACCACGGTACACCCCAGTTGGGCTGATGTGGTGACGCAGGTGTTGCTCGCCTGTATTGGGCTCTACCGCCGTAGACGGATTGACCAAAAAATCATGCGAACGGTGCATACCGCGCTTTGAGGGGGATTTTTTATTTTGCTGAACAGCCATGACAACTCCTGTGGATCGGCGAATTGTACGCCAACCATCTTAAAAAATAACTACTTACCTTTAATCTTAAGCTGCCCCAGTACTGCAAATGGCGAGGGAAGCTGTGCCTCGGGACTTGAATTTTCGGCTTGCGCCTTAGATTCTGCCCCACCTACGGACTCAGGACAGGTTTCATGCCTAGGTACATAGGGAACTTCTAAAATCATTTCGTCTTCTACCAGATCCAGCAAATTGAAGGTTGCGGATCCCATTATTTTTTCGGGCGCATCTAAATCAGTATCTTCGAGATCACCTTGATCGAGATCAGACTCGCGCACCACAAGTTCAAACACTGCTTGCCGATCGACTGGAAACAACAAATCCCCCAGACATCTTTGACACTCAAGCACCAACAGCGCCTGAATTTTTACAACTAACTGCAATTTACCAACTTTGCTACGACGCCCTTGCAGCAGATACTTTACTAACCCCGGATGTTGCGGAGCCTGCTCAAGCACCACGAGCTCAGCGAAGGGTTGCTCTGGCACATCTTCAAGCAACCGATCTAAGCGGTTGACAGCAAAAACGCCTTCAATTAACTGGCCGCGACGCGCAAACTCAAACACATCAACGACAGGGGGCACCCCTAACCTGAAGCTTGGGCTAAGATCTTTCGACATCGTCTTGTCCTTGCCGCCTTGTCTCTACTAAAGAACGGATGCTGCGGCGCGCAATGAGGCACGAACGTGGCCAATGCGATTAATGCAGCAAAGCAAGAGATAATAGCGTGTTTACACTAGTAACGTCAATATCCTTGCCGAGATCGACCACCGCCGTGCACCCCTCTCTGATCCTTGCCTCAAGCTCTAAATATCGCCAAGAACTACTCTCTAGGCTAAAAATTCCTTTCTCTGTCATGGTGCCAAATCTGGATGAAACCCCTTTGGCGCAAGAGCCACCCGAGCAACTCGCGCTGCGATTGGCAATCGCCAAGGCGCAACACGTAGCGAAAACACACCACGGATCCGTCGTCATTGGGGCCGATCAAGTGGCCTCTTTACACGGCCTGCCGCTAGGAAAACCGGGGAATGCGTTGGCCGCACAAGCGCAATTACGCCAGTTATCCGGGCAAACCGTCACCTTTTATAGCGCGATGGCCGTGGTACGCGGCGCGCAACTTCAAAGTGTCGTCGTCCCCACTCATTGTGTATTTAGAACACTGTCTGCTGCCGCAATCGAGCGCTACATTGCCATTGACCAGCCCTTTGACACAGCAGGCAGTGCGAAAGCCGAATGCCTGGGCATTGCCCTGATGCAAAGCATGGATAGCAGTGACCCCACCTCGATCATTGGCTTGCCGCTCATCGCGCTCACCCGCATGCTCAGTGCAGTTGGACTTGATCCGCTCGACCACGCCACGTAGGCAGTACTCTCATCGCTCAAACGACTCCACTACTCCTTTATTCATCAAGCCCACATGACGACAGCCTCTCCTTCAAGTTCAGTACTTGGCACCCTACATCTCATGCCCGTGGGGTTAGGACCCGCCCCAATCGGGCAATGGCTACCGGATGCCGCACAGACACAGGCGGGCTTGCTGAGCTGCTATATCGCTGAAAATGCCAAAACCGCTCGGGCTTTTTTAAAGCTCGTCAAGCTCAGCCACCCCTTGCAAGAAATCACCATTCACGAGCTCAGCCCACGCGTTGACGAGGCGCAATTAAAACGCTGGCTTGAACCGCTGCGCGCGGGTCAAGATATTGGTTTGGTTTCTGAGGCGGGCTGTCCTGCCGTTGCAGACCCGGGCGCACGCGCAGTCACCCTCGCGCACAACTGGGGTGCCACCGTCAAACCGTGGGTCGGGCCTTCTTCGATTCTGCTCGGGCTCATGGCGAGCGGGCTCGATGGACAACGTTTTGTGTTTCATGGCTATGCACCAGTTGATCAAACCGATCGCGGCCGTCAACTCACCGTGTGGGAGCAAGCCTCTAGCAAACAGTCACAAACTCAATTGCTGATCGAGACACCTTATCGCAATCAGGCCATGTTCAGCAGTTTGCTCGAGCATCTCAAGGGCAATACTCGGCTATGCGTGGCGCGCTCATTAACCACCGCAGATGAATGGGTACGCACCCTTACGATTACGCAATGGAAGTCGCAGCCCAAGCCAGAACTCGACAAGCACCCCACACTCTTTTTGTTTCAAGCCCCTTCACTCAAGCACTAAGAACATGACTCAATTTTTTTTGCGCCCCTACACCCGACTCGCTCTTGTATTGAGCCTACTCATTTTGGCGGGGTGCGCCTCACAACGCACAGGCGGTCCCTATCTCGTTGACGATTCGCTCAAAGCAACTGGCAAAAATAGTCGCATTGATATCATCGTGCTCCACTACACCGCCTCAAGCAAACAAAGTGCCTTACTGACCCTGACGAATCGCGACGTCAGTTCACACTACGTCGTGTCAGACGACAGCAAGCCTGTAGTCTATAAACTGGTTGAAGAAACTCTGAATGCCTGGCATGCAGGTGACAGCAGCTGGTACGGCAAAACCGATATCAATCCGCGCTCAATCGGTATTGAAATTGTGCACCCTGGCTGGATGCGCAACAGCAATGGGGATCTTGGCCCTGCATATCCCCCTGCCCAAATCGATGCGGTCATCGCACTGACGCTCGACGCTGCCAAACGTCATGGCGTCTCGCCTGAAAACATCGTCGGGCACAGTGATGTCGCCCCCTTGCGCAAGCAAGATCCAGGGCCTGCGTTTCCTTGGAAAAAACTTGCACAAGCCGGCGTGGGTCGCTGGTTTGACGAAGCTGCAGCTGCAAAATATCAGGCCGAATACGTACACTACGGCCCGCCTGATGCAGGCTGGTTTCAAAAACAATTAAAACGTGTGGGCTATGGCACGCCAGAGACCAATTACTTTGACGCCAATACGCTCAACACACTTGCAGCGTTTCAGATGCACTACCGACCTGAACTAGTGAATGGCAGGCCTGATGCACAAACTGCTGCAAGATTACGCGCCCTGCCGACCAAGGGCTCAGGGCTTTAAGTCAACGGGCGTATTGAGGGTCGCCGTTTTTTATAGCGAATCACGCGCCAGCCCAATAACCCGGCCATCACCGTGGCATAAATCGCGACGGTAAAAAAATCATTCTTGCCGGATTTATGCCAGTAGTAGTGCAGCAACCCAAGCAGCGCGATCACATAGATCAAACGATGCAATTGCTGCCACTGCGGGCCAAGCCTGCGCATCCAGCCGTGGGTTGAAGTGATTGCCAATAACGACATGGTCAAAAAAGCGGCCATCCCGACCAAGATGAAGGGTCGCTGCCATACGTCACTTAGCATGGCGAGCCATTCAAAACCTTGGTCCCACCACGCCCAAGACAATGCATGCAAACTTGCATAGAAGAACGTAAATAGACCGCACATTCTGCGCCAACGCAACAGCGCCGGCTGATGAAGCCACTCGCGCAGTGGCGACACCGAAAGCGTTACGAGCAGACACACCAAGGTCCAGGTGCCAGACGAGCGAGATAAAAATTCAACCGGGTTCGCAGTCAGTTCGTGATGCCAACCTAACCAACACCAGCGCGCCAGCGGGTAGAGGCCAACGCAAAAGAGCAAAAATTTTGCACGATCAAACGTACGAGCCGGCAAAGTCTTGAGACGCACGTTTATTGACTTCAATAGTTTTTACGCAAATCCATGCCGGTATAAAGCGATGCAACCTCATTGCCGTAGCCATTAAACATCAGTGTTTTACGCTTCGGTGCAAACACACCATCTTCACCAATTCGCCGTTCAGTGGCTTGGCTCCAACGCGGGTGTGCAACCTCTGGGTTCACGTTTGAATAAAATCCGTATTCACTTGGAATCGCTTTCATCCAGCTACTGGTCGGTTGTTTTTCGGTCAGACGAATCGTCACGATTGATTTGGCCGATTTAAAACCGTATTTCCACGGAACAATCAGACGCACAGGTGCGCCGTTCTGGTTGGGCAACACTTTGCCATACATCCCCAAGACCAACAGCGTCAAAGGATGCATCGCTTCATCCAGACGCAAACCTTCGTTGTAAGGCCACTGAATTGAACGAGAGTTCAACCCTGGCATATTTTTTGGTTGTACATCGGTGATGAATTCAACGTATTTCGCATTCCCCGTTGGCTGCACTTGGCTTAAGAGGGCCGACAAAGAATAACCAATCCAGGGAATCACCATTGACCAGCCCTCAACGCAACGCATGCGATACGTGCGCTCTTCAAGCGGTGCGAGTTTGCGAATGTCGTCAATATCAAACGTTTTCGGAGCAACGACTTCGCCTTCGATTCGAACTTTCCAAGGGCTAGTTTGCAGCGTGTGCGCGTATTTAACCGGGTCGCCTTTGTCCATCCCAAACTCGTAAAAATTATTGTATGAAGCCGCGTCTTTTTCAGGTGTGCGCGGCTCCATGGTGATAAACCGTTTTGAGGTGACCGCATCAAGAGTGGATAGCGTGGTCGCTCCACCAATCGATGGAAAAACGCCCGCCGCACCCGTTAAGACAGAGGCGCCAGCGGCTTTCATCCAATGACGCCGACTTTGCCAGATTTCTTCTGGCGTGATTTCAGCGCTGCGGATATGGGGGGCACGATAATTTGGCATAGCACACTCAACTTAAGAAGTTTAAGAAGGTCGAATCAAAGATGGATTGAGCATAACCAACCCAAGAGCGCTTGCCAATAATTATCTTGCTGCATGCAGAGACGCGGGTGGCCGACCAAGTGCCTGCACTTAAGCCAAGCGCTCAAACAACCATGTTCGTAAATCAGCCACGCGTTCGACTACCCCTTGGTTTGGACACGCCCGCAATTCATCAGCGGGATGCGCGCCACCGTAGGCCACTCCCAACCCATGCACCCCAGCGTTCGCTGCCATTTTTAGGTCGTGCGAAGTATCTCCGATCATGACGACTTGCGAAGGCTCAACCATCAACTCGTCCATCAATTCGAGCAACATCCCCGGATGCGGCTTGCCAAAGGTTTCGTCTGCTGTTCGGCTCGCTTGAAAGGTGCTGTGCAACGCGGTGGAAGTCAGCGCGCGATTCAGGCCAACGCGACTTTTCCCAGTTGCGACCGCGAGCGTGGCGCCCTTGGCTTTTAAGTCGGCCAGCAACTCAGGGATGCCCTCAAACAATTTGAGTGTTTGATCCCGACCTAAGTAGTGATGGCGATAGCGCTCTAAAAAGAGAGGCTCTAAGGATTTGGTGAGATCAGGCACCGCGTGACGCAAAGCCGGCTCAAGGGACAGCCCGATCACCCAGGCCGCCTGGGCCGCACTTGGCACGTTCAGCTCTAAGTCGCGACACGCACCCTGAATGGCCTGCACAATGCCATGGGTGGAGTCCATCAGGGTGCCATCCCAATCAAAGACAATCACAGAATATTGAGTCATACCGCTTGCAAGGGTTGTAGTTGTTGCAGAAGTTTCTCACACGCGGGAGGTAAAGGCGCGATGAGCGCTAAGGGCTCTTGAGTGAGTGGGTGCGGCATGTTGAAGCGATGAGCATGCAAAAACATTCGAGTAAAACCCATTTTGCCAAATTCAGCGTGGCTTTCATCGCGACCATACTTATCGTCGCCGACAATCGGAAAACCGCTCGAGGCAAGGTGCACTCTGATTTGATGTGTGCGACCCGTTCGTAATTCAGCGTCTACCAAACTAAAACCTTTAAACCGTTTAAGCGCTGAGACGATCGTATGGGCGACTTGCCCCTCGGTTTGAACCTTGACGCGACGCTCGCCGGTTTGAGTTGTCCATTTAGCCAGTGGCAGGCGAATATGCTGACGGGCATTGACCCAGTCACCCTCAACCAAGGCTAAATAATGCTTACTTCCGCCGCCAGTCCGAAACATTTCATGCAAGGCTAATAAAACATTTCTTTTTTTTGCGATCAGCAAGAGACCCGAGGTGTCACGATCAAGACGGTGGGCCAGTTCTAAAAATCTAGCCTCAGGGCGTGCCGCCCGAAGCGCTTCGATCACCCCGAAAGAAACCCCACTGCCGCCATGCACCGCCGTCCCGGCCGGTTTGTCGATGACCAGCAGCCCTTCATCCTCAAAAACAATCGGAAACTCAAGCCCAGGCACTGCCCGCTTTTGCTCAGGCGCAGGCAAGCGCATGGGTGGAACCCGTACGATGTCACCGAGGCTAATACGCGTTTCTGGTGTCGCGCGCCCCTTATTAATACGGACTTCGCCCCCCCGCACCGCTTTATAAATATGGCTTTTGGGCACACCTTTGCACAAGCGCATCAAGAAGTTATCAAGGCGCTGGCCGTCGTGCTCTTCGGTGACTTCAACCATCCGAACTGCCGGAGCTAGGCTTGCCGCGGCTTTTGGGGCGGAAATCGGTGTAGAAACTGAGAATTCTTTGCGCATGGCTAAAAGCGGCATATAATCCGCGAAGCCTTAAAGGGGTTTAGAAAGCCCTCTGGCGTCGAGATGCATTAAGTTGTCGCGTCTCCGTCTGGATCGCGGACTTCATTGTACCGCTTGCTTTCTTTTCCCTTCTGGGTTGCTGGTCGCCGGCTAGACCGGGATGCATTTCAAGCGCGCCGTTGCGACGTTTTTACGTTACGCCCGCACTTAAAAATGTATGCCCCCTCGTGTCGCGCGCGATACTGAAGCACATGCAAGAAACCGTCGTATCCCTGCAGCAGGCGCCTGACACTGTCGCGCCTGATGTTCTCAGCACCTTTTTTAGTCAACCACAACCGTGACCCTGACCTTTTTGCTGAACGAACCTCGCGCCGCTTGGCGCGCCATGCCGGTCTAAAGACCTTTTCTTCGCGCGCCCTCGTTGGGCGTGCGACTATTCTTGCCAACTTCTGTGTTTCGCAGCCAGCAACGCGTGGCTGCGCGTCGATTTCCGGCGCGCCATTTAAATGGAGAAACATCCAATGAAGCGCATGCTATTTAATGCAACGCACGCTGAAGAACTTCGGGTCGCTATCGTCGACGGGCAAAAGCTCATCGACCTCGACATCGAAATCGCCGGCCGTGAACAACGCAAAGGCAACATCTATAAAGGTGTCATTACCCGTATTGAACCTGGTCTCGAAGCCTGCTTTGTCAGTTACGGCGAAGAGCGTCACGGGTTTTTACCCTTTAAAGAAATCGCCCGAAGCTATTTTAAAGAAGGCGTCGATGTTCGCACCGCCCGTATTCAAGATGCCCTGCGCGAAGGCCAAGAGCTGATCGTTCAGGTTGAAAAAGAGGAACGCGGCAACAAAGGCGCAGCGCTCACGACCTTTATTTCACTTGCAGGTCGCTATCTCGTCTTGATGCCGAACAATCCTCGAGGCGGTGGTGTGTCACGCCGCGTTGAAGGCGAAGAGCGTCAAGAATTACGCGAAGCCATGGATCAGTTAGTGATCCCGCCAGGTATGAGCATCATTGCCCGCACCGCCGGCATTGGTCGCAATGCCGAAGAGCTGCAATGGGACATGTCTTACCTGATGCAACTCTGGACCGCCATCGACGGTGCTGCCAAAGATAATCCTGCGCCGATCCTGATTTATCTTGAATCAAGCCTGGTGATTCGCGCTATTCGCGATTACTTTTCGCCCGACATTGGCGAAATCCTGATTGATACCGATGACATCGCGGATCAAGCCACGGCGTTTATGAGCGTCGTGATGCCCGACAACGTCGATCGCGTTAAACGCTATCGCGATGACGTGCCTTTGTTTTCGCGCTTTCAAATTGAACACCAGATCGAAACCGCGTATTCGCGTACCGTTGAACTGCCGTCGGGCGGCTCGATCGTCATCGATCACACCGAAGCCTTAGTCGCGGTCGACGTCAACTCAGCGCGCTCGACGCGCGGCGCTGACATCGAAGAAACCGCCACGCGCACGAACCAAGAGGCTGCCGACGAAGTCGCGCGCCAATTGCGCCTGCGCGATTTGGGTGGTTTGATCGTGATCGATTTTATCGACATGGAAGACACCAAAAACCAACGCTCGGTTGAAAACCGTCTGCGCGACGCACTGCACTTTGATCGTGCGCGCGTCCAAATGGGCAAAATTTCGCGTTTTGGCTTAATGGAACTCTCGCGTCAGCGTTTGCGTCCGGCGCTCAATGAAGGTTCACACATTACTTGCCCGCGTTGCAACGGCACAGGCGTCATTCGCGACGCCGAGTCTAGCGCCCTGCAAGTCCTGCGTCTGCTGCAAGAAGAGGCCATGAAAGAAAATACGGCGACTGTGCATGCTCAAGTGCCTGTCGACGTTGCAACTTTCTTGCTCAACGAAAAGCGTTCAGATATCACCAAGATCGAAGCGCGTTTGAAGGTCAATCTGATTCTGATCCCGAACCGTCACCTCGAAACACCGCACCATCACATCGAACGTTTGCGTCACGACGACCCACGTCTTGAAGATATTAAGACCAGTTTCGATTTGGTCGACGCACCTTCAACCGACATGAGTTGGGCGCCTAAAGAGCAAGAAGTCAAAGCGAAACCTGAAGCGTTGGTCAAAGGCATCACACCATCGCAACCCGCTCCGATTTCTTCGGCCTCTGCCAAAAAAGCGTCTGCTTCAACCGAGTCTTCGCCCGGCTTGTTCAAACGCTTGATGGGCTGGCTCACTGGCGGCTCCTCCACAGACAAAAAAGCAGAAGAAGCACCTAAACCTTCAGACTCCCGTGGTGATCGTGGTCGTAACGGCCATGGCAATCGCGGCAATGGTAATCGCGGTGGCCAAAACCGTGGTCGTCGACCAGAGCATCGCACCGACGCCCGCCAGAGCTCCGGCGAAGCCACTGGAGAAGTTGACAAAGGCCGTGCGCCACGCGAAGAAGGCGCCGAGCAAAACCAAGAGTCACGCAATCGCGGTCGTCATCAGCGCGGTCGTCGTCGAGACGAGGGCGATTCACGTCAAGAAGGCGTTGACGGCGCACGTACAACCGCCCAGGTTGCCGCGCAAGCGGGTGGGCAAGCCGTTGATTCAAACCAAGAGTCACGCCCTTCGCAAGGCCCACGCACCGATGCAGCCGCCACGGCCCAGACGGATGACCAACGCCACCTGCAACAGGGACCCGACGGACAACAGGCTTCGGAAGAAGACGGAGACCGCGGTGACTCAGACCGTAAACGCCGCCGTCGCCGCAGTCGTCGTGGCAAGCGCGGTCCAGATGATGCATTAGGTTTTGAAAACCAAGACAGTGCACAAGCTGGCCAACCAAGCGAAACACCCGCGCAAATAGAACCTTCAACTCAGGCGCAGTATGTCGCACCGGTCGCGATGCCTACTGCAGCGGTGGCAACCGAGCAAGCACCAACTGCGCCCGTCTATCAGGCTCCAGTCTCGCAAGCGTACGTGGCTGCTCCAATCGCCGCTGAGCCGGTCGCGCCTGTGCAAAACGTCGAACCCGCTGCCCCAGCATCTGCTCCGTATTCGGCACCAACTGCGCCGGCTGCGTACGTCAATGTCGGCTCAACCCCAATCGCGTCAGAGCCTGTCCCAGCCGTTGCAGCAACTGCTCTGGTTCAAGCCCCCATTGCAAGCGTAGTGCCTGCAATGGCGATCGAAACAGCAGCTGTGGTAAGCGCTGCTGCACCGGTTGCAATGGCGCCAGAGATCGTTGCCGCACCCGTGCCAGCACCGGTGGTCGTTGTTTCGGCGCCCGCTCCTGCACCGGTCGCAGATCTGGCAACCTTACATGCGATTGTCCGTTCGGCAGGCTTGCAGTGGGTTGAAAGTGATCCGATTCGGGTTGCTCAAACGCTCGCTCAACAACCGACGGTCGTCGTCAAACTTGGTCGTGAGCGTAAACCGGCTGTTGTGATTTCGAACGAACCGTTAATTCAGGTCGAAACACGGGCCTAAAACGAGCTTGCTCTGCTAACCGTTTGGCCCTTCGCCGGGCCAACTCAAAAAACAGCGACTTCGGTCGCTGTTTTTTTATTGGCAGGGTTCACCCCAATATCGCAAGCTCGCACAGCACGGCTAGTATCTGTAATTGGTCAGACCAATTATGAACAAACAAGCCCGATATGAGCCTAGCCTGCACCCTGTTTGCCCCTCTTGATTTAAGAGTGACCCACTACCAAGCCGACGAGCCTGGCGAGGGCGAGGTTCGGGTACGCCTTGGAGCGGGTGGTATTTGTGGTTCGGATTTGCATTACTACGAACACGGACGCGCCGGCATCTTTGCGTTGCGCGCACCTTTT
>Ga0194048_10001062_pt1 | contig 13626 bp, 9 predicted proteins | sample JunL225m_MetaG_FD_161685 | JGI IMG/M metagenome (GOLD analysis project Ga0194048, IMG submission 161685) | Anoxic zone freshwater microbial communities from boreal shield lake in IISD Experimental Lakes Area, Ontario, Canada - Jun2016-L222-5m | ecosystem: Environmental > Aquatic > Freshwater >...
ATGTTAGATTAGAATGTTTGGAATATGCACTTGCACATGACGAACGTTTTGGAATTTGGGGCGGACTTTCTGAACGTGAACGCCGCCGCCTAAAGCGACGTAGCGCGTAATTTCTGCGAACTCAACTCTTTAAGAGAGTGGAGAATTTGAACTGTGTCAACAAAAGATAATCATTTTGTAACAGCAATTCTGGTTACTCACGACGGACAAAGTTGGTTACCTGCAGTTGTTGCAGCATTAGCATCTCAAACACGCCCGATTGATAAAGTCATAGCAGTTGATACTGGTTCCATAGATTCTTCAACACGTTTATTAGAGTCAGCACGAATTTCATTTATAACCACGGATCGTAATTGTGGTTTTGGTGATGCAGTTGCATTAGCCGTGAAAGAAATTCCAAAACAAGTTAAGAAAACAAATGAATGGATTTGGTTAATTCATGATGATTGCGCCCCATCTGCGCAAGCTCTAGAGAAACTTCTTGAAGCTGTTGAAGAGCGACCACAAGTTGCAATGGTTGGCCCAAAACTTTTGGGATGGCATGATCGCACGCACTTACTTGAGGTCGGCGTCAGCATCGCAGGTAATGGCGCTCGCTGGACTGGTCTAGAAGATTTGGAATATGACCAAGGACAACATGATGGAATTCACGATGTATTGGCAGTTAGTACTGCCGGTGCATTGATTCGCAGAGAGATCTTTGAAGAAGTAGGTGGTTTTGACTCTAATCTCTCATTGTTTCGTGACGATATAGATTTTGGATGGCGCCTTAGAGTTGCCGGACATGCAGTACTTGCAACTACGCATGCCGTGACCTATCACGCACAAGCGGCTACAAATGAGCGGCGAAGCGTGGATGTTGAAGGCGCACTTTTGCATCGCCCCCTATTACTTGATCGCAGAAATGCGGCATACGTTTTATTAGCTAACTCCTCATGGTGGATGCTTCCTTGGCTATCGTTTCAACTTTTGAGTTCAGCGCTGATTCGCTCACTCGGATATCTTCTTGCAAAACTTCCCGGTTACGCAGGAGATGAGTTACTTGCCGTTGTTACTTTACTAATCAAGCCGGCAACATTAATCAATGCACGTAAAGAGCGAAAAAATAAACGCTTAGTCTCCTCGAGAGTTATTTCAGTTTATATTCCACCCCGCTGGTCACAAACAAAGAATGCTATAGCTGGAATTGTTGGCTTAATTCGCTCTAAGATTTTTCCAGTCGTACAGAATAATTCAACATCAGTATTACAGTCGCTAGATGATGAGGATTTACTGGTACCTGCAAAGAATCTTCAGTGGATTTCCATTCTAAAAAAACCTGAAGCTGCGGGATATTTATTGCTGGCATTAATTACCTTGATCGCATCCCGTAACCGTTGGGGATCTCTATCAGGTGGAGCACTTCCAACTTCGCCCAATGGTGCAAGTGATTTATGGAGTTCATATATTCAATCGTGGCATTTAGTGGGTCTAGGAAGTTCACACGCGACTCCGCCATGGATTCTGATTTTGGCAATTTCTTCAATGCTTACATTTGGAAAAATTTCGCTTTTCATTACGCTTTTATTTTTATTTGCTCCATTGTTTATGATGTGGTCAGTTCATAGGCTTTTGAAAAAGTTTTCAAGCAACAGATTCATCACTATCCCTGCCAGCATTCTTTATGCAATCTCCCCAGTTGCCTTGGCATCAATTAATTCAGGTCGATTAGGAACAATTGTCTTATTAATTCTCGCCCCCCAAATCCCCTTGATTCTCAGTGACTGGAAGCGCGTTGAGAGTAATAGTTTGCGCCGGATATTTGGGCTTTGCCTATATCTATCGTTATGCGCAGCTTTTAGTTTGGTCACAGTAGTTATTTCTTTGGGAGTTATCGCGCCAGCAATTTTGATTGATTACATCGCCTTTAAGAAAGATTCAGAAAGAGAGTTGTTTCTCGCCCGCCTGTACCGCAGAGCAGCCCTCTTATTTCTACCGTTTCTAATTCTTGCGCCCTATTCATTTGAAGCACTAACTAAACCACTTCGTTTCTTTGCAGAACCCGGTCTTGCAATTCCTGGAGGCACAACGTGGCAAGTACTTCTTGCAAATCCTGGGGGAATGGGATCGATGCCACTGTGGTTGATCAGTCCAACAGTGCTAATTCTTCTAGTTTCACTTTTTACATCAAGTGCTGCCCGCACAATTAGCCAGTACGGGATTTTATTTATTAGTAGCGCAGTAATTGCATCAGTTTTCTCCTTTTCATTTCATGGCAATTCTGCCGAAGTCAGTGTTTGGACCGGCACATTTCTAACTGTTGCAACTTTGTGCGCGGTTGTGTCTGGCGTTGTTATTTTAGATCGCGTCCGCGGGGTTTTAGTTTCTAGCAATATTCACTATCGCCACATCCTCGCAGCTCTTTTGCTTATTTTTACTACGATTTATGGTGTAACAAGTTCTGGTTGGGCTATATCAATCGGTGCGGCTTCACCACTTCACAGTGGCCACTCACCAGTAATGCCACCATTTTTAGCAGCTGAACCAGAGACAAAAATTTTGGTCTTGAGAGAAATAGCAAACGATGGAAAAAAATCAGTTCAATATTATGTCTCTAGAGGTACAGATATTTATTTAGGTGAACCAGATATTGCACCATCACAAATCCAGGAAATTGAAATAGCCACTCAGCAACTAATTGATGGAACCGGACTCACAAGCAGTAAAACCTTGGCTGCCTACGGTATTAAATATGTTTTTGTTAAGAACCCATTTAGCACGTCAATTATTCAAACCATAGATGGGCTGGGTGGTTTTTCACGGACATCAGCAACTTCTTTAGGGGTTGTGTGGCGGGTATCGGGATCAATCGGTCGATTGGTATTTACTTCAAAAGATGGCGTGCAACATGTACTGCAAAGTTCGCAAGAAGAGCGCACAATCACAGTTCCTGGAGCGGGAACATTAACGTTAACGGAAAGCTTTGATCGCTCTTGGCAAATACTTGAAAATGGTGCGCGCTTGCCTCGTGCAAGAAATGCAAATGGCTTAGCCCAATTTGCTGTAAGTGTGCCAGGTGAAGTTACTTTGATTCACGACGGAACAATTCGTCGGGCCTGGCTTTCATTTCAAATCATCATGTTCACTCTCGTGTTTATTCTGGCTTTGCCTGCCGGAAGAAGAAGACGCGAAATCTCTGAGCAGGAATTGTCATGATAATTAAACGCCCGCTGATCTATATTTCATTTCTTGCGCTGAGCGTACTTTCAGTGTCATTTGTAAGTGGCAATACGGAAAATAGAAATTATTCCGAGTCATTTCCATCGGTAGTTTGCCCACAAAAACTTAGTGGTCTTAACTCACAAGTTTCAATAGCCTCAGCTAAGGTACAGTTTCAATCACTTGAGAATCGAAGTAGTAAGACTGTTCCATTTAAATCCTCTCGTTACACATTAGCCAACAATTCAGTAGTAATTAATGCAAAAAGTATTACTCCTGTGGTTTGGCAAAGCCGGACAGGAAGTTGGTCGGGTGGAGCAATATGTACAGGACCGGCAACTTCTCAATGGTTTGTTGGTGGAAGCGCAAACGTAACTTCTCGTGGCCATTTATTGGTTGCAAATAGTGGATTAAGCGATGCAATTATCGATATTGCCACTTACTCCGAAAATGGAAACCAACCAATCAAATCCTTCACACTTAAATCTCGAAGTTCGACTCAGATAGCACTAGATGCTTTGGCTCCAGGAGATCGCCTTCTTGCAATTCATGTTACGCCACGATCAGGTCGCATAAATTCATTTTTGATTGATGAACAAGGCGCTGGTTTAAAGTCTTTGGGTGGCGATTTTGTGAATGCATTTTCGGCTCCAGCACAAGAAATTTTTATTCCTGCAGTTCCAAATCAAATAATTTCTAAAGGCCAAAAGAGCTCCTCCTCACACACGTTGCGCATTCTTGCGCCAGGAACCGTTGACACCACTTTTAGTGCTGAAATTTTGACTACAGATGGACGATTCATTCCTGTGGAACTGAGTTCTCGAACAATTTCTGCAGGAGCAGTATCAGAATTCACTTTTGCTCCAGAGATTGCGGCAAAGATTTTCTCAGTTCACATAACCTCACAAGAGCCTGTTGTGGCATCAATTTCGACTTCTGTTGCCTCGAACGGGCACAAGGATTTTGTGTGGAGCACTGGTGTGCCTGAATTAACCACTATGTCAATGGCGATTTCTGGTCTTACGCCACTTTTTACTTTTACTGGTGATTCAATATCGCTTCGAATTACGGTGACATTTGCAAATGGAAAGAAAGTATCAAAGCAATTGAAGGGGGAAGATTTAGTTGCTTGGCGTGCCCCAAATAACTCCACAGTAATTTCAATCGACTCAACCAATAAGAAAACGTATGCCGGCGCAATTATTACTTCAATAGATGGTTATGGCTTTATCCCCGTTGCGCCAGGTAGCGTCTTAACCCGAGTTGAAGTCCCAAACTCAAACATTCGAGTATTAAATCCATGAAAATCCCAATTATTTTTAGTAAAGCGCACTAACCTTCGAGGTATGAAATCTTCGTTGCATGTGGGTAGAGCATGTTCCCGCGCAGGATGTCGATCTATAGCGACAATGACGCTTACCTACGTCTATGCAGAATCAACGGCAGTTGTAGGACCACTCGCTACTTTTTCTGAACCACATGCTTATGACTTATGTGCCATTCATGGCGAGCGACTCAAAGTTCCTCATGGCTGGAATGTATTAAGACACGAAGTTACTGGAGAAGAACCTGGTCCATCTGAAGATGATTTAATGGCAATTGCAGATGCAGTTCGCGAAGTAGCAAGCAGAGATGATGAGAGTTCTTCACAAACAAAAGAAGAACAGCCACAATCTACAATTGGTAGACGTGGACATTTGCGCGCTATCCCGTCATAAGGATTTTTAATGTCAACTGAGATTCCAGATATTTTTAAAGCTTATGACATTCGTGGTCTTGTTGATTCTGAAATCACTCCGGATTTTACTTTTGCAACTGGTTTAGCATTCGCGCGCTTTTTACAGCAAGAGCGTGAACCAGCCACAGTCGTGATTGGCGAGGATATGCGAGCTTCTTCACCCGCTCTTGCTGATGCTTTCTCTGCAGGTGTTACTTCACTAGGAATGGATGTCATCCGGATCGGTTTAGCCTCAACTGACATGCTTTATTTTGCATCAGGAAAACTAGGGCTTCCTGGTGCGATGTTCACAGCCAGCCATAATCCTGCTGAATACAATGGAATTAAGTTGTGTCTGAGCAGCGCAAGACCGATTGGCAAAGAATCAGGCTTGCTGAGCATTGAAAATTTTGTTCGCCAGGGTTCGCCAATTGATATTCGTTCTGTTGGTGTTGAAACTAAACGAGATATGTTAGAAGAGTATGTAGATCATTTATTAAAGTTAGTAAAACTTTCAGATTTGCGGCCTTTGAAAATTGTAATTGATGCTGGAAATGGAATGGCTGGACACACAGCCCCAGCAATTTTTAAGCGCTTATCTTGCGAAATCATTCCCTTATATTTTGATCTAGATGGCACTTTTCCAAATCATGAAGCAAATCCAATTGATTCGAAAAACTTAGTCGATTTACAAAAAGCTGTTCTTAAACATAAAGCTGATTTGGGTCTGGCATTTGATGGTGATGCTGATCGTTGCTTCTTGGTTGATGAAAATGGAAATACCGTAAATCCATCAGATTTAACCTCACTGATTGCATCTCGTGAGCTTAAGAAACATCCTGGAGCCACAGTTATCTATAATTTGATTTCCTCTCGCGCCGTTTTAGAAACCATAGAAGAAAATGGTGGGGTGGGATTACGTAGCCGCGTTGGTCACTCCTATATTAAAAAAATGATGGCCGATAGCAATGCTATTTTTGGTGGCGAGCATTCTGGACACTTTTACTTTGATGAATTTTGGCGGGCGGATTCCGGCGCTCTTGCAGCTCTGCACGCAATTGATGCGTTAGGAGCATCCGATAAATCTATGTCACAGATTCTCAAGCCATTTCAAAAATATGTTTTGAGTGGTGAAATAAATTCAAAGGTTTCAGATCCGGCGTCGATAATGCAACTTATTGAAAAAACCTATGCCGCTATGGATTCAATTACAATTGATCATCTCGACGGACTAACCGTAAGTGGCGACACGTGGTGGTTCAATGTGCGCCCATCAAATACCGAGCCATTATTGAGACTCAATGTCGAAGCCAAGACGGCTAGCCGTATGGAAAAACTACGCGATGAGGTTCTTGCGCTAATCCGCACTTAGTTTTAAGCCTTCATTACTCGCTTTTGCTATCAGAGCGATAACCTATGCACCTGACCGCACGATATAAAGGAGCTTTTTGTGAACGCACCAGTTACTTCAACTCTTCCACGCCATGACATCGCTGATGCCTCTCTGGCAGCGCAAGGTCGCATGCGTATTGAGTGGGCAGAGCGAAATATGCCCGTGCTTGCTCAAATTCGCGAACGGTTTGAAAAAACTCAACCATTTGCCGGTGTTCGAATTTCTGCTTGTATGCACGTAACAACTGAGACCGCTAATTTGATGCGCGTTCTAAAAGCTGGTGGGGCTGAAATTGCTTTATGTGCTTCAAACCCTTTATCAACTCAAGATGACACCGCTGCAGCACTTGTCCATGAATATGGAATTTCTGTTTTTGCTCGTAATGCCGTTGATAGAGATGGTTACTACAAGCACATCAATGCCTCTTTAGATATTGAACCACATCAAGTTTTCGATGATGGTTGCGATCTAGTAAATACACTTCACACGACGCGCAAAGAGTTAATTCCAAACATCACTGGTGGTTGCGAAGAAACGACAACAGGTGTCATACGTTTGAATCAAATGGCAAAAGATGGAGCACTGCAATTTCCAATGATTGCTGTAAACGACACTGACACGAAGCACATGTTTGATAATCGTTATGGCACTGGCCAATCAACCCTAGATGCAGTATTCCGCTCAACAAATTTCTTACTTGCAGGCCGCATTCTTGTCGTTGCAGGTTTTGGTTACTGTGGTAAAGGTGTTGCAGAGCGCGCAAAAGGAATGGGTGCGGATGTAATCATTACCGAGATCGACCCAACGAAAGCGCTCGATGCGATGATGCAGGGTTTTCGTGTTATGCCGATGATTGATGCCGCCAAAATTGGTGACGTCTTTATCACCGTTACAGGTAACCGCGATGTTTTGCGTGAAGAACACTTTGCAGTAATGAAAGATGGCGCAATTATGGCCAATTCTGGTCACTTCGATATTGAAATTGACGTTGCCTGGCTCGAGCAGAATGCAGCTAAGAAAAATGCAAAGATGCGTCACCAAACTGATGAGTATGTACTAGCTGATGGACGGCGTTTATTGCTACTTGCCGAGGGACGGTTGGTAAATCTTGGCGCCGCTGAAGGTCACCCAGCATCTGTTATGGATATGTCATTTTCAGACCAAGCACTCACTGCCGAATATTTGGTGAAAGAAGCGAAGAATTTAAAGCCTGGCGTTCACAATGTTCCCACCTATATCGATAAAGAAGTTGCCAGTCTTAAACTACAGAGCATGGGCGGACTCATAGATGTTCTTACTCCCGCGCAAGATATGTATCTGAACTCTTGGGAACACGGTAGCTAATGACTTTGGTTATGGTCGTCGATGACGATCAGGACCTTGCCGAAATGCTCGGTATTGTCTTAACCGGTGCCGGAATTGATGTTGACCTTGTTAGTCGTGGCGATGAAGCTCTAGAGGTTTTTCGAAATAATCCGCCCGATTTAGTTCTGCTTGATGTCATGCTACCGGGCCTTGATGGTATTGAAGTTTGTAAATTAATTCGCGCTGAGTCTATGGTCCCAATAATTATGTTAACTGCAAAAGGTGATAGCCACGATGTCGTTCGCGGTCTTGAAGCTGGCGCAGATGACTACATGGTCAAACCATTTAAGCATCCTTCAGAACTCATTGCACGAATTCGAACTAGACTTCGTCGAACTAATGCTGATGTATCTGGTTTATTAACTATTGGTGACCTTGCAATTGATGTTCAAGCACACCAAATCATGCGTGCAGGCAAGAAGATAGCTCTAACAAAATTAGAGTTTGATCTTTTAGTTACACTAGCAAAGGAACCAGGCCGCGTTTTTACTCGCGATGCATTACTCAGTGAAGTTTGGGGATATCGGCATTCAACAGATACCCGACTAGTAAATGTGCACGTGCAACGTTTGCGTTCTAAAATCGAGCACGACCCAGAAAACCCAGAAATTGTTGTAACTATTCGCGGTGTTGGCTATAAAGCAGGAGTAATGGGTGGTTCATAGGAATGAACCGCTTTATTGGACGTTTTAGAGGTTCTTTAACTCTCAAAGTAATTGTTTCAACGGTTTTACTCTCCTTCCTAGTTATTTACCTGACTGGCTCGGCATTAAATTCTCAACTATCTGCCGGCATAAAAAAAGTGAATATTGACTCTTCGCGAATTGAAGCACGGTCTACCATTTTTAGTGCTGAGTATAAATTTTTGTTGGCTCAGGGCGAAAAAGATGCAGCGGTTCATAAAGTTGTAGATGATGTTATTAGTTCAGCAACGTCATTGACTTCAAATGAAAGCGCAAGAGAAGTTATTTTTATTCGTAGTCCCGGAAATACTCGAAGCCAAGATTATGAAATTACTTCCAATCTTGTAAATCTAAATTCCATTCCTGAAAAACTTCGCGCAAAGGTTCGAAAGAATACGAGTCCAACTTGGTCGTATGTAACAATCAGGTATTTAGGTGGACAATTAGTTCCTGGACTTGCTTTTGGACAAACAGTAAATATTCCAAATGCAGGACAATATGAGATGTACTTGGTGTTTTCGCTAGCAAATCAAAATGCAACATTGGCTTTAATTCAACGATTCTTGATTCTTACCGGTTCGGTACTTGTAATATTGATTGCACTTATTGTTTGGCTAGTAGTGCGCCAAGTTGTAAAACCAGTACGGGAAGCGGCCTTAGTTGCTACTCAATTTACGGCTGGAGATTTTAGCCAGCGAATGAAAGTTACAACACGTGATGAGATAGCTACATTAGGTGATGCTTTCAACGCAATGGCGCAATCGCTGGAAAAACAGATCGCAAGACTTGAAAACTTATCGAGAGTACAGCAACGTTTCGTATCGGATGTCTCGCATGAACTGCGAACTCCTCTGACAACATTAAGAATGGCTTCGGAGGTTATTTTTGAATCTAGAGATAGTTTCGACCCTGCAGTGGCGCGCAGTACTGAATTGCTAGTGGCCCAGTTAGATCGATTTGAACGTCTTTTAGAGGATCTTCTTGAGGTAAGTAGGTTTGATGCTGAGGTTGCAGTTATTGATGCGGTTGAGTTCGACCTTGTGGCACTTGCCCAAAAGTGTGCTGCGGATTTGTCACTCGTAGCCAAGGAACGCTTGACCGAACTTAGAATTTATTCAATCGTAGAGAGCATTAGCGTTAAAGCCGATATCCGTCGCATTGAGAGAATTTTGCGTAATCTTTTTTCAAATGCCATTGATCACGCTGAAGAAAAGCCAATATCTGTAACAATCATTGCAAGTGAAAACGATGCTGCAATTGGTATCCGTGATTATGGCCCAGGTCTAGATGAAATCTCATTACGACGCGTTTTCGATCGCTTCTGGCGTGCAGACCCATCACGTGCGCGCATTCGTGGTGGAACTGGACTCGGCCTTTCCATCGCACTTGAGGACGCGAGATTGCATAACGGGGAACTTGAAGCTTGGGGTAGACCCGGAAAAGGTGCTCACTTTGTTTTAACGCTTCCAAGAAATGCTGCCGAAAACATTGAGTCACGTTTAATTAAACTTCAACCAGATGACTACCACGAATAGTTTCCACAGCAATTAATTTCCCTACGCATACCTAAGTTAAGTTGTAAGACATGGGTGTAATTCAAGAACTAAGTCATATTTTATTTCCAACTCGGTGCTTCGGTTGTAGCGCAATTGGGATTTCAATCTGTTCACAATGTCGCAAAGAATGGCATCCGCACTATTACCAAACCCACGTTTACGGTTTGAAAGTGCATTCGGCAGTTCTATATTCAAAAACTGCTAGCAAAATTATCCTTACCGCTAAAGAAAATGGTATTAAGGGAGCAGATAATCTGATAATCGATGCAATCACACATGTTATTAAGCAGGGCAATTTTGATAAACATAACCTCAGACTCGTTCCTATTCCATCTTCACTCAGTAACAGTCGCAGAAGAGGTAGAAATTTTGTAGAGGAAATATGCAAAGAAGTATCACGGAAATGCCACATACCATTTTCGCCATTGCTTACTATTGTTAAGCGAGTAGAAGATCAAAGTGGTCTTTCGGCTAAAGCTCGCGCTTTAAACATGAAAGGCGCTTTTGGCATTAAACCTGGGATGCACCCATTGGGCGACTTACTACTAATTGATGACATAGTCACCACAGGGGCCACCGTGACCGAGGCCTCACGTGCCTTACATGCTGGCGGATTCAACCTGCTTGGCTCAGTTACCGCTTGCGTGACGCAACCTCTACGATAAGACCTTGAGCACAAGCGGTTGTGAACTCTTGAAAGGTTAAGTGATGCCAGCGTTTTTTGACAAGATTATGCGTGCCGGTGAAGGCCGTTTGCTTCGCGAACTCAGCAAGATCGTTGACGTTGTAAATAGCCATGAAGCACGAATCAGCGCGTTAAGTGATGCCGAGTTACGAAACCAAACGGATCTCTTTAAGAGTCGATTGTCCCAAGGCGAAACTTTAGATGATTTGATGCCAGAAGCATTTGCTGTAGTTCGTGAAGCCGCTAAACGTACTCTCGGTCAACGCCATTACGACGTTCAACTCATGGGTGGTGCTGCACTGCATAAAGGCAACATTGCCGAAATGCGCACAGGTGAAGGAAAGACTTTAGTTGCGACACTACCTTCATATTTAAATGCCCTTGCTGGTCGGGGAGTTCACGTTGTAACCACAAATGATTATTTAGCAGAACGCGATAGCGAATGGATGGGTCGGATACATCGCTTTTTAGGTTTAAAAGTTGGCGTCATTCTTGCGAACATGTCTCCTGCACAACGTCGCGAAGAGTATTTAGCAGATATTACGTATGGAACTAATAATGAATTTGGTTTTGATTACTTACGTGACAATATGGCTTGGAGTTTAGAAGATTGCGTTCAACGCGATTATTATTTTGCTGTAGTTGATGAAGTTGACTCAATCCTAATTGATGAGGCACGTACACCACTGATCATTAGTGGACCCGCGGATAAAGCGACTAAGTGGTATGTGGAATTCGCAAATCTTGTTGGTAAATTGCAGCGCGATGTGCACTATGAGATAGACGAAAAGAAAAAAACAATTGGAATTCTAGAAGTTGGAGTTACTAAAGTTGAAGAACTCCTTCAAATCGGTAATTTATATGAGGCTGCAAACACACCGATGATCGGTTACCTCAATAATGCCGTTAGAGCCAAAGAGCTCTTTAAGCGCGATAAAGATTATGTTGTGATGAATGGTGAACTATTAATCGTCGATGAGCACACTGGTCGAATGCTAGCTGGGCGTCGTTACAGCGAAGGTTTACACCAAGCCCTTGAAGCTAAAGAGCGAATTGAAATTCAAGATGAAAATCAAACTCTTGCGACAATTACTTTGCAGAACTATTTCCGTCTATACGAAAAACTTTCGGGTATGACCGGTACTGCGATGACTGAAGCATCTGAATTTCATCAAATCTATAAGTTAGGTGTTGTACCAATTCCTACTAACCGAGGGATGGTTCGCATTGATCAACCAGATTTAGTCTACAAATCTGAGGTTGGAAAATTTGCCGCTGTTACTGCCGATATCGTTGAAAAACACCGTAAAGGACAGCCTGTTCTTGTTGGAACAGTCAGTGTTGAAAAATCGGAAGAACTTTCAGGTTTCCTTCGTAAAGCTGGTGTTGCGCACGAAGTTCTCAATGCAAAGCACCACGAACGAGAAGCCGCGATTATCGCCCGAGCCGGTGTTAAAGGCGCCGTAACAGTTGCCACAAATATGGCCGGTCGCGGAACTGACATCATGTTAGGTGGAAACCCAGAGTTCATGGCTGATTTTGAATTACAACGTCGAGGCTTATCCCCGGTAGATAATGCTGAAGAGTATGAAAAAGCCTGGCCCGATGAGATAGCACGACAAAAAGCTGCAGTGGCTTTGGGCCATGAAGAAGTAGTTGCTTTAGGTGGGTTGTATGTTCTTGGAACAGAACGTCACGAGTCACGTCGAATCGATAATCAGTTGCGTGGTCGTTCTGGACGTCAAGGTGATCCAGGTGAGTCACGCTTTTATCTATCTCTGCAAGATGAACTTATGCGCCGATTTAATTCTGGAATGGTGGAGCGCTTTTTATCTGCTGCTGGAATCCCAGAAGACACTCCGATTGAATCCAAAATGGTGAGTAATGCGATTCGATCAGCTCAAACTCAAGTTGAATCACAGAACTTTGAAATGCGTAAAAATGTACTGAAATATGACGACGTAATGAATCGTCAGCGCCAAGTTGTTTATGGTGAGCGACGAATGGTTCTAGAAGGCGCTGACATTAAAGATCAGGTAGCAACTTTTGTTGATGAGACTTTAAATGCCTATGTGAGTGCAGCTACATCTGATGGTTATGCCGAAGACTGGGATTTAGATACTTTGTGGAGTGCATTAAAGACTATTTATCCAATTTCATTTACAGTCGATGAACTAATACAAAGAGCTGGCTCACGAAGTGCCTTAGATGTTGATTATTTAAGCGCTGAAATTGTTAATGATTGCAAAGCTGCCTACGCTAAACGTGAAGAAACTTTGGGTTCAGATGTGATGCGCGAATTAGAACGCAAAGTTCTACTTTCTGTCCTAGATCGCAAATGGCGAGAGCACTTATACGAGATGGATTATTTGCAAGAAGGTATCGGCTTACGTGCAATGGCACAGCGCGATCCACTTGTTGAATATCAGCGCGAGGGCTTCGATTTATTCTCTGCGATGATGGATGCGATTAAGGAAGAGATTGCTGGATTCTTATTTAATATCCAAGTTAGCGTTGAAGGAGATGGCAAAGAAGTAACTGGGGCTGGATTAGAGGCCAAGCCAATGCCTGTAACAGGTCTGCAATACACCGCAGCTGATGAGAATGGCGTTAAGACAACGGGAGAAGTTTCACGCAATGCACCATGTCCTTGCGGATCCGGTAAGAAATTCAAACGTTGCCATGGCGGTGCTTAGAGCAAGGTTAGAGCGGTACATAGCCAACGGCGATCTAAGCCTTCAAAACGAAGAATGATTGATCGCAACCGGTCTTCAAATCTGACAGTAACAGTTGCTTCACAAATGCCATCTAGCGGCTCTTGTATATGAATTTTTCGAATACGACCAACTATTTTTTGTGAACCAGATTTTCGGACAAGTTCAGAAAAAATCGTGAAGTGGCATTGGCCTTCTAATTGATTTGCAGATCTTCGCCCAGCCCATATTTCCACAAGATTATGAGCAAATCGTTCAGTCCAGCTGTGTAATTCAGGTAACTCTGAAGCCGAAGTAGGAGTCGGTGCGAAATCT
>Ga0194048_10001063_pt1 | contig 13619 bp, 10 predicted proteins | sample JunL225m_MetaG_FD_161685 | JGI IMG/M metagenome (GOLD analysis project Ga0194048, IMG submission 161685) | Anoxic zone freshwater microbial communities from boreal shield lake in IISD Experimental Lakes Area, Ontario, Canada - Jun2016-L222-5m | ecosystem: Environmental > Aquatic > Freshwater >...
CTTTAAATTGTTTGCGGTCTCAGGACACGTGAATCGCCCAGGTATTTATGAAGCACCATTAGGCATCACAATGCGTGAGCTTCTGGAACATGCTGGTGGAGTGCGCAATGGCCACACAGTGAAGTTCTGGCTGCCCGGTGGATCATCAGTTCCGATGTTGACTCCTGACTTACTCGATACACCTCTTACTTACGAAGACATCGCCGCTGCAGGTTCCATGCTGGGAACTGGTACTCCGATGATCTTTGATGAAACGACGTCGGTAGTTCGCGCGGTCGCTGGTTGGCTTGCGTTCTATAAACATGAGTCCTGCGGCAAGTGCACACCATGTCGTGAAGGCACCTACTGGATTAGCGACTTGCTCCATCGTCTAGAAGAAGGACATGGCACAGAAAGTGATTTGGACAAGATTGTTGAATTGTGTGGCCAGATCGCAGGTCGCTCATTCTGTGCGTTAGGTGATGCTGCTGCAACGCCATTCCCTGCAGCTCTCAAACATTTCCGTGACGAGTTTGTGCAAGCAACAACCACTCCAGCGAACGATTCCTTTAATCCGATCGCTGCCACAGTATTTGCTGGAGCGACTCGATGACTGTTACAACGCAAACCGTAAACCTCACTGTTGATGGTGTCGCAGTAGAAGTTCCTGCTGGCACGCTCATCATCCGGGTTGCTGAAATGCTCGGTACCGCGATTCCGCGGTTCTGTGATCATCCACTGCTTTCGCCTGTTGCAGCGTGCCGTATGTGTTTAGTGGAAATTGAAGGTCAAGGGAAACCTCAACCGGCATGCGCCATTCCTGTTGCCGAGGGCATGGTTGTTAAGACACAACACACAAGCGAGATGGCGCAAAAAGCGCAATCTGGTGTGATGGAGTTTTTGCTCATTAATCATCCGTTGGATTGTCCAATTTGCGACAAGGGTGGCGAATGCCCGCTGCAAAATCAAGCGATGACTGCTGGCCGTGGCGAAACTCGATTCGATGGCACCAAACGCACTTTTCCAAAACCAATCAACGTCAGTGCCCAAGTACTTCTTGATCGTGAGCGTTGTGTGTCGTGCGCTCGCTGCACCCGGTTTGCTGAAGAAATCGCTGGAGATCACTTTATTGATTTGCTAGAACGAGGCGCTAAGCAACAAGTTGGTATTTCTGCAGACCAACCATTTGATTCATACTTCAGCGGCAACACCATTCAAATTTGTCCCGTTGGTGCATTGACGTCGGCCAAGTACCGATTCCGTTCGCGTCCTTTCGATTTAGTAAGTACCCCAAGTGCATGTGAGCACTGTGCAAGCGGTTGCGCACTTCGCACTGACGTACGTCGTGGCACTGTCATGCGTCGTCTTGCGTGGGATGCACCTGAAGTCAACGAGGAATGGAATTGCGATAAGGGTCGTTTCGCTTTCCCATACTTGCGGGAAGGTCGGCTGACTCATCCGCTAGTTCGCGATGCTGATGGAAATCTCGTTCCTGCATCGTGGCCAGAAGCACTGCGCGCAGTGGCTGCAGGACTCAAAGCAACCGGCACTGCAACAGGTGTATTAACGGGTGGGCGTATTACTTACGAAGATGCCCTCGCTTACAACTCATTTGCCCGCGATGTCATTGGTACTCGCGATGTGGATTTCCGGGCACGCGCTGTCAGCAGCGAAGAAACAGCATTTTTGGCGCAGCACGTTGCAGGCCACGGTCTTGATGTCACTTACGGTGATTTAGAAACTGCGCCCGCTGTTCTTCTCGTCGGCATCGATCCTGAAGATGAATCCCCGATTGTGTTCTTACGACTTCGCAAGGCTGCCTTGTCACACCGCACAAGGGTGTACTCCGTAGCCCCATACACAACTGCTGGATTGGCCAAGATGAAGGGAACTCTTCTTGCCGCTGGTCCACGTGAAGAAGTTGCCGCAGTTAATGGCGCGGCAGCACACCTGAGCGAACCAGGTAGCGTCATCGTGGTTGGTGAACGTGCCGCGCAAACTCCAGGCTTGCTTAAGGCGATTGCTGACCTCGCGGCTTCGACCCAAGCACGAATTGCGTGGATCCCGCGACGTGCAGGCGATCGTGGCGCACTTGATGCAGGTCTGCTACCAATTAACGGTCGCGACACCGACGCAATCATTGCTGATGCGGGAGCACACGTTAAGGGTCTTGTTATCGCAGGCGTTTCGGCAAACGATGTCCAGGGTGATCTTGTAGCAGCAGCGCAACGGGCGCAGTTTGTTGTCTCACTTGAAACACGCCATACCGATGTCACTGCAGTTGCAGATGTTGTCCTTCCTGTTGCTGTGGTGACAGAAAAGTCTGGAACCTTCCGAAACTGGGAAGGCCGCGACCGTTCCTTCAAGGTTGCTACTCCAGTGGCAGGCTCAATGAGCGATGCCGACGTGCTTGGCGAAATCGCACGTGAAATGGGAAGCGCACTATCACTCAATGATTTTTGGTTGTCAGCTAATAAGCCAGAAATCTCAGTAGCAAAGTCAGCGGCTGAATCCGTTGGTGCTGGTCAGGCTGTTCTGTCGTCGTGGCATCACTTGCTTGACCTGGGTACATTGCAAGACGGTGAACCATATTTGGCGTCGACCTCACGTGTTGCTGTAATTCGCGTGAGCCCGCAGACGGCTCGCCAACTCAAACTTGTTGATGGTGCGATGGCCACTGTGGAATGTTGTGGCGACAAGGCAGTTGCACCTGTGATTGAAACTGCAGGTATGGCTGATGGTGTTGTCTGGATTCCTGCCAATAGCGAAGGGGCTTGTTTGAACTTGCCATCAGGAACAGTCGTTAACGTTTCCGGAGGTGAGTCATGAACATCCGAACTGGCGCGCAAGGTGACTTAGGAATCTTTGGGCAAGATCCAATTAGCGTTGTACTGATTAAGGTGCTCGGCATCTTCGTAATCATGGTGCTCATGACGTTGTTGACGATTTGGGCAGAGCGTCGCGTTGTAGGACGAATGCAAATGCGTATAGGCCCTAACCGTGTTGGCCCATTCGGTTTGCTGCAGTCACTTATGGATGGCATCAAGTTAGCGCTCAAGGAAGAAATTATTCCAGTGGGCGTTCACTTGGCGGTGTACTGGATTGCACCTGTCATTTCAGCAACAACAGCGTTTCTCACATTTGCGGTAATTCCACTTGGTCCTGAAGTATCGATTCTCGGTCACGTCACACCGTTACAACTCACAGACTTCCCAGTATCTGTTCTCTATGTGCTTGCCATTGCTTCGGTGGGAATTTACGGAATTGTTCTAGCAGGTTGGGCATCAGGCTCAACGTATCCACTGCTTGGTGGCTTGCGTTCCAGTGCCCAGATGATTAGCTACGAAATCGCGATGGGCCTTTCGTTCGTTGCAGTCTTCATGTACGCGTCATCAATGTCGACGTCACAAATTGTCGCCGGACAAGAACACCTGTGGTACATCGTGTTGCTCTTACCTTCGTTTGTGATTTATACAACTGCCATGGTTGGCGAAACAAACCGTGCACCTTTTGATCTACCAGAAGCCGAAGGTGAACTTGTTGGCGGTTTCCATACTGAATATTCTTCGCTGAAGTTCGCGCTGTTCTTCCTAGCTGAGTACGTCAACATGGTGACCGTCTCCGCTATGGCAACGACATTGTTCCTTGGTGGTTGGCGAGCACCGTATCCAATTTCGCTCTGGAGCCAAGCCAACACCGGTTGGTGGCCAATGCTGTGGTTCTTTGGAAAGATTTTTGCATTCTTGTTCGTCTTCATTTGGCTTCGCGGCACTCTTCCACGTTTGCGCTATGACCAATTCATGAAGTTTGGCTGGAAAGTGCTCATTCCAGTTTCGATCGTATGGATCATGATTGTTGCTACTGCTCGTCAGCTAAAGAACCACAGCAATTTTGATACCCGTAGTTTGATGATTGCAGCAGCGGTTGTCTTAGTTATTGGTGTCGGTATTTCATACGTATATGAACTTCGTACTGGCAAAGCAGAAGCACTTGAAGCCGAGCGCCAAGAGTTGTTGGCTAGCGAAGAGTTCGACCCTTTTGCTGGCGGTTTTCCGGTACCACCAATGCCAGATCAACAAGCGCAGCCTTCGCGTCATCGTCCACTCACCGTACCCAGTATCGAAGTTGGGGAGGAGCAGTAATGCCACAGTTGCCGCAAATCGTTCGTGGCTTTGGAGTCACCTTCTTATCAATGTTTAAGAAGGTAACAACCGAGCAATATCCAGAAGAGCGCGATAAGTTTCCACCGAAGCCGCGCTTCCATGGCCGCCATCAACTCAACCGTCACCCAGATGGTTTAGAAAAATGCGTAGGTTGTGAATTGTGTGCGTGGGCATGTCCAGCCGATGCAATTTTGGTTGAAGGTGCAGACAACACTGACGAAGAGCGATTCTCACCTGGTGAGCGTTACGGGCGTGTTTACCAAATTAATTATTTGCGATGCATTTTGTGTGGCTTATGTATTGAGGCTTGCCCCACTCGCGCCCTCACAATGACAAACGAATACGAATTAGCTGACAATTCGCGAGAGAAACTTATTTACACCAAAGACGATCTGCTTGCCCCACTACTCGGTGGAATGCTCGAAGCTCCTCATCCGATGGCGCCAGGCATGACTGAGCAGGATTATTACGAAGGCAAAGTGACATCATCTCCCGCGGCTAACTCGGTAGGTGACAAGTGAACGGTGAATCCGTAGTTTTTTGGGTCACCGCCATCTTCTCAGTTGTCGGTGCTCTAGGGCTTGTGGTTTCTCGTAAGGCGGTTCACAGTGCGCTGTGGGTTGCTTTCGCAATGGTTAATCTCGCGATTTTGTATTTCATGCTCGAAGCGCCATTCCTTGCAACCACGCAGATCGTGGTCTACACCGGTGCTGTGATGATGCTGTTTCTGTTTGTGCTGATGATTGTTGGTGTTGATTCATCGGACTCACTCATTGAAACCATCAAGGGGCAACGTGCCATTGCGATTGTTCTTGGTTTGGCTTTTGGTGTGCTCATCATTGTCGGAATCACAGCGACTGCGTCCCCAACGGTTATCGGCCTAGTCAATGAAAACATCGGTTACGGCGGAAACGTACAAGGTCTGGCTCATCTTATTTTTGGTCGATACTTGCTCGCATTCGAAGCAACTTCTGCCTTACTCATCACAGCGGTTTTGGGTGCAATGGTTTTGGCGCATCGCGAACGATGGGCACCGCGCAAAACTCAAAGTGAGCTTTCACGTGAGCGCACCCGTTCTGGTCAAGTGACTCCACTGCCAAACCCTGGCGTACTTGCCCGCAGCAATTCAGTGGACACTCCTGCCTTGTTGCCTGATGGAACGCCAGCACAGGCTTCGTTACCCACACAGTTTCAATCCAACCCAGATGATGGCGTTAAGGAAGTGACCTCGTGAATCCGAATAACTACCTGGTCTTAGCTGGAATCCTTTTTACGATTGGCGCGTTTGGAGTGCTCGTGCGCCGGAACGCAATCATTGTGTTTATGAGTGTTGAAATGATGCTCAACGCTGCAAACTTGGCTTTTGCTGCCGCGTCTCGGATCACTGGGACACTCGATGGCCAGGTCGTTGCATTCTTTGTGATGGTTGTTGCTGCCGCTGAAGTTGTAGTTGGTCTCGCTATCATCGTGACAATTTTCCGTACCCGTCGCTCGGCTTCTATCGACGAAGCTAACCTGTTGAAGTACTAGAGGAATCATGACTGCAGCACTCATTGGGTTGCCACTACTAGGAGCCACAGTTCTCCTAATCGGTGGACGTCGCACAAACACGTGGGGGCATTTATTTGCCGTGACTATGTCGGCAAGCGCCTTTTTTGTCGGCCTTGGAACTTTCGTTTCTATGCTCGGGCGGCCCGCGGAAGAGCGCGCTGTTAATCAGCATTTGTTCGACTGGATTAATGTTGGTTCATTTCAAGTTCCGTTTGCGCTTCACATCGATCAGCTATCGATGGCATTTGTGCTTTTGATTACGGGTGTAGGAACTCTCATTCACATCTATTCCATCGGTTACATGGAACATGATGCGAACCGTCGAAAGTTTTTTGCTTACCTGAATCTCTTTATCGCTGCGATGTTGTTATTGGTCTTGGCTGACAACTACTTTTTGCTCTATGTGGGCTGGGAAGGTGTCGGCCTTGCTTCGTACTTGTTGATTTCGTTCTGGCAGCACAAGCCGTCGGCGGCAGTTGCGGGCAAGAAAGCATTCGTCGTGAACCGTGTTGGTGACGTCGGTTTGTCGCTTGCAGTGATGTTAATGTTCACAACTTTTGGCACGGTCACTTTCGATGGTGTCGCTGCGTCAGCTGGCAAGGCATCAAGTACTTCAGTGACTTGGATTGGTCTTGCACTACTGCTTGCTGCTTGCGGAAAGAGTGCACAGTTCCCGTTGCAATCGTGGCTCCTTGATGCGATGGAAGGCCCAACTCCAGTATCAGCGCTGATTCACGCGGCGACCATGGTGACCGCTGGCGTTTACCTGATCACTCGAGCTCATGCGATTTTTGATCTGTCATCGACTGCACGCACTGCGGTGGTTGTCATTGGTGCAATCACGCTACTGCTTGGTGCTTTCATCGGAACTGCGAAAGACGACATCAAGAAAGGTCTTGCCGGTTCCACAATGAGTCAAATCGGTTACATGATTTTGGCTGCCGGCCTTGGACCAGTCGGTTATGCATTCGCTATTTTCCACTTGTTAACTCACGGCATGTTCAAGGCTGGGCTCTTCCTCGGAGCAGGATCGGTCATGCATGGAGTGCATGACGATGTGAATATGCGGCACTATGGCGCGCTTCGCAATGTTATGAAAATTACTTACGCAACATTTGGTCTTGGCTTTCTAGCGATTATCGGCATCCCACCATTTGCGGGATTCTGGTCAAAGGACGAAATTATTAGTGCTGCTTTTGGGCAGAACTTCATTGTGGGCCTAGCAACACTGATTGGTGCGGGTGTCACAGCGTTCTACATGACTCGCATGATGACGATGACTTTCTTTGGCGAAGCGCGTTGGCAGGACGATGTGCATCCTCATGAATCGCCATCCACGATGACAGTGCCCATGATTGTGCTTGCAGTAGGTTCAGTGTTCGGCGGAATGGCTTTGAAATTTATCGGCAACATTGACGCGTGGCTTGAACCCGTTGTGGGTCATGGTGATCCAGCAAAAGAAGTGTCGAACACCGTGTTGATTCCTGTGACCTTAGGCGTGGTGCTCTTAGGCGCCGGTTACGCCTGGTTCAAGTACGGGCGACGTCCGGTGCCGCTGGTTGCTCCATCAAATGTGCGACTGTTGACTCGCGCGGCTCGTGCTGATGCTTATGGTGATGCGCTTAACGAAGCAATCTTTATGCGCCCCGGTCAGTACCTGACCCGCTCACTGGTGTGGTTTGACAGCAAAGCCGTTGATGGGTCCATTGTTGGTCTTGCTTCGGTCATCGCTGGCGTTTCCTCTCAAGGTCGCAAACTTCAAAACGGTTTTGCTCGTTCTTATGCGGCAACAATGCTGGGCGGCGCGGTCTTGATCGCTGTGATTCTTCTACTAGTGAGGCTCTAATCATGTTGCTCACCACACTCATGTTGCTGCCACTCGTAGGCGCTGTTGCGATTGCTCTGTTGCCTCAAGCTAAAGAAACACTCGCCAAGCAAGTTGCACTCGTTGTGTCCCTCGTTACTGCAGCATTTGCCATCTACTTGACTCTTGGTCTGGATAACAGCAATGGCGGCCTGCAATATTCGGAAAAGCACGATTGGATTCCGTCATTTGGAATTTCATGGAGCTTAGGAATTGATGGCATCTCTGGCCTGTTAATTGCTATGGCAACAATTTTGGTTCCACTTGTGATCATTGCTGGTTGGTGGGATGCCGAAGATTCGTCGCGGGGTTCAGTGAAAGAATTCTTCGCTCTGATCATGGCACTCGAAGTATTCATGATTGGTGTCTTTGCCGCCACAGATTTGTTCTTGTTCTACGTGTTCTTTGAGGCGATGCTCATTCCGGTCTACTTCCTTATTGGGCGGTTTGGTGGTCCACAGCGCGCATATGCTGCGATGAAGTTCTTGCTGTATTCACTTGTCGGTGGCCTCTTCATGTTGGCATCGCTCATTGGGCTTTACGTTGTCTCGGGTCGAGTACTTGGTCAAGGCACGTTCGACTATTCCGTGCTCACTACGCTGCACATGGATCCAGCAACGCAAAAGATGCTTTTCCTAGGATTCTTCTTTGCCTTTGCTGTGAAGGCGCCCATGGTTCCATTCCATACGTGGCTACCTGATGCAGCCAGCGAAGCAAGACCAGGGACAGCCACACTTTTAGTTGGAGTGCTCGATAAGGTCGGCACCTTTGGAATGATTCGCTACCTGCTTCCAATTTTCCCAGATGCAAGTCACTACTTTGCACCGGTGATTATCGTGCTGGCCGTTATCAGTATTTTCTACGGCGCACTTCTTGCTATTGGTCAAACCGACATGATGCGTCTGGTCGCATTTTCGTCAATTTCGCACTTCGGTTTTATTGTGCTGGGAATTTTTGTTATGACCTCGCAGGGCCTAGCCGGCTCGTCGTTCTACATGGTGAACCATGGCTTCTCAACCGGCGCCCTTTTCCTGGTTGTGGGATTCTTGTCATCTCGTCGCGGATCAAAGAAGATTTCAGATTTCGGTGGAGTGAACAAAGTCGCGCCGATGCTTGCTGGAGTCTTCCTGATTTCCGGACTGTCATCGCTTGCGCTTCCAGGTATGTCGTCGTTCGTCTCTGAGTTCTTAGTGCTTGTCGGAACCTTCTCGGTGTTCCAAGGTATTGCGATTATTTCAACTCTCGGTATCGTGCTTGCGGCATTTTATATTCTGTGGCTGTACCAACGGGTAATTACTGGCGAACCAAGTGATGAAGTAACGGGCACAGTATCGGAGATTTCAACGCGAGAGTTAATTGCAGTAGCTCCAATTTTGGCTGCGATTATTGCCCTTGGCGTCTTCCCGCAAGTTGCGCTGAATATCATCAAACCAGTTGTCACTCAGGTGCAAACTACGGTGGGCGTGACTGATCCAATTCCCGATACGCCAAGTGCAGAAGGGAGCGGGCTGTGAGAAGTTCGATTGAATACCAAGCGCTTGCGCCGATCATCATTTTGTTAACTGCGGGAGTCATCTCGATCATGATTGAGGCTTTTGCTCCAAGAACTTCCCGACGCTCACTTCAGCTACCTGTGGTGTTTGGAAGTGTCATCGCGTCACTTGGTTATGTAGTGATCAATGCAACTGCACCGCTTTCGGGTGGGCTCAGTGTTAACGCCGGACAAGGTCACGGACTTCGCCAAATTGCAGCCAGTGGTTCAGTTGCAATTGATGGTCCAGGTTTGTTCTTGCAAGGAACTCTGCTACTCGTTGGATTTGTTGGAGCGCTGCTTTTTGCTGAGCGAAGTGTTGACCCACAGGGTGATGCTTTTGCGGCTCGTTCATCAACGTTGCCGGGTAGTGAAGACGAACGGCAGTTTACTTCGCAGGGCTGGTTCCAAACTGAGATTTGGCCGCTGTTCCTATTTGCTCTTGCCGGCATGGTGATGTTCCCAGTTTCTAACGACCTGCTCACTATGTTTGTGGCTCTGGAAGTTTTCTCGCTGCCGCTTTATTTGCTAGCGGGTATGGCTCGACGTCGGCGACTTCTGAGTCAAGAAGCCGCTTTGAAGTATTTCGTTCTTGGTGCTTTTTCAAGTGCGTTTTTCTTATTTGGTGCTGCCCTCATTTATGCAGTGTCGGGCTCTGTCACATTTGGGGTAATTGCTCAAGCCATGGCAAACACCAGCCAAGATGGCCTGATCTTGACTGGAATTGGAATGATCACAGTCGGGTTGCTCTTTAAAGTTGGCGCAGTTCCTTTTCATCAATGGACTCCCGATGTGTATCAAGGTTCACCAACTCCGCTCACAGCATTTATGGCCGCTGCCACCAAGATTTCGGCCTTTGGTGCGTTGTTCCGAGTCTTCTACGTTGCGTTTGCTGGCATGCGTTGGGATTGGCGACCAATGCTTTGGGTTATCGCAATCTTGACAATGATCGTGGGTTCGGTTTTAGCCGTCACACAGTCGGACATTAAGCGCATGCTTGCCTATTCATCAGTTGCGCATAGTGGTTTTATTTTGCTGGCAGTGATTTCGACAACTCCACGGGGTCTAGCAAGTGGATTGCTTTATCTCTTCGCTTACGGTTTTACAACAGTTGGTGCCTTTGCAATTGTGTCGCTCGTGCGCGATTCGAGCGGTGAAGCCAATCACCTTTCGCAATGGTCCGGGCTGGGCAAAAAATCACCGCTTGTAGCTTCGGTTTTTGGGTTGTACCTTCTTGCGCTCGCGGGCATACCGCTAACAAGCGGGTTTACTGCGAAGTTTGCAGTTTTTACCGCTGCTGTTGACGGGGGCGCTACACCATTAGTAATTGTCGCTGTGGTCGCGAGTGCGATTGCTGCCTTCTTCTATGCTCGCGTGATTGTGTTGATGTTCTTCTCGCCAGTTACTCATTCGACTGCGGATGTGGTTATTCCGAGCGCATTTACAGTCGTGGCAGTGGCAGTATGTACAGCAGTGACTCTTTTAGTTGGCGTTGTGCCGCAACCAATTATTGATGCAGTCATACACGCAGGCTTGTTCGTTCGCTAGAACGTGCAGCCAAAGAGAAAGTTGATTTTTCGTGACGGTCTTGTTTCCACCAGACTTGTCTGACCTTGAATCCGAGATGATGCAAGGGTTAGCGCAAGTAGAAGCACGCCTTCGTACGCAAATCCGAAGCGACTACCAACTTGCTGATGTCACAGCACGACACCTTGTAGAAGCCGGTGGCAAGCGGTTTCGTCCGCTACTTGTGTTGTTAGCTGCCCAGTTCGGAGATGCTAACGCCCCAGGGATTGTTCCGGCTGCGGTCGTGGTCGAACTAACTCACTTGGCAACGCTGTATCACGACGATGTTATGGATGAAGCAACTGTTCGTCGTGGTTCAGAGTCAGCAAACAGCCGATGGGGAAACACTGTGGCGATTCTCAGCGGTGATTTTTTATTTGCACGATCATCTGCCTTATTGGCTGACCTTGGTCCTGATGCTGTTCGAGTTCAGGCTGAAACATTTGAACGCCTTGTCATTGGTCAACTACGTGAAACGGTTGGTCCAGTTGACGGCGAAGATCCAGTCACACATCACTTAGAAGTCCTTGCAGACAAAACAGGTTCGCTTATTTCAGCATCTGCTCGTTACGGCGCGATGATGAGTGGAGTGTCATCCGAGTTAACTGATCGGCTTGCTGAATTTGGCGAAAGTATCGGGATTGCTTTCCAACTAAGTGATGACCTACTTGACATTGAATCAACGGTCTCAGGAAAAACGCCTGGTACTGATTTGCGGGAAGGCATTAAGACTTTGCCCGTTCTTTTGGCGCTGGCGGATTCTGCAACCGATACTTACTTACGAGAGCTACTCAGTAAACCTTTGGTTGACGATGCCGAACATGCGCACGCGTTAACTGCGCTGCGCGCACACCCCGCGATGGATGAGGCTCGTTCGGTATTACGCCAATGGAGCGATAAGGCCCGAAACCTTCTTTCAGGGTTGCCGGACTGCCCAGCCAAAAGTGCTTTGGTTGTGTTATGCGACAGCGTGGAAAGTCGCAGCATTTAGGCACTGGCGGGGGACTTTATCCAAGGTTTATCCAAAGTTCGCTAGCCACGGTCCAATAATGACCAGATTGCCTGGTTTTTGGTTGGCATTACTGGTTTTCAGGTTCACAGTGGAGTCATAGCAACTTTCGCTGTGAAAGGACTGACCGTGAAAACGACTAGAGCGCTGGGTGCGAGCTCGCTGAGCTTTTCACTTGTTGTGCTTTCCATGTCAGCTGTCCATGCAGTTGAGCCACATGGGCGAAATTCAATTCCAATCACGGCTCCAACGGATAATCGTTCTCATCAAGATTGGAGTCAAGGTTTAGGACTCGGAAATGCTGGAAGTGCGGGCGATCCAATTTCGGAGGGTAACCATCGAGGCAAACACTCAGATAACTCGGCTGCATCAAGCGCAGCAGATTCGGATCTTCGAGTTGCAATCGCCACAGCGAACAGTTCTTATAAGTCAGCACTGACATTAGCCAACCTCAGTTTTCGAGATGCAACGTCTGGCGCCTGGACTACGTACCAAACAGCGAAGAGAGCAGCGACAGGACCAAGCAGAAGACTCACTCGAGTTATTGCGCGTTCAACATATGATGCGTCAGTGAGTGAACAAGAAGTGATCCGCGATAATGCAATTGACGCAGCGTATGCGACTTGGGCCAGCGATGTAGATTTAGCGCTTGCGAATTATGACGCTGCAACAATTTCTGGCGATGGTGTGGTCGTGTCTGCTCGCACTGCATTGCGAGCATCAGTGCGTGTAGCCGGAACTGTATTAAGCACCGACCTGACAACATCCAAAAAAGTATATAGGAATTCAAAAAATCAGGCATATGTTGCACTTATGAATGTTGTTAATGCAAATCACGGCCCGAGCGATGCTGCTTTAGTGAGCGCTTGGGACACCTATGGACTCGCGCTTGAGGCTGCGCAAAAGACTGCGAAGTCATCCCGCAGCGCAGCTTTTACTGTATATAAAGCCAGCACGAAGGAAGCACGCAAAACGTATTCGACAGCAACAGGTTTACGTCCGTCGGCAATTCCTTATACCGCCGGATCACAAGAAAAGGCTCTCAAAATAAAAAGGAATTAGAAAAACTTCCCCTTCCAGAGCAACTAGCCCGACACCCGCAACCTGTCGGGCTAGTTCATTTGTGCAATAACCCCATGTGAACCGCACGATTACTCTGTGCCGTAGGTTTACTCCTATGACAAAGCCCGAGCGCACACAGTTGGCTCGTGGCATTACTTATGGCGGTTTCGCCTACGTAGGCTGGGGACTAGCTCCACTTTTCTGGACTACGTTGCATCCAGCTAGCGCGTTGGAGATTCTGGCAAATCGCGTGTTGTGGAGCTTTGTTCTCATAGTTCCTCTTGTGTATTTCCAAAAGCGCATCACACATGTTCGTGCCGCGTTGGCGCAACGCAAAACGCTGCTGTTACTCGTGGCCGCCTCGTTGCTGATTGGTTCAAACTGGGGCCTCTTTATCTGGGCCACTATGAATGGACACATTCTCGATACTTCGTTGGGATATTTCATTACGCCACTCTTTAGTGTGGGCCTTGGTGTTTTCTTTTTGAAAGAACGCCTTCGAAAACTTCAATGGGTTGCAATCGCAATTGCGTTCTCTGCAGTGGTTTACATTACGTGGGAACATCATCGACCACCTTGGGTTGGCTTAGCACTGTCCAGCAGCTTTGCGCTGTATGGCTATGTCAAGAAAGTTGCAAACGTTGATGCGATGGAAAGTTTGCTCATCGAAACTGCCGTACTTGTGCCTTTCGCAGTCGGGTATCTGATGTGGTTGGCGCATCTTGGTACGAATTCATTTTTTACGCATGGCACATCGCATTCGCTCATGCTTGCAAGCGCTGGAGTTATTACGGCGGTCCCATTGATGATGTATGGCGCAGCGGTGGTGCGGGTTCCGCTAGTTTTCATCGGGTTTATGCAGTACATCAGTTCAACAATTCAGTTCTTTTTGGG
>Ga0194048_10001065_pt1 | contig 13603 bp, 13 predicted proteins | sample JunL225m_MetaG_FD_161685 | JGI IMG/M metagenome (GOLD analysis project Ga0194048, IMG submission 161685) | Anoxic zone freshwater microbial communities from boreal shield lake in IISD Experimental Lakes Area, Ontario, Canada - Jun2016-L222-5m | ecosystem: Environmental > Aquatic > Freshwater >...
CGTATCAACCCAATCCGGCCGAGTATCTCGCACTGGTGAACAGCAAACGTATCCGGGCAGACCAGATGGATTTTCTCAAGGCCCAGTTTTCGAAGAACTGCCGGCTGCAATAAGTGGCAGCACTCGCTCTGTGGGTTATCCCAGGAAATTCCTGATCAGCCGCAGCACCGCTTCCGGCTTTTCGCTGTGCACCCAGTGACCGGCACCATTGACCACTTTAAGCTGGGTGTGAGGAAATTGTTGCAGCGTGGCGGCCTCATAATCGGGCAGGATGTAGCTGGAGTGTTCGCCTTTGATGAACAGCGTGGGTCCTGGGTAAGTGCCAAGTCCGTCTGGCCAGCCCGTCACTTGCTGGAAACAGGAGGCCAGCACCGGCAGATTGAATCGCCAGCACCAGCCGCCAGTTTGCGAACGCTGCAGATTGGCCAGTAAAAAATCACGAATGAATTTTTCCGGGATGCTGACTGCCAGCTTGTTGTCAGCGTCGCCACGCGTACTGATTGAGCTCAGGTCCAGCTCACACAAGGCTTTGATCACGCCATCGCCGGCCTGGTGATAGGCAACAGGTGCGATATCAACCACACACAGGCTTTGCACCAGCCCGGGCTGGGTCAGCGCCAGCATCATCGCGGTTTTGCCCCCCATCGAATGACCGAGCAAATGCGCATGCGGCAGCGTCAAGGTGCGCATGGTGTCCGCTACGTCTGTTGCCATCTCCGCCAGCCCCATGGTGTCAGCCCACGGCGATTGGCCATGATTGCGGGCATCCAGTGCATAGACATTGAAGTGCGGCGCCAACTGCCTGGCCTGTGCCGCCCAGTTGCCCTGATTGCCATAGAGACCGTGCAGAATCAGCAGCGTCGGTCCTGTGCCGGGGTAGTGTTTGAAATGCAGTCGCATTACTTGAGGTTCTGGCCGATCCACGCCAGCACTTCATCGTGATGGGTCTTGGTATTCACTTTTTCCATGATGTGACGAAGACGACCATCGGCATCGATGATGAAACTCATCCGGTGAATGCCCATGTATTCGCGCCCCATGAATTTCTTCAACCCCCAGACGCCATATTTTTCGGCAACGGCATGATCGGGGTCCGACAGCAGTGTGAAATTGAGTTTTTCTTTCTCGACGAACCTGGTCAGCAATTTAGGCTGGTCGCCACTGATGCCAAACACCTTGATCTTGCGCTTGTCCAATTCTTTCTTGCTGTCGCGCAACATGCGCGCTTGCACGGTACAACCGGGCGTCAGTGCTTTCGGATAAAAATAGACGACTACCGCCTGGCCACGAAAATCCTTCAGTGACTGCTGATTGCCGTCTTGATCCATCAAGGCAAATTGCGGTGCGAGGTTGCCGATTTTGGGCAGAGCCATGGTGTCTCCTGGCAGAAAGTCCTGATTTGATCAGGGTTGGTGAGTGAGCGAGCGCATCAAGGGCAGCAATTGATCAGGCAGATAGGGCTTGCCTTGCGGATTGACGCCGGTGCCTATGACCAGAGCCTCCAGCATCAGCTTGTTATCGGCATCACGCGTGATGGTTTGCTTGAAAGCAAATTTCAAGCGGGACTGCTGCTCAAGTGTCGTGCTGATCGTGAATTTGTCGCCGCTGGTCAATGAGCCTTTGTAATCGAGTTCCGCCCGCACCACCACCAGATTGATGCCAGCCTTGGCCAGCACGGCAAAATCGAGTCCACGCAATTTGAGGAATTCATGGCGGGCATGCTCCAGATAGTTCTGGTACACAGCATTGTTGACCACGCCCTGCATGTCGCACTCATAGTCGCGTACGGCCATTTGCAATTGCCAGGTTGCTGTCATGCTAGCGGTCCTCCCTCATTCCTGTCTTGCCATGGTACGTAGATCTTCGTGGCTTGTAGTAATTTTGTGCACAAACTGTGGATAAGTGTGTGTGTAACCTGGCGAGGCATTGTGACACTGCGTCCGCAAGGCTGTGACAAACTGCCTGACATTGATTTTGTTTGTCATATTTTCTCTATTATTTTCAAAGAGTTAATCGAACCTGAACCCCGCCTCATAAATTTAGAACACTTTCTTAATCAGCCACTTCACGAAGTTCCTCTATGTGCATAAATTTATTGGATTTATTCAATATTTCGTTCTAAGAGAAATTTAATTGCTCTGTCCGCCACACTCGCTAAGATGCTCATCTGTCTTCCCTGCATCCATAGTTTCAGCCCTGCATGCCATTCTGTTTGAAAAAAATTCTTGTTTGCAGTGCAGCCCTGATGCTCGCCTCATGTGCCACGACCCATGAGCAAACATTCAAGCCTGAATCCACGCAGCTCCACAATGCCAAGCTGCCGGATTTTTCCGGTCACTGGGAAAAGAACTATCAGGCAAGTGATGTCTTCTCCAACAGATTTCAACTCTACGTTGCCGATATCCGGCGCGGGATTGTACGCAACACCAACGAAAACGCCGGCTTCAAGGAAGCCTCGGGGCTCGACGCCAAGTCGATCAACGGTCTGGCCCAGTTGGCAGAAGAGATCACCCGCATGCCGCTGCTCAACATCAAACAGGACGATGCGAGTGTCAATGTGGAACGCGAGAATGACTTCAACTTGCGCTGCCTCTATCACGAGAAACAATTTGTGCAGCGCACCAATGCCTTTGGCAGTGAACGCTGCGGCTGGACCAATGATCGTATGGTGTTCCAGATGTATATGGCCGGCGGACTGCAAGTCAGCCACTTGTTCAGTTTGAGTCCGGACGGGACGCAACTCAACGTCACCTCCACCATTGGTTCGGACCGGGTGACCGCTCCCATTGTGATCAGCAATTACTACACGCGTTTTGTTTCGCAAGATGATCATTATGATTGCAAGCAAACTTTGACCCGCAACAAAGTGTGTTCACAACAAGGCCACAGCAAATGAAGCGCAAGCAGCTATTCCGGCCCTGGTTGTTGGTGCTGCTGGTGGCTAGCTCCTGGGTCCGCGCCAGTGATGAAGAGCATTTTGTGGACGTCAGCATCCAGATCTTCACGCAAGCGGAAAAGCCGCCGGAAAAAGCGGTAAGGCCAGCCACAAAAGAGCCAACCAAACCTGATCCAGTGCAGGCGGTAGCGGTCAGTGAAACCCGTTTATTGCCAATGTATCTGCGTTACCGCCTCGAACAAAGTGGCAACTTCGGAGCAGTGCGGGTCTTGCCGCTGCTCGACAATGGCGCTGATCTGCGCATCAGCGGCCAGATTCTCAAGTCGGACGGCAATGTGCTGCAGCTTGCCATCAAAGCCACCGACAGTACCGGACGGGTATGGATTGATCGCGTATTCAATGGCACCGCCATGGCAAGTCATGCCTTGAGCGGCGACGCCCTGGCCGAGGATGATTTTGCACAGATGTTTGGCGAGATCACCAACGGGCTGAAACAACAAGCCCAGCAACTAAGCTCTGATGAACTCAGCAAAATCAAGAATGTGTCCTTGCTGCGATACGGGCTTGGGCTCGTGCCTGCGGCATTTTCACCGTATCTGGAAGAAAGCCCCAAAGGGGAAGTCACCCTCAAGCGCATGCCAGCTGCTACCGATCCCTTGATGAAACGCATCCTCACAATCCGCGGCCGGGAATATGAGTTCATTGATGTGGTCGATGAGGAATATGCCCGCTTCTATAGCGCCGCCAAACCGCTGTACGGGCTGTGGCGCCAGTCCCAGCGTGAACAAGCAGAAAGCAGCGAAACCCGCAATGCCCGCGTGCTCGCCAGTACTTCGGACTTTCAGCACGGCAGTTATCGTGCACTGCAACAAAGCTACAACAATTACCGCTGGGCCAAATTGCAGGAGCTTTATGTCGACGAACTGGGCGAAGGCTTCACCAATGAAATTGAACCCACCGAGCTGCAAACCAACGATGCGCTGCACCGGCTCACCGGCACCTTTGAGCAGCAATACCGGGAATGGCGCGGCATTCTGGCTGAATTATTTGCGTTGGATGCCAAGTAGTACCTGCTTGCCAAAACAGGCTATTTGTACCATCTTGGCAGCCTCTTGATTACTACTTGTCCAGACTGAAGCAACCCATGAAAAATCCAGGATTAAGGCATGGATGAGCGCACTCTTCGCGCACTGATCGATGCCGGTGCCGTCAAAAAAATCCGCATTATTGCCAATGGCCGCGCGTTTTATATTGAGGCGGAGCATCTGACCAGCAGCGTCACCGTGCACACCACTGCCGGCAAATTGAAAACCTGGATCAGTCTGGATGCAGTGGCCCGCTGGCTGAAAAATCTGGGTATTGGCAAAGCCCAGCTGGAGTTGGCCAAATGGCAACCTGACCAGAAGGGATTGGAACTATAGCCGCCGGGATGGGGGTTATGGCTTCGCAAGCTGAAGGAGCGCCTGCCGCGCTTGAAGCAGCCCCTCCCTGCACTGCGCTGATTACTCAACAGTAGCAAGGAGGTCTGTTCATGAATGGTGCCGGCACCAAGAATCGAACTCGGGACCCACTGATTACAAGTCAGTTGCTCTACCGTCTGAGCTATACCGGCCTTAAAGCGGCGGCATGGTATCAACCACAGGGCGGTTCGGGCAATGTTTACGTTACACTTGCGATGAATTATCGACGATGACAAATCTTGCATATTGAGGTTTTTGTCATTCGCCCTTGCTTTCATACCAGGACTACAGGCAGCACCATGAATACCACGGCTCCTCTCACCCACAGTGAAGAATGGCAGCAGATGACAGCGCTGGCCGCCACTGCCCTCCCGCCCCTGAATGAATTGTTCAACTCTGACCCTGGCCGCGCACTGCGTTACCACCTCAGTGCGGCAGGATTGCAGCTGGACTATTCCAAAAACCTGCTCACTGACACTATCAAGCAGACTTTACTGCAACTGGCGCAGCGGGCCGGCCTGCAAGACAAGATTGACTCGCTGTTCCGGGGCGACCACGTCAATAACACCGAAGACCGGCCGGCCCTGCACATGTTGCTGCGCTCACCGCAGCACAGCACTGCCCGCGAACAGCAGGTTCACTCTGCGCTGGCCAGCATGGAGCGCTTTGTGGGGGCTGTACATGGAGGCCAGTGGCGTGGTTACCACAGCACGCCGATCAAAACTGTAGTGAATATCGGCATCGGCGGCTCCGATCTGGGGCCAGCGATGGCCTATGCCGCGCTCACCCCGTTTCATTCAAGCCGGTTGCAATGCCACTTCGTCTCGAATGTTGATCCTGTTCATCTTGCACAAACACTGTCCGCCTTGCAGGCAAGTTCAACCCTGTTTGTGATTGCTTCCAAAACATTCACTACTGTGGAAACCATGCAGAACGCCCATGCCGCGCGTGCCTGGGTACTCGCCAGCGGCATTCCGGAGTCGGCCCTCCTGCAACATTTTGTTGCCGTGAGTGCCAATACCGGCAAAGCAGCAGAATTCGGCATTGCTCCCGAAAATATTTTCCCGATGTGGGATTGGGTGGGTGGCCGCTATTCGTTGTGGTCAGCGATCGGCTTGCCGATTGCACTCGGCATTGGCATGCAGAATTTCCGTGCGCTGTTGCATGGCGCTCATTTGATGGATGAACATTTCCGCAGTGCCGAACCCGGACAAAACATGCCGGTAATTATGGCCTTGCTCACACACTGGTATTACCACGGTCACAATGCCCACAGCCATGCAGTGCTGCCGTATTTGCAGAACCTGCATTTGCTGCCAGCCTTTCTGCAACAACTCGATATGGAAAGCCTGGGCAAGCAAGTGGACCAACACGGCAACACACTGCAGTGCCAAAGCGGCGGCATCATCTGGGGCAGTGCCGGCACCAATGGCCAGCATTCGTTCCATCAATTGCTGCATCAGGGCACCCGCTTTATTCCGGCAGATTTCATCTGTGCCATTGCCAGCGCCAGCCCGCAGCCACAAGCGCATTTGCAATTGCTGGCCAACTGCTTTGCCCAGAGCCAGGCCTTGATGACCGGCCTTACGCTGAAGCAAGCCACTGCTGAACTGCTACAGCAAGGCAAGACGCCAGCCCAAGCCGCATGGCTGGCGCCGTTCAAAGTGTGCCCGGGCAACCGTCCCAGCAATACTTTGCTGATGCAGTCATTGAATCCGCAAACTCTCGGCGCCCTGATTGCACTCTATGAACACAAGGTGTTTGTGCAAAGTGTGCTGCTCGACATGAATGCATTTGATCAATGGGGGGTAGAACTGGGCAAAATCCTGGGTTCAGGCGTATTCAAAGCACTTAGCAGCGGCTCGCTGCCGGAGGATTTTGATGCCTCCACCAGTGCGCTGGCGGCGCAGGTCATCGCACACTATCACCCCAACTAATCCGCTCAGCTGCCGGGACTGGCGCAGCCAACACCTCGCGCTGTGCCAGCACGACCAGGTGCAGCAATCTTCCAATAACTGCCAAGCTGCCCCAGCCCTCTGTAACCTTTTGTATCGCATATATTATATTTATTATTCTTATGAAACTTTTATTGTTTTATAGTGAATTATCCATTGGTATTCAGTCGGGAACCGGCTTGTCGCCGGCAAGGCTGCGCACTAACCAATCAGCAATACTGTTGCTACTTACTTAATCAGGAAAATCGGGGAAGCAGCCCCTGAAATACTTTGGCTGAACTCCGGAATTTGCATTGATTTTCACAACCTGTTTTTATAGTTTCACAGCTTTACTGCACCTATCCGCCCAGCGTGGCCGGGCAGGCAGAACCAAACTGGAATAGTTCCCGAATCCACCCGCTTAAACCCTGAGGTAAGCATGCAACTTGCGCAAGCAATGTCCCGTTTAGGGACAGAATCCGCTTTTAAAATTCTCGCCAAAGCCAAAGCCCTGGAAGCGCAAGGCCGCAGCATCGTCAACCTCGGCATCGGCTCACCGGATTTCCGCACCCCAGCCAACATCATGGAGGCTGGCAAGAAAGCAATTGATGACGGCTTTCATTTCTATACCCCCGCCAAAGGTCTGCCGGAGCTGCGCGAAGCAGTTGCCAACGACATCAAGAAATACCGCGGTGTGCAAATCGACAAGGAAAACGTGATGATCGTGCCGGGCGGCAAGCCCACCATGTTCTTTGCGATCATGATGTTTGGCGAACCCGGGGCAGAGATCATGTATCCGAATCCCGGCTTTCCCATCTATGAATCCATGATCAAGTTCAGCGGTGCCAAAGCGGTGCCGATTGAACTGCAGGAGTCCACCGGCTTCGCTTTCGACCCGGATCGTGTACTGGCGCAGATCACTCCCAACACCCGCCTCATCATCATCAACACACCCGCCAATCCCACCGGCGGCGTGCTGGAGCGCGATGTGATAGAGCGCTTCGTCAAGGGCCTGGAGAAGCATCCGCATGTGGTGCTGCTGGCCGATGAGATCTACGCCCGCCTGCTCTATGACGGCATGAAACATGTCAGCTTCATGGAATACGAATCAATCCGTGACCGCACCATCTTGCTGGACGGCTGGAGCAAGACTTATTCAATGACCGGCTGGCGGCTGGGCTATGGCGTATGGCCGGCCTCGCTGATCGATCATGCTGAGCGCCTGCAGATCAATAGCAACTCCTGCCCTTCTGCCATCATCCAGCGCGCCGGTATTGAAGCACTCACCGGGCCGCAGGATGCGGTAGACATGATGGTGAAAACTTTTGATGAACGCCGGCAATTGATTGTGAAATTGCTGAACGAAATCCCTGGTTTTTCCTGCATTGTGCCCAAGGGCGCATTCTATGCATTCCCCAACATTAGCGGCACCGGCATGAAGTCGAAACAACTGGAAGAATTGTTGCTGGAGGAAGCCGGCGTTGCCACTGTGGCCGGCACCAGCTTCGGGCATATGGGAGAAGGTTTTATCCGTTTCAGCTATGCCAGCAGTACCGACAATATCAAGGAAGCGATGCGACGCGTAAAAGAACTGATGGCGCGCCACCTCAACAAATAAGCAGGCTAACTACAGGTTCCCGCAACACTTCAGAGGATAGTGCGATGACAAACATTTTCAGGAAATTTGTGCTGTTGTGCTTCACCATGCTGCTCAGCTGCTCCACACTCGCAGAGAAAGTGTGGATTGACGTGCGCACTACCGAAGAGTTTAGCGCCGACCACATCAGTGGTGACACCAACATCCCGCTGGCCACTATCAAAGCTGACGAACTTGCCAAAAAATATGGCAAGGATGCCGAGCTGGTACTGTATTGCCGCAGCGGCAAGCGTGCCGGTGAGGCCAAGGCCTTGCTGGATGCTGCCGGCTTTTCCAAAGTGAGCAATGCCGGCGGCATCACGGATGTTCGCAAGCTGCGCAAAATTGCTGAAGCCAATTCCTCCCAAGCGCAGTGAATTCCCCTTTTCGCTGCGGCACGGTAGAAGGTTTTTTTGGGCGGCAATGGAGCTGGCTGGCGCGGCAGGATCATGCCAGCTTTCTGGCGGCGCAACGGTTCACTACCTATCTTTACGCGCCCAAGAATGACGACTATCTGCGCAAGCAATGGTTCATGCCTTATCCGGACTCAACCTTCACCGAGCTGAAGTCACTTGCCCGGCATTGCGCCAGGCTGGGCATCGAATTCGGTGTTGGCCTTAGTCCGTTTGAACTCTATCGGGATTTCTCTGCCGCCAAACGCGACCTGCTGTTGCGCAAACTTGAACAACTCAACCAGCTGCAGGCCCCGCTGCTGGCAGTGTTGTTTGACGACATGTTGGGTGAATTGCCCGGACTGGCCACCACCCAGCTGCAAATCTTTGATTGCATCAGCCGGCACAGCAATGCAGAAAAGTTTGTGTTGTGTCCGACCTATTACTCAAGCGACCCCTTGCTGGTGAAACATTTCGGCGAGCAGCCTGAACATTATCTGGAACAACTGGGCCAGGCCTTGCCTGCAGAGGTGGATGTATTCTGGACAGGCCCCAGGGTGATTTCCCATAGCTACCCACGCGATCATCTGCTCGAAATAGGCGCCAAGCTGCAGCGCAAGCCACTGCTGTGGGACAACTATCCGGTCAATGATGCCAAACGCCTGACAGCGTTTCTGCATTTGCAACCGTTTGATCAACGCGGTCAGAGTAAAAACCCCAAAGCCGGAGCGCTGCTGAATCAGGATGAAGTTTTTACTCTGACCCCGATCAAAGAACTGTGCAGTGGCCTGCTGGCCAATCCCATGAATCAGGCCTATTTATCGCAAATTCCACTGGCAAGCCTGGCCGCACTTTATCAGCAAGCTGTCACTGGCAAGTGCTCGTCTGCGGCTGTTGTCACCAATCCACACGTGCTGGCGCAGCTCGCGCAGGATAGCGAACGCTTTCAGTGGCAGGGGCTTGCCCAGTTTGATGCTGCGGAAAAATCGCGCTTGCTGGAGTTGTATCAGCAATGGCTGCCAGATCCGATGGCGCAGGAAGTATGTGCGTGGCTAGAGGGAGGCTATGCTTTTGATCCAGCCTGCCTGACCTGAACTCCGGCCTGCTTTGCAGCCAAAAAAAAACGGGGCCGAAGCCCCATTCTTTTTTGTTTCAGGCCGTCGCAGCGACATCATGGGGATAATGCCGCTGCTACTGCCTGTCGAAACCCACAACCTAGAACTTGTAGTTGACGTTCAGCGCGTAACGACGACCTTCTGCATCATAGGCATCGTTGACGCTCTGCGTACCCCCACGTGAAGACACGCTGGCGATGATGGGTGGGTTTTCGTTCAATATGTTCTGGACTGCCAGGCCAACCGACCAATCAGCACCTGACTTGGTTTGGCCCTTGTAACTCAGCTGTCCATTCCATACTACATGCGATGAAACAAACGGGTTGTCGAAATCAACACCCGGGAGTGCCAGCACACCGCCGCCACCGATCTTGCTTAACCTTACCGTGTCAATCCAGCGGCTTGATAACTGGAGGCCCCAGGCGCCAACATCATAGTTGGCAACCAAGGTGGCAGTATTCTCGGGGGCGCCCACACCACCGACAATATTAATGCTGGCAGCACCCACAACCGACACGTTGGAGCGCTCGGTCACGTGACCATAGAGCAATCTGAGTGCGAGTTTTTCAGGAAGTGAATTGAAGAGATTCGGCTCCATTTTGTAAGACAGCTCAGTATCAACCCCCATTACAAAGGCAGAAGCTACGTTGAGGTAAGGATTGAACACGCGACCAATAATACCCGCGTCATCACGCTCAACGTTCGAGCACAATGCCGGAGCGACTCCAGACGCGCAGTCATTGACGATACGCTGTGTACCGAGTGAACCGATAGCATCTGTCACAGCTACCTTGTACCAGTCAGAGGAAAGCTGTACACCCGACAGGAAGGACGGCTGATAAACAAGACCAATTACTTCCGTGTTGGCAAATTCAGGTTTCAAATTCTGATTGCCCACTACCACGGTCGTAATCTGTATCGAGCCGAGACTTGGTTTGCTCGGATCGTTAACAGAGCCGCCGCCCCCTTGTGAATCAAAACGCTCGGAGAATGTAGGCTCACGCACGTCTTTGGAGCGGGTTGCTCGCACACGCAGGTCTGAATAGAGCTGGATATCGACACCGGCTTTCCAGGTCTTGGCATGACCGGAAGTCGAGTAATTGGAATCACGATAGGCAACCGAGCCCCCAATACTCTGGTTGCCGGACTGTGAACGCCAGAACGGCGATTGCATCTCAGCGAACATCTCTTTCACATTGTAACCACCATAGATCTCTGGTGTGGTGGAGAACTGGTGCAGGTTCGGACTGCCATTCAACGCGATACCGGCCGGAATACCCTGGATGCCCAGCGCAGGATCGTTGCGGGGTGGCCCCAACTCTTCAGTAGCGTAATCAGGTGAACCATCGTGGAAGCTTTGGTTACGATAGTTGACGCCCGTCGCCAACGAAACCGGGCCATAGCCCCAGCCCTTGTACACTTCGCCGGTCAGCAGAAACTCGGAAAACGTCTGTTTGACCCAGCCCAGACCGGTTTTGGTGGTACCCACGTAGTTCACGGTACCCGAAGTGATGTTGCCATTGCCCATCACATCGTAGGGCACACAACCGCTGATGGTGCCGGCATCCAGACCGATTGGTGAATACAGCGGCTTGCGTGCTGTGGTGCCATTAATCGAGCGTAAATTGTCTTCAACCGAAGTATATAGCCCCTTGATAGAAGGCGAGGCAGCCAACTGGGCCGGGGTCGGGTTAACCAGCGATACACGGCAAACGATGTTGCCGGTTTTAGGGTCACGCACGGCATCGGCAGCCAGGAACATGCGATCAGAACGCAGTTTGTTGATTACTGTTGAATTGCGTCCGGATGTGCCATCCTGGAAGCTGCCTTTCAGCGACCACTTGTCATTCAGGTCAGCATCGAAACCCAACGCCCATGACTGGGTCGTCAGCACGTTGTGATCTCTCTGGCCGGAGCCGATTTCCGGGACATTCATAAAGGAGCCAACCTTGTTCACCTGCAGGGCAGTGAATTTGTTGGTATCCATGATCGCAGCCACATTGGCAGGCAGGTACGGGTTGTCACGGAATACGGTAACGGTCCACGGGGCCTCCATTTCATAGCCAGCACGGCTACTGGCAGAGTTGGACTCGGAACGACCCGCCATGGCCTGGGCGGTGAGAGTGATTTTGTCAGTCAGCTGATATTCGCCACCGAGGAAGAAGGAGCGGCCGACCACTTCCTGGCCATTGGCGCCACCCACGCTGAACGCTTCGTTATGCAGTGCTCCTTCCGGCCCGCCGGACGCGGTTGCCTGCCCGGATGTCGTGTAGTAGTCGCCTTTGATGAAGGGCGTGATGCCTGAGCCATCCTTGGTGAATTTCATAGCGCTCAGGCCACTGGCGGCGAACACCGCCGCCGGAGCACCGGCAGCCACCGCGCTGGGCGAGGCCAGGGCGGGGCCAACGTTGGCACCGACAATCAGGCCATAAGGCGACTGAATGGTCGAATGGACCCAAGGCTTGACGAGGTACTGCGGGTTAGTGCCAGCAGGATCAGAGGCCTTGAAAGCCGGGTTGCCCACCCAGCCCCAGCGCTGGTAGAAGTCCGGATCCATGTCGGCTGCGCTACGCTCGATCTGGTCGATGTGTTTTGAGTCAACCGATCCGATAATGTTGAGCTTTTCGCCAAATTTATGGCCAAATGCCAAGGAGAGGTTTTCGCGCTTGCCATCACCCATCTCGGTGATACCAGTGCCTACGGTCGCTTTAAAACCCTGGAATTTACGATCAATAATGAAGTTGGTAACACCACCAATGGCGTCAGCGCCGTAGGCTGCCGATGCACCGCCGGTGACTACGTCAACCGTTTTCAGCAAGGCATTGGGCAGGGTATCCACGTTGACCGAGCCGCTTTTGTCACCCGGGACCACGCGGGAGCCATCCAGCAGCACCAGAGTACGTGCCTGGCCCAGATTACGCATGTTCAGGAATGAACCGCCGGCTGAACCGAACAGTGCACCACCGCCACGCTGCGCGGTCTGGGTATTGAAAAACTGTGGCAGGTTATCTAGCTGCTCGGCCACGGTACCGCCAGGATTGAAATCGTTCAATTCACTGGTAGAAAGAGCAGTTACCGGAGTGGGGGTCGCCATACCGTCAGTGGTTTTGATACGGGTACCGGTAACCTGGATTTCCTCGACCTCCGTGGCACTCAGCACCGGAGCAGCTATCAGCATAGCAGTTACAGCAGAAACAGAAATTACCAAAGCTTTGGCTTTGAATTTTTTAATAATGGAACTTCTCATCAGAATCGCCTCAGACATTTGAATTAGATAATTTGGCAGACAGAGTTTTACCGGTATATCCGGCAAATATCTCAGGGCCATCCAAAGAGGGGACAAGTAAAAATAAAATACAGAGCCAAAGCAGTTTTACTGTAACAAATACAGTGACCAGTCAACACTGGTCAATATTGGCAATAGTTACTATACAACAGAGTTTTCCGAACCTGCATGAATGACGAACCACGCCGTTCGGTACTTCTTGGTCGGAGCAATATAATATTATATAGGTGCTCGCCGGTTTTTATATTTTTCCCCTCTGGCTTATTGAAATCATCTTGGCAACATTAGTCAATCAAAATTTTCTGATCATAAATTTTACCTATCTTAAACTGCAGTTTTCATCTCAATTTCAAGAACGGGCATTCTTTTAATAACCACAATATTCCATCGGCCAGCAAGCGGGTCCTGGCTCTGTAAACGCTACTCGCAATTTTGAATCGTGCTACCTTGAGAACATGAACAATGAGACCAGCTTGCGTATCCAGATCAAGGTCATCCCGGGCGCCACTCGCACCGGCATCGAATGGTTGGGTGACAAACTAAAAATCAAGGTAAATGTGGCACCCGAAAAAGGGCGCGCCAATGTGGCCGTCGCCACCCTGCTGGCAGAACGCCTGGGCCTGGCCAATAATGCTGTATCTATAGTGGCGGGCCACACCAATGCGCTCAAAACTGTGGAGATCAAAGGTTGCAGTCTGGATCAGCTGCAACAAGCCATCGCCCGTAAAAGCGTGTGATTGACGTCAAACTTGGATGCTGATGATTTACAAATTCAGCCAACACCTACTACTATGACTGCATAAGTCTGCCGAACCGTCTCGATGCGCTTCCCCTTTCTGCACAAATTGCACAGATCCTGCCGGATCCACCTGATCGCCTTGATG
>Ga0194048_10001067_pt1 | contig 13599 bp, 12 predicted proteins | sample JunL225m_MetaG_FD_161685 | JGI IMG/M metagenome (GOLD analysis project Ga0194048, IMG submission 161685) | Anoxic zone freshwater microbial communities from boreal shield lake in IISD Experimental Lakes Area, Ontario, Canada - Jun2016-L222-5m | ecosystem: Environmental > Aquatic > Freshwater >...
GTACCTCTTGAGCCACCTGCTCGCTGTCGCTAATGACCCAATGCCGACTGATCACCTGGGCGGGCCGTTCACCGGTATTCGTGATGCGCACCGTGTAGGCAAAAACAAACTGCTGCTTGGCTGGATCCGACTGATCCGGCACAAAACGCGGCTCGACCACGACCGTTAACTCAAAAGGTTTCACAATGACATCCAAAGAAAACTGCAATAATGGGGCTAACTTGTTTTGGTGTTCATACATCATGCCAGAAATGACCGCGCTACCAAAAGCACGTATTGCTCCTAGCATTTTATCTGCTGACTTCGCCCGTTTGGGTGAAGAGGTCAGAAATGTTGTGGCAGCCGGGGCTGACTGGATCCATTTTGACGTGATGGATAATCATTATGTGCCCAATTTGACCATTGGGCCCTTGGTGTGTGAAGCCATTCGCCCCCACGTCAACGTACCCATTGACGTGCATCTGATGGTTGAGCCAGTTGATAGCTTGATTCCCTTATTTGCCAAGGCGGGGGCCAATGTCATCACATTTCACCCCGAGGCGTCTAAACACGTAGACCGCAGCCTTGCGCTGATCCGAGATCAAGGCTGTCAGGCTGGGCTAGTCTTTAATCCGGCCACGCCGCTCGATTGGCTTGCACATGTCATGACAAAGGTCGATATTATTTTGCTGATGTCGGTTAACCCAGGCTATGGCGGCCAAAGTTTTATTCCAGGTACGCTCGATAAACTTCGGCAAGCGCGCGCCTTAATCAATGCGCATGTACAGGCGGGCGGCCAACCCATCGCGCTTGAGGTGGATGGCGGCGTTAAAGTCGACAACATCCGCTCAATTCGCCAAGCCGGGGCCGATACCTTTGTCGCAGGCTCAGCGATTTTCGGGCAACCCGACTATGCTGCCGTCATCAAAAAAATGCGCGAAGAACTCGCGCTTGGTTAACCCACACAACAAAATGTCTCTGTCTAAAACTGCTCTGAACAATACCCCTGCACGCACAAGCCAGTCGTTCGATGCAGTCTTGCTCGATCTGGATGGCACCTTAATGGACACCATCCCTGATCTGGCCAATGCGGCCAACACCATGCGCCAAGAGCTCGGGCTGTCAAGCCTGCCCCAAGCGCAGATTGCAACGTTTATTGGCAAAGGGGCAAAAAACCTTGTCATGCGCATGCTGACGGCAGACGCCGACCCTGCCTCGATTTCGCCCGAGCTCTTTGAACGAGCACGCGAGTCTTATTTTCGCAATCTGCATCGGGTCAATGGTGATCAGTCCGTCATGTTCGACGGGGTGATTTCGGGTCTTGAACTCATGAAAAGTATGGGTCTGCGTCTAGCCGTCGTCACCAACAAGGCAACCGAATTCACCCTGCCTTTGCTTAAACGCACAGGCTTGGCGCCTTACTTTCAAGCCGTCGTCTGCGGCGATACCTTGCCGCAGGCCAAACCACATCCGGCCCCGATGCTGCACGCCTGCAGTCTGCTAAAAAGTACGCCCGCACGCAGCGTAGCCGTGGGCGACTCGATCAACGACGCCCAGTCGGCGCGTGCCGCTGGCTGTAGCGTTTTAGCCGTACCCTACGGGTATAACGAGGGGCAAAGCGTGCAAACCCTGGATGTCGATGCTATAGTTCACTCAATTGAGGCTGCCGCCCACTGGGTTGCAGCACGGTAAACGGCCTAAAAAGCAAAATTTAAAGATGAAATCATTCAATCCGATTCAAACCGTAACTGGCGCCTGGTGGCGTTGGTGGCGTCTTTGCATCGGGTAGGGTTTCGTCAGCAGTCCGTCTCAAGGCTTAGGCCACCAGACTAAACGCACAAACCAAGCCCGTCCAACCATGGCCGGGCTTTTTTATTGTTTCACCCGGTCGATTCAAATACGAGAATTGCCTAAAAATGACTGAAATTGAATTTAAAGCGCTCGCCGCCCAAGGCTATAACCGAATCCCTCTGGTCGCAGAAACCTATGCCGACCTAGATACCCCCTTGGCGATTTACCTGAAACTCGCACACAGCGGTCCGCAAGGCGGCAAAAACTCTTGTCTGCTCGAGTCGGTTGTGGGCGGTGAACGCTTTGGTCGTTATTCCTTTATTGGACTACCTGCCCGCAACGTTATCCGCGCGCGTGGCACCACCACTGAGGTGTTGCACGACGACAAGATCGTTGAAACCCATCAAGGTGATCCACTCGCTTTTATTTCGCAATATCAAGCGCGTTTCAAAGTGGCGTTGCGCCCTGGCATGCCGCGTTTTGCAGGCGGCTTGGCCGGGTATTTTGGCTACGACACGGTGCGACACATCGAGCCCAAATTAGGTCCGGCCACCAAGCCCTACCCAGCCGGAATGGGCGAAGGCCCGCCTGATATCTTATTGTTGCAAGTCGATGAGTTGGTCATTGTTGACAACTTGGCGGGGCGTATCTATTTGATGGTGTACGCAGATCCCGCGCAGCCCGAGGCCTTTAGTCGTGCCCAGCAACGCCTCAAAGACTTGCGGATCCGATTGCGCAAGCCAATTGAAATCCCCTACAGCCATTCAAGCGTCGTCACCGCTGAAGAGCGGCACTTTGCTAAAGCCGACTATCTGGCCGCCGTGTTACGCGCCAAAGAATACATAGCAGCAGGCGATCTGATGCAAGTCCAAGTCGGGCAAGTCATTACCAAACCCTTCAGCGATTCACCGCTCTCGCTCTATCGTGCGCTGCGCAGCCTGAACCCCTCGCCCTATATGTACTACTGGAACTTCGGCGATTTTCAAGTGGTGGGTGCTTCTCCAGAAATTCTGGTTCGACAAGAAGCGCTGCCGCTTAAAGAAGGCGCCCCCGCAGGTTCGGCCCCCGAAACGACGATCACGATTCGCCCCTTAGCCGGCACCCGCAAGCGCGGCGCCACACCCGAACTCGATGCCGCGCTGGCTGCAGAATTGCTGGCCGATCCGAAAGAGCGTGCCGAGCACGTCATGTTGATTGATCTGGCGCGCAACGATGTGGGCCGTGTCGCCAAGATTGGTACTGTTGAGGTCACTGACACCATGGTGATCGAACGCTATTCACACGTTATGCACCTGGTCTCAAACGTCGCCGGCACCCTTGAGGCGGGCATGAGCAATATGGATGTCTTGCGCGCTTCGTTTCCGGCAGGCACCTTGACCGGCGCACCCAAAGTGCGTGCCATGCAGATGATTGATGAGCTCGAACCCGTGCGGCGTGGCATCTATGGCGGGGCCGCAGGTTACCTAAGCTATGGCGGCGAAATGGATGTCGCAATCGCCATTCGCACCGGCATCATCAAAGACGGCATGCTGTACGTGCAAGCAGCTGCCGGTATTGTGGCCGATTCAGATCCCGAGCTTGAATGGCAAGAAACTGAGGCAAAAGCCCGTGCGGTGTTGCGCGCGGCCGAACAAGTGCAGACCGGGCTTGATGACCCGTTTTGAAAGCAGTCCGTTGACACGACCAGGATTTAGACCATGTTACTGATGATCGATAACTACGATTCGTTTACCTACAATTTGGTGCAATACTTTGGCGAACTTGGCCAGGATGTGCGCGTGTATCGCAACGACCAGATCACACTGGCTGAGATCGATGCGCTTGCGCCCGATCACATCTGCGTATCACCCGGGCCCTGCTCACCGGCCGAGGCGGGCATCTCGATTGACGTGATCAAACATTACGCTGGCAAAAAACCAATCTTGGGCGTGTGCCTCGGGCATCAAGCGATCGGCGCAGCCTTTGGCGGCAAGATCGTACGTGCCCAACAAATCATGCACGGCAAAACCTCGCAAATCACGCATACCAATACCGATGTGTTCAAAGGCCTGCCCTCACCCTTTACCGTGATTCGGTATCACTCGCTTGCCATCGAGCGTGCCACAATTCCAGACTGCTTGGCGATCACCGCACAAACTGCCGATGGCGAAATCATGGGTGTGCGGCACAAAACCTTACCGATTTATGGCGTACAGTTTCATCCCGAATCAATCTTAAGCGAGCATGGCCACGCCCTGCTACGTAACTTTCTTGAACTTGACTCTGCCAAGGCTTGAACGCAATGATTACTCCTAACGAAGCCCTTTTGCGTTGCATTGAACATCGTGAGATTTTTCACGATGAGATGCTGCACCTCATGCGGATGCTGATGCGTGGCGAAATGTCGACCACCATCGCTGCTGCGCTGTTAATGGGGCTACGCGTTAAAAAAGAAACTGTCGGCGAAATCACCGCGGCGGCCACAGTGATGCGTGAATTCGCAACACCCGTGCACGTTACTAATCCACAAGATATGGTCGACATGTGTGGTACCGGCGGCGATGGCAGCAATACTTTTAATATTTCAACCACGGCCATGTTTGTTGCGGCGGCTGCGGGCGTGCCCATTGCCAAACACGGCGGGCGTAGTGCCTCGTCGTCTTCGGGTAGTGCGGATGTACTTGAAGCGCTTGGCGCGAACTTAGCGTTATCGCCTGCACAGATCACCGAGTGTATTGAAGAGATCGGGATCGGCTTCATGTTCGCACAAGCGCATCATGGCGCCATGAAAAACATTGCACCGGTGCGCAAAGAATTAGGCGTACGTACCATTTTTAATATTCTGGGTCCACTCACTAATCCTGCGGGCGCAGCCAATCAACTCATGGGTGTCTTTCATGCAGACTTGGTCGGCATTCAAGTGCGTGTCTTGCAACTGTTAGGCTCGAAGCACGTCATGATTGTGCACGGTAAAGATGGCATGGACGAGGCCTCGCTTGGTGCAGGCACGCTAGTGGGCGAACTTAAAGATGGCGTCATCTCTGAGTACGAAATTCACCCTGAGGATTTTGGTCTAACGATGGTTTCGAACAGAGGGATTCGCGTCTCAAGCAAAGAAGAGTCTCGCGATCGTGTACTCGAAGCCTTGACCAACAAACCCAGCACTGCACGTGATATTGTCGCCTTCAATGCGGGGTTGGCGATTTATGTTGGCAATTGCGCGCCCACCATTCAACAAGGTATCAAGATGGCATTCGAAGCAATTGCAAGTGGTGCAGCACGCGCAAAACTCGACGCCTTTTGTACCAAAACAAAAAAGTTTGCAGCATGAGCGATATCCTAAAAAAAATTCTGGCTGTCAAAGCCCAAGAGGTCGCTGCGGCGCGTACCCTTCATAGCGAAGCCACCTTACTGGCTCAAGCCAAAGCACGTAAAGATGTGCGTGGGTTTGCGCAAGCGATTGAAACAAAAATCGAGCAGGGTCAGGCAGGCGTCATCGCCGAGATCAAAAAAGCATCGCCGTCTAAAGGGATCTTGCGCGAAAATTTTCAGCCAGCTGAAATCGCGGCGTCGTACGCTACGCACGGCGCCGCCTGTTTGTCGGTCTTAACGGATGAACAGTTTTTTCAAGGCTCAGACGAATACCTGCGACAAGCCCGTGCCGCCTGCAATCTTCCCGTATTGCGCAAAGACTTTATGGTTGACCCGTATCAAATCATCGCGGCACGTGCGATGGGGGCTGACTGTATTTTATTAATCGTTTCGGCCTTAAGCACCTTTCAGCTGAGCGAATTTGAAGCTTGTGCCTTTGAGCTTGGTATGGATGTTTTAGTCGAAGTGCACGACGCGCAAGAACTTGAAATCGCACTCGATCTGAACACGTCTTTACTGGGTATTAACAACCGCAATCTGCGCACGTTTGAAACATCGTTGCAAACAACGCTTGATCTGCTGTCGCAGATTCCAGCTGACAAACGCGTGATTACCGAAAGCGGAATTTTGAACCCTGCAGATGTACAACGCATGCGCGCGCATGACGTTCATGCCTTTTTGGTGGGCGAAGCCTTTATGCGCGCGCCGGAACCCGGGGTTGAATTAGCGCGACTGTTTACCTAGCAGCGCTTCAGAGCTGTGCGCTGCGATCGTTGCGGCTAAAGCCCGAGAGTATTTGGGTCAGCCCGCGACTGAGCGCCATCACTTTAAACAATTCGCCCATCTCGGCTTCAGAGAGTAATTTTTGCACTGCGCCGTGGGTGTAAGCCAGTTGCTTCGCGTCGGTTTGATCAAGCCCGTATAACAGTTCTGGCAAACCACTATTAATCAAGAACCTCGCTTGCGAGGTATAGCCCAGCACCTCAAGCTTGGCGGCAAGCGCCGCGTCAGCAATAGCCGTGAAATCTACATGCGCAGTGATGTCTTGTAAGCCAGGGGCTAAAAACACATCGTCGTGTGCGCGATGCTGAACATGACACATCAGCGTGCCACGCTGACGTTGCGGATGAAAAAATTCGTGCCGCGGAAACCCATAATCAATTAACAGCGCGGCTCCTTTCGCGAGCCAACTTCCCAGGTCGCGCACCCAGGCCTCGGCCTGCAAGTTAATTTCTGAGCGATAGCCCGGCAAATAAGGCATACGGTCACGCACAGCGTGCTCAAGCGCAGCAGGTGCTGCCCGGTCTTGAAATTGAAAACCCTCGCCGTCAGAAATGACTCCGCGTTGTAAGACTTGGTCTTCGTGTTCTGACCAAGCAAATAATTCAACCGGCATCGCATCGAGTACTTCGTTGGCCAAGATGCAACCTGTGAATGTTGCGGGTGTGCGCGATAACCACACTACGCGTTCGCCCCAAGGTGCGAGTAACTGTTGCTGTCTGGCTTTTAAGTCAGCGGATACTTCGAGAATGAAGTAATTGGCGCTAAGGCCTTGCGTATCCAAGGCGGTTAAAACGCTATGGGCCAAGGCACCGCTACCCGCACCAAACTCAAGAATGTCTGTTGAATTGGCTTGCTGCAACACCTCAATGACTTGCCGCGCAAGCGCGTAACCAAACAGCGGCGTCAATTGCGGTGCCGTCACAAAATCACCGGTCAGTGTATTTGCCTGCGCAAGCTTCACGCTTCCGGCGGCGTAATAACCCAGACCCGGCGCATAGAGCACCTCGTGCATCCATTGGCTGAACGTCATCCAGCCACCCTGCTCTTGAATGCGGGCATGTAAAAAAGCGCTGACACGTTGGCTATGCGCCAGCGCGTCAGCGCTTACCGGGATTGAAGTCTCGGCAGACACTGCGTGATTACAACTTAACGGCGACCGCCGTCAAAGGTAAAGCCACGACGTGCACCTGTTGCAGCACGTGGCGCACCTGGGCGTGGAGCGCCAGCGCGAGCTGGGCTGTCACCGCGGGGAGCAAAGGTTTTACCACTGGGTGCTGCGGCTCGCGGGGCGAAGTCGCGGGCTGGGCGTGCAGGCTTGCCTGCATAGGCCGGACGATCTGAAGCACCACGGTCTGTACGATGTTCAAACGCACGCGGTTCAGTGCGCGCATTCGCGTAAGGATTCTCGCTGCGCGCTGCGTGTGGTTGATCACCACGTGGTGCATAGCTGCGATCACCAAATGATTTTTCACCACGTGGTGCGTATGATTTTTCGCCGCGAGGTGCAAACGGCTTGTCACCACGGGGGGCAAAAGATTTTTCGCCACGATCTGCAAACGGCTTATCACCACGTGAAGCAAAAGGCTTGTCACCGCGAGGCGCGAAGGGCTTGTCGCCACGTGGGGCAAAGCTACGCTCGCCACGGTCGGCAAACGGCTTGTCGCCGCGTGGAGCATAGGGGCGCGACTCGCGACCGGCGTAACCACCGCCGCTCGGGGCCGAACTGCGGTCGTTACTGAAACGTCCGCCCTTTTTGCCACCTGCACCACGGCCAGCGCCTTCGGGGCGCGCGCTTGGTGTGCGTTGTGGCTCAAGGCCAGCAATCACTTCTGAAGGGATTTGATGGCCAATGAAGTGCTCGATACGGCGAACTTTATGACGCTCGCCATGAACAGCCAAGGTGTAAGCCAACCCATCGCGCCCGGCACGGCCAGTACGGCCGATACGGTGCACATAATCTTCAGGTTGCATCGGCAGATCGTAATTAATGGCGTGGCTAATGGCTTGCACGTCAATGCCGCGCGCAGCGACATCGGTGGCAACCAAGACACGTACCCGACCGTCTTGCACTTCGGTGAGTGTGCGTGAACGCTGGCGTTGATTCATATCACCATGCAAAGCCATGACTGAAAAACCAGTGTCAGCCAAGTGCTCGGCCAAATCATCTGCACCGCGCTTAGTGGCGGTGAAAACAATCGCTTGATCCATGGCAGCATCGCGCAAGATGTGGTCGAGCAAACGCAATTTGTGGCCAGCATCATCTGCATACAACAGTGTTTGTGTGATGTTGGCATGACGATCTGACTGCGACGCCAATTCAATCCGCTGCGGGTCACGCATCATACGAGCGGCCAACTTGGCCACTGTGCCATCAAGCGTAGCCGAAAACAGTAAGGTTTGGCGATCTTGCGGCGTACGATCAACGATGGTGTTGATGTCGTCAATGAAGCCCATATCAAGCATACGATCGGCTTCGTCAAGCACCAGAGTGTGGACGGTTGACAGATCAACCCGACGAGCTTGTAAGTGATCAAGCAGACGACCAGGCGTTGCCACCAACACATCAACACGACGCGATAAAGCTTTAAGCTGCGCGCCATAAGGCATACCGCCCACCACTGTTGCGATGCGCAGATCATCAAGATTGCTGCCGTACGCGGCTGTCGCTTCACTGACCTGCAAGGCCAGTTCGCGCGTGGGGGTCAACACCAACACTTGCACACCACGGCCTTTGTTGGCGGATTTTTGTGCAATACGGTGTAGCGCTGGCAGCATAAAGGCAGCTGTTTTACCGCTACCGGTTTGTGAAGACACCATTAAATCAGAACCCGCCATGGCAGGAGGAATCGCTGCCATTTGTACCGGCGTAGGCGTTGTAAAACCCGTGCGTTCAATGGAAGAGAGTAAAGCGGGCGCGAGCCCTAACGAATCGAAGGACATGACTTTCCTAGAGGCCAGATAGTGGCCATATGACGCAGCCCGGAGAATTGGTAGACCGGCGGTAGTCGGTTGAATCGAGCATCGTGCCGACCGAATCAACCGAACGTCTGGGCTGGAGATCCATCTATCTGGATCACACTTGCTGCCCACGAAAGGAAAGGAGGTCAGAAATCGATGATGTGTGTGCTTGGCTAGGCTAAGCCTGCCAGCGACTGCGACATCTTTTTTGCAGTATGCGAATACTACCCTACTTTCGGCTCGGGGTAAACCCTTTAGGGCGAATAATTATGCTTTCCAGTCAATTACTTGCAAGTTTCGTTGTAATAACCACGCATTTGCCGCGTTAAAGTGGCCGCAGCCGATAAAGGGATTCGCCCCCCGTCGAGCGGAAAGTGGCGAGGGGTGATTGCAGCTCAAAATCAAGTGCTGAGGCTCATTTGCGAGCAAGCTTTGTTTAGCTTGCGCGTGGGCGCCCCACAGCATAAACACCTTAGGTTTTTGATCTTGTGCCACACAACGAATCAGGGCATCGGTCACCGTCTCCCAACCTTTGGCAGCATGCGAAGCGGGCGCACCGTCTTCAACCGTGAGGGCAGTGTTTAGCAACAACACCCCTTGTTGTGCCCAGCGCGCCAAATCATTGTTGTCGGCGTTGGGCTTGAGCATCAACTGCGATGCGTCATCCGGATACTCACGCTCAATCTCAGCAAGAATATTGCGCAAACTAGGTGGTCGCGCCACGCCGTTGGGCACCGAGAACGCCAACCCTTGCGCCTGCCCCGGGCCGTGATACGGATCTTGCCCAAGAATCACGACGCGAACGTCGCTGGGGCTTAGCGCTTCAAGCGCCCGAAACGGTTGGGTCGGATAAATGATCGCTTTGCTTTTTAGCCGTTGCTTGAGCATCGCAGACAACGCTTCAAGCGCCTCTTTGACCTCAGGCGCACGCAACACCTTTTGCCATGCGGGTGCTAACGGCGCAATGTGGGTCGACAACTCACTGTGCGTCAAAAGATTTGAACGCATCAACGCTTCAATGACTCAAGTCGTGACACAAGGGCCTGATGGTAGGCACCCAGGCGCTGCTGCGTACTGGCACGTCGCGCCTCTTGTGTCGCGCGCGCCGCAGCCGTCGCTTGCGGTAACGCAGCCCACACGGGTTGCGGAAAATGTGCGTCATCTTGCCAGCGCGGAATCACATGCCAGTGCAGGTGCGGCACCACGTTGCCAAAGGCAGCCAGATTAATCTTGTCGGGCTTGAGCTCGGCACGTTGTACCTGCTCAACCAGAAACACCACACGCATCAGTTCTGCTTGTTCGACTGCGCTCAGGTCAGTCATCTCAACAACATGCGCGGTCCAAATCACCCGCGTAAATCCTGGATACAAGGCGTCGGCTGCATCAATCACACGCAGTTGTGTGTTCTGCCACAGAACGGGACCACCCACGGTTTGGCAAAGCGTGCATTCAGCGTTGAGCATCTTCAAGTGCCTTCACAATACATTTAAGAACTTCAACACGCGCATAGTGCTTGTCGTTTGCGGGCAAAACATGCCACGGTGCCTCAAGCGTGTTTGTGTGTGCAAACATCTCTTTGGCTGCTGTTGCGTAGGCCTTTGCCTTGCGTCGATTGCGCCAATCATCCTCGGTAATTTTAAATTGCTTGAAAGGCGAATGCGTGCGCTCTTTAAAACGCTTAAGCTGCTCATCGGGCGTCACATCCAACCAGAATTTCAACACAATCGTGTTTTGCTCGACCATCTGTTTTTCAAAATCATTAATTTCATCATAGGCGCGCACCCAACTTGCCCGCGACACCAGCTTTTCAACCCGCTCAACTAAGACGCGTCCGTACCAAGAGCGATCAAAAATTGCAACACGTCCACGACGTGGCACATGCCCCCAAAAGCGCCAGAGGTAGGGCCGCGACATCTCAGCGGGCGTCGGTGCTGAAACCGGCATCACATCAAACTGACGCGCATCAATCGCACGCGTCACGCGTCGAATCGCACCGCCTTTTCCTGCGGCGTCTGCGCCTTCAAACACTAAAGCAAGCGCTTGTTTTTTAAACGCCTTACTACGCACGGCAAGCGCCAAACGATTTTGCAACTGCAAAATTTGTGTTTCGTACTCCTCTTTACTCAGCGTCAGCGCTGGTTGCAGCTGTACCGCGGGATACACGACGGACTGGAACGACGACTGACGCGCGGGATCATGGAACTTGGGCACTTTCGGCGCGGTGGTCTTTAGCGCCTGCAAGATTGCCTGAGCGGTACGCACCGTACGCAACTGTGGATCTGCACTCGGGATAATGACCCACGGTGAGTGCGCCGCATCGGTCGCTTCGATAATCAGTTGACCTGCGCGTCGGATGGATTCAAATTTTTTCTGCGCCCTCAGATCAAGCTTGTTCACCTGCCAGGCAGTCGATGGATTCGACAAAAGCTGTTCTGTGCGCGCGCGCTGAGCTTCGCGCGATAACTGAAACCACAACTTAATCACCTGAACCCCATTGGCGACGAGATTCGCTTCAAGTCGTCGTACAAAACGAATGTTTTGTTCAAGCGCATCAATATCCTGGTGCTTGCGCGCAGCCGCTTTAAATAAAGGCGTATAACCCGAACCAAACACAATGCCGATTTCACCTTTTGCGGGTAGCTTCTGCCAAAATCTTCGTGCGGGGGGATAGGCGCGATCTTCATCATTTGGATCAGGGAACGCAACGGTGTGAATGTGCCGCGGATCCATCCAGTCGTTGAGCAAGTTAATCGTCTCGCCCTTGCCGGCACCATCGATGCCCGCAATCAAAATCAACAATGCGCGATCTTTCAGATTGATGTGGCGATATTGCTCGTTGATCAACTGCACACGTAAATGCGCTTCAATTTTTTTGAATTCTGCTTGAGACAGCTTGGGATCTGCTTCGGCTTCTTGAAACATCAGGTTGTGGCCTTTGCGTTGGCTAACGCTGCTAATCGCGCTGCACGCACCGCGTGTTTGATTTGCTCGGGCACACTTGCACCCCGCGCCGCGGCGCCCGCATCAACGGCTAAAACGATCGCCAACCAAGACACCCACGCACTTCGCGCAGTATTGATCTTCTCATCAACCAATCCCGCAACCGTCAACAACGCGTCAAAGCGTTCGGGTTTGCGTAACGCATCGCAGGTTTCAAATAACGACAAAATCATGTCAGCACGCTGCGGTTCATTAACAGGGGCTGCGCTTTCGGTCGTGATTGCTGGCAACATCATCTGCAGTAACCGCGCCAAGTCAGCACACTCACTGGGTACGCGTAAGCGGGTAGCAAGGGCTTTTAACGCGCTGGTATCTAAGCACAACACGGCATAACGTGACGACAGCGGCAAACCTTGTTGAGCCGCACGATCAACAAGAGCTTGTACGCGAGGCGTCAAGACAAGTTCAGGCATGGTACGGCTAGCGACACCCATCTCTGCCATTAAGGCCAACATGCGCGACGGCGCTGTACACATCAATCCGCGCGAAAGCTCTTGCCAGACTCGTTCAGCGACTAATGCATCGACTTCGCCTGAGGCCACCATCTTTCGGCACAGCGCGAGCGTTTCTGGCGCCACAACAAAATCGGTGAAGCGCGCCAAAAACCGCGCAAGCCGCAAAATGCGAACAGGGTCTTCTTCAAACGCTGGCCCCACGTGACGTAAAACTCTTGCCTTGAGATCTTCGATACCATGCAGTGGATCAAAGAGCTCGCCGGCGATCGACTGCGCGATGGCATTGACTGTCAAGTCACGGCGTTTAAGATCTTCTTCGAGCGTGACCTCGGCACCGGTATAAAAGGTAAAGCCCTTATAACCCCGTCCTGATTTACGTTCAGTACGGGCTAAGGCATATTCTTCTTTACTAGCGGGGTGCAAAAAAACCGGAAAATCGCCCCCCACCGGCACGAAGCCCCGTGCCACCATCTGTTCGGGTGTAGCACCGACCACCACCCAATCTCGATCACCCGCAGGAAGCTTAAGCAACGCATCGCGTACCGCGCCACCCACAATATAAATCTGCAGACCCTCAGTGGCGCGATCAGTGGTCACGGTAACGGCGAACGTCCATAAGGCTGCGGCTCGATCTGCCCCAACCGCTGCTTAAGCGATTGCGGCTGACCGCTAAATAACGCTGCGTAGTACACCGCGTTTGACATCACATTTTTGACGTAGTCACGCGTTTCATTAAACGGAATCGTTTCAGCAAAAATTGCGCCTTCAACCGTACGATCAAGTTTTGAACGCCACAACATTGGGCGCCCGGGGCCCGCGTTATAACCTGCGCTGGCCAACACCTGCGAGCCGCCCAAGTCTGACAACACCATGCTCAGATACGCGGTGCCCAGTTTCGTATTGGTATCAAAGTCATTGACCTTTGCGGGGGTGAAATCTGTCATGCCAATTTTGCCGGCCACCCAACGCGCCGTGGCGGGCATTAATTGCATTAAGCCAGAGGCGCCCGCAACCGACCGGGCGTCCATAATAAAACGCGACTCTTGACGGATCAGGCCGTACACCCAGGCTGGATCAATATCAATTTGACGCGCCTGCGCCGACACGCGCCCTTCAAACGGTGCAATATAGCGTTGCGAAAAATCAAATTCTTTTAACGTGCGATCCGACGTATTCACCACGCGATCGTAAATGTTTTCGTGTCGCGCGACTTCAGCTGCGGCCATCAGTTGTCGATCCGTCATGCCACGAATCGTGAAATTCCACTCAGGCACTGCATCAC